>MPLX02116706.1_pt1 | contig 11840 bp, 8 predicted proteins | sample 1617341 | NCBI WGS metagenome assembly MPLX02 (sample SAMN05944804, study PRJNA350692) | marine metagenome | biome: marine; feature: ODZ; material: water; isolation source: 120 m water sample filtered on 0.2 um supor filter | place: Pacific Ocean | collected 2012-04-08 | depth 120m m | reverse complement strand
AATCAAAACTGGCAGTCCGGTTATCTGCCACCCGTCTGCCAGGGCACCCGGTTTCGTTCAACTGGGGCGCCGGTGCTGGATCTTCATCCTGGCAAAGATATTCCGGATCAGATGATAGACCTTGAGAGGGACTTGATCGGCACGCTGGATCGGATTCATCAGCGGCGTCGACCTCACCAGCCCCGTCTGGGTGCGCGGATCGCAAACTACGAACTGGCAGCCCGCATGCAGATCGAGGCCTCCGAGGCGCTTGATCTGTCCAGGGAAAGCCCCGCCACCCAGGCCATGTACGGCATCGGCGAGGACAAAACCGATTCATACGGTCGCCGCTGCCTCATTGCGCGGCGACTGGTCGAGAGGGGGGTGAGATTTGTGCAGTTGTTTATAGATGGGCAAATATGGGACAACCACACCAACCTGAAGTCGGCACTTCGCGGTGCATGCGAACGTACTGATAAGCCGGTAGCGGCCTTATTGACTGACCTGCGGCAACGCGGCTTGCTCGAAGAGGTGGTTGTGGCTTGGGGAGGGGAAATGGGCCGCCTGCCGATTGCTCAACTGGACGGCAAAAAAAACGAGACAAATTCTGGCCGGGATCACAACAAAAACGCCATGATCGGCTGGATGGCTGGCGCCGGGTTGAAGCGTGGCTACACCCACGGATCCACGGATGAAATCGGCCTGAAAGCAGTGGAGAAAACCGTGGGTGTGCCGGAATGGCATGCCACTCTGCTGCATTTGCTGGGTCTCGACTATGCCCGCCTGTCTGTCAGGCAGAGCGGGTTGGATGATCGGCTCGTGGGAATTCATGAACCGGACGTCGTTTCTGATCTTTTGGCCTGATCTTGTCACTGTTTTTGGCTGTCGGGAGGGGCTCCGATTACTTAAATCTTGAACAGCGGCGGTTGGGTCCTATGATGCCGCGTCCGCTGGCTGGCGGGGTAGCCAAGTGGTTAAGGCAGGGCTCTGCAAAAGCTCTATCGCCGGTTCGATTCCGGCCCTCGCCTCCATCCCCAATGACCGACCAAGACACAGGTTGGCCTCTTTGCGGGACAGCAAAAAAAGAGAGGAGACAAATAGTCGCTTGTGAAAAAATTCACTAATTCGCTTGCCGGGGCTTTCGGCTCCAATTAGGCTGCGCCACTTTGTTGGATGTCTGACGTTTTTCCTAGATGGACCAACAGGTTACCGGGCCAAATCATATTTGGCCTTTTGCTCATTGGAGGAGTGGTAACGGCTGGCCTGACATATTATTTCACGCCCAAGTACACCCGGGTCGGGTATCAACCCACCCAGCCGGTGCCGTTTTCGCATTCTGTCCACGTGCAGCAGTTGGGGCTCGACTGCCGCTACTGCCACGACGGGGTGGAGAAGTCGTGGTACTCTAACGTGCCCTCGGCTGAAACCTGTATGAACTGCCACAGCGCGGTCCGGGCCAATGACCCCAAGCTTGAGCCAGTGCGTGCCAGCTATAAGGACCAGAATAAGCCGGTCGAGTGGGTGCAGATTCACAAGCTGCCGGATTATGTTTATTTTGATCACTCAGTCCATGTGAACCGGGGCGTGAGTTGTGTGGAGTGTCACGGTCGGGTGGATTTGATGGACGAGGTTAGGCATGAGAAGCATTTCAGCATGACATTCTGCCTGGATTGTCATCGTAACCCGAAATTGCGTTTGCGTCCTCTGGATAAGATTACCGATTTGGCCTACGATCGATCCAAGGACGACACCAACAAGGATGTGGATTTCGTGAAGAAGTGGCATATTAAGACCTCAGAAAACTGCTCCGCTTGCCATCGATGAACGACAATTTGACTCCCTTAAACGAGCAAAAAAGTGGCCCGCGCTACTGGCGTAGCCTTGAGCACAAGGCTGATTCGCCGGAGTTTCGCGCGTTTGTCGAGAATGAATTTCCGTCGGGAGTGGATTTGATTGATGATCCGGTTTCGCGTCGAAACTTCATGAAGATCATGTCCGCCTCGTTTGCGTTGGCGGGCCTTGGGGTGAGCGGTTGCCGCCGTCCGGAGCACAAGATTTTGCCGTTCTCGAAGATGCCGGAGAACTATGTTCACGGCACGCCGCAGTTTTTTGCCACGGCGATGCCGACCCGGAGGACCGCGATTCCGCTGGTGGCCAAGTCATACGACGGGCGGCCCATCAAGGTGGAAGGCAACGCCGAGCACCCTGACAGCAACGGGGGCACCGACCAGTACGCGCAGGCTTCGGTTTTGAGCCTCTACGATCCGGATCGTGGGCTGAATTTCAAGCGAGCCGAATACTCGGTACGGGGCGGTGTTGAGGTCACTGAATTCACCGAGGACGGGAAGAAAACCCTGAAAGTTGAACCGAAGTCGGAAGTGCTCAAGTTGCTCGAAGGCTTGGAGAATGGCAAAACTCACGTGTTGATGGAGCAGGGCAGTTCGCCATCCCGTGCGCGCCTCGTCGACGGTCTAAAGGCCAAGGGGGTCAATTTCTACGAGTACGAGCCGATCGATTTTTCCGTCCACGCAGAGGCGGCTGGCATTGCGTTTGGCCCCGGGGTTGAGCCGTATTACAAACTCGACGAGGCCAAGGCGATCCTGTCTCTCGACTGCGATTTCCTCGGCACCGAGGAATCGGCGTTCCAACATATTCACGGTTTCGCCGAGGGACGTCGCGTGAGGGATGATACCAAGGAAAACCCGGCCGATTCGATGAACCGCCTCTATTCGGTGGAGGGTCTGTTGACGCTGACCGGCACGAACGCCGATCACCGTCTGCGTATTCCCACTGGAAGTGTGATTCGGGTGGCTGCGTTGGCTCTGGCAGAAGCACTGGATGGCATTGGTCTGGATGGTGCGGAGGATGCGATTAGCCAACTCAGGGCATTCGCTGCAGATCTCGGCAAAGACTTTTCAGATAGTCATGCGACCAGGGGCCAGGCCAAGGCCGATACAGCCAAGTGGGTGCGTCAGTGCATCGCCGACTTGGTGCGCTTGGCCAAGCGCGGCGACAAGACGCTGGTCGTAGCCGGGTACCGTCAGCCCAAGGAAGTACACTTGGCTGCCATGGCGATGAACGAGTTGCTCGGCAACGTGGGATCGACCCTCCTGCTGCGCAGTACCAAGCCAAGTGGGAACGGCAGTATTGCCGATTTGGTCGATCAATTCAAAGATGGCGACAACCTCGTGGTGTTGGGTGGCGACCCCGCCTACAATGCGCCGGCAGACTTGGACTGGGCCAAGTTGGTCGACCGGGCCGGCAGGGTGATCCGGCACGGCTACTACATTGACCAGACCGCTCAGGATGCCGATGCCTACATCCCAGCGGCGCATTATCTCGAGTCGTGGGGCGATGTGCGCACGAGCGATGGCACACTGGTGCCAGTACAGCCGTTGATTGCCCCGCTGTTTGGCGGCATGACCGAGTTGGAAATACTGGCTCGGCTTGGCGGTACAGAGAGCGATCCTTACAAGATTGTTCGCAAAACATTTGAAGGCATCGCCGGCGAAGGCGACTCTCCATGGGAACAATTCCTGCACGATGGTTTTCTCGCTGAAAGCGCAAGCGGTGTTAAGAATCGGGAATACGACTGGGATGCCGCACAAGCCGCCTGGATGGATGGGGCCGAGCCGGTGAAGCCACCGGGCAAGGGCGACTATGAGGTTACTTTTTACCGCGACCACAGCATGGACGATGGTCGTTGGTGCAACAATGGCTGGCTGCTCGAGACGCCGAATCCAGTTACCCGCATTGCCTGGGACAATGTGCTGCTGATGAGTTACCAGACCGCCCGCGACCTGCTGGGTGAGAAGGCCGCCAAGGGGGCGCTTGATTTTGAGGAGTTGGATCGGAAGTCCGGCGGTTTGCCTGGCCGCTTCGGTTTTCATTCTGACGCCGGGCGGTTTTATCAGAAAGTTTACCAACTGGAGGTGGGTGGCAAGACTGTGGAAGGCGCGATATGGCTGCTACCCGGCATGGCGGACAACGTCGTCGGCGTGGCGCTTGGCTACGGGCGGGGACTGGGCCGTGTAGGTGGCGCGGCAGGATTCAATGCTTACGGGGCGCGCACTTCGAGTGCGGCACATTTCGCTGGAGGAGCCAGGCTGACTGAAAAGTCCGCGACGTACGAGGTGGCCTGTACGCAGGAGCAGGGTATCATGGATGGCCGACCGATCATTCGCGAGGGCAACGCCAACGACTTCAACGGCCACAAGGATTTCGTCAAACACTTCGGCTTGGACAGCACCCATCACACGACGCACATCCCGAAGAAGGGTGCCCGTTACGATTGGGAGAAGGATCGAACCGATCTCGCCTCTTCCCCTTATAAACATAACTTTGGAGGTGAGAGCAACGGACCCAAGCTGATGGATCCTGATCGCCAGCAATGGGGCATGGTGATCGATTTGGGCACCTGCGTTGGTTGCGACGCCTGTGTGCTGGCATGCCAAAGCGAGAACAACATCCCGATTGTTGGCAAGAAGCAGTTGGCCATCGGCCGTGAGATGTCGTGGATTAGGATTGACCGCTATTTTTCAGGAGATGAGCACAATCCGCAGATCAGCTATCAAGGTGTGGGTTGCCAGCACTGTGAGGATGCGCCTTGCGAGAGTGTCTGCCCTGTGAATGCCACCGTGCACGATGAGGAGGGACTGAACCTCATGGCTTACAACCGCTGCGTGGGCACCCGGTACTGCTCGAACAACTGTCCATACAAGGTTCGTCGTTTCAACTACTACGACTACAACCGCCGGCCGTTTGGTGTTGAGGATGGCGAGCGAAAGCAGGGAGCTTTCTTTAACGACGACAACGATTTGAACAACAGTCCACTCCATCCCGGCAACAAAAGTTCCAACGGTGAATGGGAACTCGTGCGCTGGTACAAGGATCCCTCCCGGGGCAGCGTGCCGGGGCTGGACGACGGCAAAAAAGAAGACGGCGAATTTGATCCCGAGTGGGACTTGGTCAAGCTCTCGAAGAACCCGGATGTGTCAGTCCGTATGCGCGGCGTGATGGAGAAGTGTTCCTATTGCTTGCAGAGAATCCAAAGAGGCAAAATCAGACAAAAGGTTGAGGCCAGGGACTCGGATAATGTCAAGGTGCCAGATGGCAAAATCCAGACTGCATGCGAGCAGGTATGTCCGGCGGATGCCATCGCGTTCGGTGATATTTCGGACAAGGAGAGCGAGGTTTACCGGCTCAATCGACAAAACCGGAACTACTCTGTGCTGGGTTTTCTGGACACGCGCCCGAGAACGACCTACCTGGCCAAGCTCAGGAATCCGAATGTGAACATGCCGGATTACTATGACATTCCGAATTCTGTCACGGAATATAACGATAAGAACCACGGAAATGTTTTCGGCGGTGCGACGCACAGGGAAACCAAGGGACATGACAAGGAGGTCAAGCACTGATGGCTGACCATTCGGCTTCTTCATCCGTAAAGATCGCGCCGCCCCCGGTGGAGTTGGAACGCGAGCCGTTGGTGGCAAACCAGCGCTCGATCAGCTGGATCTCCGACACAATTGCCAATGTTATTGAGGACAAGACCCCGCGATGGTGGTGGGTAGCCACTTGCATCAGCGCCCTTACCTCACTTTGGCTGCCTCTCTGCATTGTTCATCTGATTTCCACAGGCGTGGGAGTGTGGGGTCTGAACCATCCGGTCGCCTGGGGATGGGCCATTGTAAATTTCGTCTGGTGGATCGGCATCGGCCATGCCGGCACGTTGATCTCTGCGATCCTCTTTTTGCTTCGCCAAAAGTGGCGCACGTCGATCAATCGTGCCGCAGAGGCGATGACGATCTTCGCGGTGATGTGTGCCGGTATCTTTCCGGCTATCCACGTGGGCCGCATCTGGTTTGACTGGTGGCTCTTCCCGATTCCGACTTCGAATTCGCTTTGGCCTCAGTTCCGTTCACCGCTGCTTTGGGATGTGTTCGCGGTCTCGACCTACTTCACTGTGTCGGTGCTGTTCTGGTACATGGGCCTGATTCCGGATCTGGCCACCATGCGGGATCGTTTCCGCAAGGTAGCCGGCAAGGTGGTTGAGCCGGCCGCGCGGTTGCGCAACAAGGCCGCCCAGGTGTTTTACGGGTTGTTCTCACTTGGCTGGACTGGTTCAAACCGCCACTGGCGCAACTACGAGAAGGCGTACCTGCTCCTGGCCGGCCTTTCCACGCCGCTTGTGTTGTCGGTGCATTCCATTGTTTCGTTCGACTTCGCCGTGTCGCAGTTGCCTGGATGGCACACGACGATTTTCCCGCCTTATTTCGTGGCTGGCGCCGTGTTTTCCGGCTTTGGCATGGTGCTGACGTTAATGATTCCCCTGCGGTCGCTTTACAGGGGAATGGATGAGATTGTCACCACCAGACACCTTGAGTTCATGTGCAAGGTAACCCTGACGACCGGCTCGATTGTTGGTTATGCGTACGGCATGGAGTTTTTCATCGCCTACTACGGTGGCAATCCCTACGAGTTGTACGCTTTCAAGAACCGGGCATTTGGTGATTATAACTGGTCCTACTGGTTGATGATCAGTTGTAACGTTGTCTCACCCCACCTGTTCTGGATCAAGTGGTGCCGCACGACGCCCTGGTTTGTCTGGATCGTGTCCATCTTTGTAAACATCGGCATGTGGATGGAGCGTTTCGTCATTGTAGTGACATCTCTTCACAATGATTTCATGCCGGGCAACTGGGGCTACTACTCACCAACCTGGGTGGATGTTTGTACTTATATTGGCACGATGGGTTTCTTTATGACCTTGTTCCTGTTGTTCTGCAGGTTCCTGCCGTTGATCGCCATATCTGAGGTTAAGGGTGTTACCCCGTTTGCCGATCCACATCATCCCTTGGGAGGAGCTAAACACTGATGGACTCTTTGGACGATTACCAGATTCCGTATGGTTTGATGGCTGAATTCGGCACCCCGGCCGATGCGCTGCATGCTGCTGAGAAAGTGCGTGATGCCGGTTACACACGCTGGGATGTGCACACGCCGTACGCCGTGCATGGGATGGATGAGGCCATGGGCCTGGAAAATTCCCAGGTCGGCTGGTTTACCTTCATTTGTGGTCTGTGCGGTTTCTTCGGCGGCATGCTGATGATCTGGTACATGAACTCGTATGATTACGGGCTTCCAGTGGGCGGCAAGCCCAACTTCAGCCCGTTCGCATCCTTCCCTGTTGCCTACGAGATGACCATTCTGCTGGGTGCCTTTGGTTCACTGGGTGGAATGTTGTTCCTGAACCGCCTGCCGCGCCTGCATCATCCTTTGTTGAAGAACATTCGTTTTGCGGAGGTGACGCATGACAGGTTTTACGTTGTCATCGAGGCCGACGACCCGAAATATGACGAAGAGGAAACCCATAAACTGCTGAAAAAAACCGGCAGCAAGCACATTGAACTGGTGAACGAATAATGCGCTACTTTATCATAGGATTTGCTGTTATTGTTTGCTTGGTTATTTCCACGGCAGGGTTCCAGGGTTCCTTTACCCGCAATTCGCCAATCGAGGTGTTTCCGGATATGGATCGCCAGCCTAGGGTGCGGCCACAGGCATTAAATCTTTTTGATGAACTGTTGGGGTCGGGAGATGGGCGCGGCTCACGATTGCCTGTATCCGGCACTGTGGCCCGCGGTGCGGTGATCGACAGTCAGTCAGTGAACAGCGGACGCAAGGAGGGTACCGAGGATTGGATTGAGGTGAACCCTGTTGAGTTGAATCTCGACACACTGAACCGAGGCTCCGAACGGTACGACATATTTTGTGCTCCCTGCCATGGCCTAGCAGGCGATGGCGCCGGTATCGTGACCCAATACAGCTTCACCACGGCGGATCTGCACCAGCACCGCTTGGTTCAATTGCCGGACGGTTATTTGTTCGACGTCATCAGTAACGGCTTTAATGCAACCACCAACGAAGTGGGGATTGCGTACAGCCGCATGCCGGCCTACAAGAGCAAGATTGCGGTAGAGGATCGCTGGGCAATCGTGAGTTATATCCGGGCCCTGCAATTCAGTCAGTTGGGCAAACTGGAGGAAGTAGCGGATCTCGACAAAAAAGCCGAGCTGCAGAAGACGTTGGAGGGCAATTAACCGGCAAGAGATTTTTTTCGTTTAATGACTGCAAAGAAGAAAACCAGCGCCAAGAAAGCAGAACCGGAACTGAAGCTTCCGGAATGGGCGGGCAAGGTTCCGTTGATCCTGCTCATCGCGGGTGCGGTGCTGGTATTGGCAGGTTTCTTCGCGGATCGCTCCCACTTTGCCCATGCCTGGCTGGTTTCGTTCATGTTTTATTTGAGCATTTGTCTGGGCGCCTTTTTTGTCGTGCTGCTGCATTACCTGTTCGATTCCTACTGGATCGTCTCTATTCGGCGGGTGGCGGAGCATTTGGCCTGTCTGCTGCCGTTGATGGTGGTGTTGTTCATTCCCATTGCCATCTGGTCGGGCAGTGAGTTTGTCGAGGTGGAGCCGGATGCCGCCCATCACCATGAGGAGCAGGCTCACAAAACCATCGAAGCAACTGAAAAGGCGGCCGATGTAAGTGGGGACACCCATTCATCCGCTCATCAGGAGGAAGCCGGCCACAGCCACGAGGGCAGGCTGGCCTTTTATCAATGGATGCATTCCGAGAAGGAGTACAAGGACACCGGTAAGACTCACGACCACGCTTGGTTTGCCAAGAGAGGTTACTTGAGCAAGGGCTTCTGGAATTTGCGATGGATTTTTTGTTTTGCCATTTGGGGCTTCTTCACCTGGATGCTTCGGAAACATTCGCTGGAGCAGGACAAGACCGGTGCAGCCGAATGCACCCGGAAATGCCGGGTGCTGGCAGCGGTCGGTGTTTTTGTCTTTGCTGCTACGCTGACTATTGCCGCCATCGACTGGATGAAAGGCCTGGAGCACCAGTGGTTCTCGACGATGTACGGCGTGTATTACTTCGCCGGAAGCGTCTGGACCTCGCTGATCACGATTTACATCATTGCGCTGTTCCTTAAAAAAACCGGGCCGCTTAAGGACATTGTTCGCGAGTCCACGCTCAAGGACAATGCCACGCTGTTTTTTGCCTTCACCGTGTTTTATGCGTATATCCATTTTTCACAGTATTTTCTGATTTGGAACGCCGCGATTCCCGAGGAGACCTTCTGGTACGTGAAGCGTGAGGATGGCCCGTGGTGGAACGTCGGCATGCTGATCATCTTTGGTCACTTCTTCGTGCCGTTCCTCATGCTTCTGCGAATTGACGTGAAGACCCGGCCGGAGGTGATGATCACTGTGGCGGTACTCGCGTGGTTCCTGCATTTCTGCGACATGAGCTACAACATCATGCCGTTGATCCACCGCTTCGGCGGCTGGATGCAGAACATCTGGATTGACATTGGTTGCCTTGCTCTGATGGGCGGCGCCTTGTCCATGGTATTCATTTACTTCTTTAAGCAGCACCCGCCGTATCCGCAGAAAGACCCGAGGATTGCGGAGACAATGGGAGTCTATGTTCCGCTTCACTCCGAGGCCAAGGCGTCAGGCAAATAATGAGCGACGAATATTTCAATCATGACGGGGAAGGATCCGGGTTTTTCGGTCTGATTCTCCTGCTGGTGTTCATGCTGGGCGGCTTTGTGGTGGCCCGTATGCATGAGCCGGGGCAGAACATTGGCGCTGACGCTGCCAAGGCCCGCTTGGCCAAGCGCGAAAAAATTGAAGTCGCAGCGAGCGCCAAGATTGCCGGGTACTCGGTCGTCAGCAAGGAGAAGGGATTTGTGAGCCTGCCGCGAGACCAGGCCTTGATCAAGGTGGCCAAGTTGGGCGAGGAGAAGATCCGGAACGAACTCGTGGAGCGCAGCATTGCCAAGGACGGCAAGTACGAGCCGCCCAAGCCGGTGGATTTTTCCAGCGTGGACCTGGCCGATCCGGCCTTGATCGCCAAGGGTAAAACTCTGTTCATGACCAAGACCTGTTTCACCTGTCATCAAACGGATCCCGCTATCCCGGCACCGGCCGGCCTGGCCATGAAGGCGCCATCGTTTATGGGCGAATTTTGGGGCATAGAACGCGAGGTGCACATCGGTTTTCAAGGTCCCGTCGAAAAGATTGTGGTCAATGAAGAGTACTTCATCGAGTCGGTGGCCAACCCCATGGCCAAGGTGGTGAAAGGTGCATTGGCCCCGATGATTCTTGCGCCGGGTTTGGTGACTAATGAGGATATTCTTGCCCTCTTGGCCTACGTGAAATCCCTCAGCAAATAGATGAGCAACGAACCCATAGAAGACGAGGCAAAACAAGATCCGCGTGAGGCGGTGGATCGATCCTGCCGGGGTCCGGTGTTATTTTTGGGATTTAGCGCCGTCGCTTGGCTGCTGGTGTACAGCCTCTTTGCAATGCTGGCCGGCGTCAAGGTGCATGCTCCGGGCATGATGGCTGACAGCGCTTGGCTCGCCTACGGTCGCATCCAGCCTGCTTCACAGTTGGCGCTGCAATTCGGCTTTCTCGTTCAACTGGGTTTGGCCGTTTCCGCTTGGATTCTTTGCCATCGCGGCAAAACGGTTTTGGTCGATGGCGGTTATTTGGTCTTTGGCGGGATGCTTTGGAACACCGGTGTCATGTTTGGATTTATCGGCATCCTGATCGGGAATGCAAGCGGGTTGGAGGGGCTGCAGATGCCGGGAAAGGTGCTACCGTTGCTGTTCTTCGGATTCGTGCTGGTGGGTTTGAGCTTGGTGCAGACGAACAACCGGCGCACCGATGAGGAAATGAGCCCGGCACAGTGGTTCCTGTTTGCGGCCACGCTCTGGCTGCCGTGGGTGCTGGCTGGTTCATATTTGCTGATTCATTTCTTCAATGCCAAGGGTGTGGTGGCCAACGTCGTCGATTGGTGGTTTATCCGGAATTTCGCGAGTATTTACCTGACATTTGTCGGGTTGGGCACTCTGTTCCACTTTTTGCCCGCCCTGAGTGGCTGTCGATTGGTGGGGCGCGGTTACGCGCAGTTCGCTTTCTGGGTGATGCTGTTGTTTGGCTCGGTTGGTGGCGTGAGCCCGGGCGCGCCGGTACCCGCCTGGTTGCCGGCATTGAGCACTGTTACAGCTGTCTTTTATTTCTTTGGCGTAGTCGCAGCCTGCGTGTGCATCAAGCAAACGATCAGCGGTGCCTCCGTCGAGGACAATGCAGATGGCACAGCCTATGACTTAATGCGCTTGGCCGCCTTGATTTTTGTCTCGGTCAGTGTGTTGAACGTGTTCTTCGCATTTCCCGGTTCGGGGGCTACGGCGCAGTTCACGACTTACGGCCCTGCGATGGACTTGCTTTTCAACTTGGGGTTTGTCGGCCTGACGCTCATTGCCGCCCTCTACCACATCTTCCCGCGCTTGGCCGGGATGGACTTCTGCCCGAAAATGACTGGAGTACAAACCATGGCCATTATCCTGGGTGTTTTTGGCATGATCCCCCCCGTTGCATTTGGAGGGCTGATGTCCGGCGACGCAACGCTGGGTTTCAGTTATTACTTTGCCAGCTTGGGCGATCTGCTCCTGTTGGTGGGGAGCGCGATTTTATTCCTGAACTTTTTGGGAGCTATTTTGTTTTCAATAAAAAACTGCGACTGCCTTGCCGGTATCTGTTGCAAGGGTGAAAAGAAGGAGACCAACGCATGACGATTGGATTGAGTTTTTTATTGGGCCTTTTGGCCGGTTCGGTTTCCTGCTTTATGGTTGGCTTGTGGTGGCCGATCGCCCTGGCTGTGGGACTGTTCGCCTGGCTTGCCTTTGGCCTGCTCGACGTGAAGATGGACAGCACGTTCTCCCTGCTGTGCGGGATGCTTTTGGTTTTCTGCGTGTCACTTTCTGGAATGGTGTT
>MPLX02190721.1_pt1 | contig 11842 bp, 7 predicted proteins | sample 1617341 | NCBI WGS metagenome assembly MPLX02 (sample SAMN05944804, study PRJNA350692) | marine metagenome | biome: marine; feature: ODZ; material: water; isolation source: 120 m water sample filtered on 0.2 um supor filter | place: Pacific Ocean | collected 2012-04-08 | depth 120m m | reverse complement strand
GCGTTGAGTCGGGCGGTGACTACGCAGGAGATGGCCAGTGCCAAGGCGTACATCGAAGACTCGGCCCAAAGGCAGCGTTTGGCCGGGAAAGAGTTGGGCATGTCGCGCAGACAGATTGCGGATGTGCAGGCAAAGTTGGCGGCCATTCGCGAGCCGGTGCGTCAACGCCTCCTTGCTAAGCGAAGCGAGGTTGGCCAAACAACGCCGAACGGCCCCAAGCCATTTGCCTCGTGGGACTTCAGCATTGGCGTAGAGGATCAGATTGGCCAAGCGCACCTGTCACTCGAAGGGGGTGCCAAAGTGGCCGGTGGCATGTTGGTTTTGAATGGACGAACGGCGTACGCCCGAAGTGTGCCCCTAGCCAAGCCGCTTCGCGCAAAGACACTCGAGGCGTGGGTGCTGTTGAACACCCTCGACCAGCGCGGCGGCGGAGTGATGGCGGTGCAGACACGGGATGGCAACACGTTTGACGCCATTGTTTTTGCCGAAAAGAAATCGCAACACTGGCTGGCTGGCAGCAATACGTTTAACCGCACGAAGGATTTCAACGGCTCGGCTGAAAAGGAGGCCAAGGATCAGCCGGTGCATGTGGCAGTCGTGTACCGGGCCGATGGCACGATCATCGGCTACCGCAACGGAGAGCCTTATGGCCGCAGCTACAAAACCGGGTTGCAACCGTTCGCTGCCGACAACTCGGAGGTGCTGCTTGGTCTGCGCCATGGCACGGGTGCGGACGACAACCGCATGCTGGCCGGAAAACTTTTGAAGGCTCGCCTGTACGACCGCGCACTGGAGTTGGGCGAAGTGAAGGCTTCCTTCGGCGGCAACCCGAATTACGTTGCTGAGCGTGATCTGCTTGCCGGCATGACCGGGCCGCAGCGAAGGCAAGTTGCTGAGTTAAACTCGGAGTTGACGAAATTGAATCAACAGGCTGCAGCACAGGAAGAAGCCGGAGCCGCACCACAAGACCCGTGGCAGGATTTGGCCCAGGCGATGTTCAGCTTGAAGGAGTTCATTTATTTGCAATGATGAAACGCAGAGGAAAACCATGAATGCTAAAAAAATACTCACGAGGCGCGAGATGTTGGCGCGGTGCTCAAGTGGTTTTGGCCTGATGGCGCTTCAGGGGCTGATGGCTAATCGCTCGCTTGCCTACACCACCCGGAAGTCCCACTTCAGGCCGCGCGCGAAGCGTGTGATCCTTTGTTACATGTCGGGCGGGGCGTCGCATCTGGACACGTTCGATCCAAAACCGAGTCTGCGCTATCTGCACGGCAAGCCGATGCCGGTGGAAATCCTGCGTACTCAGTTCAACAACAACGGCAATGTGATGGCTTCGCCGTTTGAGTTCCGGCAGTACGGGCAGAGCGGCATCCCGGTCAGCAGCCTGTTCCCGCATGTTGCGGAGTCGGTCGATGAGTTAGCCATCATTCGCTCCATGACCAGCAAGGTCAGCGAGCATGCGCAGGGCAACTACGCCTTTCACACGGCAGTGCCGTTCATGGGGCAGCCGGCGGCCGGCGCCTGGGTGTCGTACGGACTGGGCTCGGAGAACCAGAACTTGCCCGGCTTCGTCGTGCTGCAGTCCGGCGGGGCGGCAGTGCCTCATGGTGGCGTGGGATTGTTCAGCAACGGTTTTTTACCGGCGGAGAACCAGGCGTCCATCATCGTGGGGGACAAGACTCCGGCAGTGCGGAACATACAGTCGCCCGAGACGAGTGCGGCACAGCGTGTGCGGCTGGATTTTGTAAAGGGCCTCGACCGGGAGTTTGTTCAACGCATCGGCGGTAACAACGACATTGAGGCGGCAGTGCAAAACTATGAGACGGCGTACTTGATGCAGGCATCCGTGCCGGAGTTGTGCGACTTGCGCGGCGAGACGGCTGCCACAAAAAAACTGTACGGCATGGATTCGCCCAACGGTGTGACAGCGGCTTATGGGCGACAGGCGTTGCTGGCACGCCGGTTGGTGGAGCGCGGGGTGAGGTTTGTCGAGTTGAGTTGTTTGCCTGAAAAAATGGGCGGTGGCCAGGCACCAAACCCGTGGGACCAACATGGCAATCTTAAGAATGGCCACTCGAACATGGCGAGGCAGGTCGATCAGCCGATTGGTGGCCTGATCAAAGATCTAAAGGTGCGTGGGTTGCTTGATGACACGCTGGTGATCTGGGGGAGTGAATTTGGCCGTACGCCGTTTTCGCAGGGTACCAACGGCCGTGACCACAACCCGTACGGCTACACCATCTGGCTGGCCGGCGGCGGCGTGAAGGGTGGCACCATTTACGGTGCGACCGACGAACTTGGCTACCACGTCATCGTGAACAAGTGCGACATCTATGACCTGTGGGCGACGGTGCTGCACTTGATGGGCATGGATCACGAGGAGTTGACCTACCGCCACGGCGGCCGTGACCTGCGCCTTACCGACGTGCACGGCCGGGTGATTCAGGACGTGATTGCGTGATTGCTGTCCGCTTGGCCAATCGGGCAAAGTGAATTAAGGGGCTTTTACAGGCCATAACATTGATGCATCTCTCCAATGCATTGGCTAGTCATTATCTTTGCATGTGTCGCCATCGATCTTCGATCGGAGGACTGGAAGTTGGTTTGGTCTGACGAGTTCGATGGCGGACAACTTGACTACAACAAGTGGAGCGTGGAGGTGAATTCATTCGGCGGTGGCAACAACGAGCTTCAGCTTTATACCGATCGTCCGAAGAATGTTCGCGTTGAGAACGGGAAACTGATCATCGAAGCTCACAAGGACAACCACAACATCCAGGGAACCCAGCGCGAGTACAGTTCAGCGCGATTGCGTACCAAGCACCGGGGCGACTGGCTCTATGGTCGCATCGAGGTTCGGGCCAAGCTTCCACTCGGTCGTGGCATATGGCCTGCTATCTGGATGCTGCCGACCGATGAAAAATACGGCACTTGGGCAGCAAGCGGCGAGATCGATATCATGGAACTTGTCGGACACAAACCATCCGAATATCTAGGTTCGCTGCAATACGGCGGCAAGTGGCCAAACAATCGCCATACACGCAAGGACTACAAGCTGGCGAAAGGCACGTTCGGCGATAATTTTCACACCTTCGCGTTCGAGTGGGAGAAGGGTGAGGTGCGCTGGTATGTCGATGGAATCCATTGGCAGACCCAAAAACGTTGGAGTACCGAGGGCGCAAAATTTCCTGCGCCTTTCGATCAACGCTTCCATCTGATCCTTAATGTTGCCGTTGGTGGCAATCTACCCGGTCCTCCGACAAGTGCGACCAGATTTCCAGTGCAAATGGATGTAGACTGGGTCCGTGTTTATCAACGCAAGTAACCCAGCGCTTAGTCAAACATTTACCCAATTTATCTACTTCAGTGTCATGAGGTAGGCCATGACGTCGGCCATTTGTTGTTCGTTTAGCAGGATGTTCATCGGAGGCATGGGGCTGGCGCCGAGTTTGTCGAATCCCTCAGCCAACTCAGCGGTGGGGTTGATCAGCGCGCGGTGGAGATAGTCGCGATCTTTACGGCTGGCAATGCCGTCCAGCGCTGGGCCAATGATGCCCCCTTCATTTTCGACCTTGTGGCAGCGGATGCAGGAGGCGACGGCGTGTTTGTGGAAGATGTCCTCACCACGCTTGGCCAAGCCGGTGATCTCTTTTTGTTCGGTTGATTTTTTGTAGATCGGTTTCACTTCCTGCAGCGACAGGTCGTCAAACCAGGCGGTTCCATTGGATTGGCCCCAGCCGCCAAAAAGGCAGTTGATGGTGAGCGGGCCGGCCTGTGTGTTGTCGAAAACGATCTCGACCTTTTGCCAGTCGGTGGTCTTTTGCAGCGCCTTGGTTTTGGCTTTGTGCTGCAACTCGTGAATGTTCAGCAGCGCGCCATGTGCGCCGCTTATGCCATCGGTTTTGATCCAAGCACTGAGCGCGTACTTGGTGCCGGACTTCAGGTTGACCGGGGTGTAGACACTGGTGTCGTGGCCGTTGCCGGAGCGAATCTTCACCGACGACTTGCCGCTATGCACATAGGCCCCGCGGGTTTCGATTGAGTGTTCGACGTCGGAGCCCTTGGCACTGTAGGTGCGTACTTTCCAGCCGGCAGGCAGTGTGCCTTCGGCTTTTTCGAATGAGGCGTTGGCCAGGAGGTTGGAGCCGCGTTCGTAGCCGACGATGTTGGTCTGGTCGGCACCGGTCGCGCTGAGCGCGAGCTTGAGCCACTCATCTTCGGCGTTGATTTTGTCCTGCGACAAAACAGTGGCAGCTCGTTGATGCGTTTTCGATTCGGGGAACTGGGCGAGCTTGACGAACGCGGCCAGGCGCACGTGCAGATCTGCATCAGCCAAAGTGGCACTGTCGTAGAGCAACTGTTCGTCGTCCTTCGATTGGCCAAGCGCTCGGATAACGTTGCGTTTGACGGCCGGGTCGGTGCTGATGAGTATTGTGCGCTTGGTTTCGGCATCGAGTGCGCCGAGCCCCTCCAGTGCCCATAGGGCGTGGATGGCGCCAGCGCCTTGGCCAAGCGCTCGTTTGCGCAGGGTCGGAATGGCGTTCTTGTGACTACCTTCGACCAGGAGGCGTTGAGCGGTTTGACGCCAGAACAGGTTGTCACTGTCTAGCGCGGCGACGAGCTGCTTGGTTTTGGCTTTGGCCAAGGACTTGATTTTTGACTTCGGTGCACCGTCCCAAATCACGCGGTAAATGCGGCCGTGTTGCCGGTCCCGGTTGGGGTTGACATGCGCATTGCCCCGACCGCGTTGGGCGGCGTAGCCGCCGCGGCCGACGCTTGGGGTGGGGTTATGCTGGATGATGAAGTTGTACCAGTCGGCGATCCAGAGGTGACCGTCCGGGCCGACCTCGGCGACGATGGGTGAGAACCATTCATCGGCACTGGCGACGAAGCTGAAACTGTTTTTGGCGATGTAACCGGCGCCTTTTTTCTCCATGCGATAGGTTCCCAGCAGGTTGCCGGTCGGGCCGCAAACGAACGCAGTGCCGTTTCGGTATTTTTTCGGGAACGCCGCCGAGGTGGCGAAGGCGTGTCCGCAGCCGGCGGTGTAGGCGTTGAAGGCGTCCACTTGGCGGATATTCGGTGTGATGGGATGGAAGGAGCGCGAATCAGCGATCATTTTTGCGCTCATCTTTTTGTCGTTGCCGTAAACGGTCGCCGGGATGCCTCCGAAAAACGTCGGGTTGTTGTTGGCGGTGGAGCCAAAGACATCGCCGGCGGTGTTGAAGCCCATTCCCCAGGTGTTGTTGTTGAACTGGTGCAGAAACTCGATGTCGGAGCCGTCCGACCTGAAGCGGAACACACCCATGCCGAAGTTGTGTTTCTCGCCGTTGATCGTGCCGTTGAAACGAGCATAGCCGACCGTGCCGTAAATCCAGTTGTCAAAACCGTAGCGCAGATTGCTCGGGCCAGCGTGCGTGTCGCCCACACCCCAGCCGGAGAAGAGCACCTCGCGGACGTCCGCCTTGTCGTCGCCGTCGGTGTCTTTGAGGAAATAAAACTCCGGCGCGTGCGCGAGAATGATGCCGCCCCGGGAAAAAGTCATCGAGGTCGTGATGTTAAAGCCGTCGGCGAAGACGGTGAACTTGTCGGCCCTGCCGTCGCCGTTGGTGTCTTCGCAAATCTTGATGCGGTCGTTGCCTTTGCGGCCGGCCTTGAATTCGTTCGGGTAGTCGACCGACTCGACGACCCACAGCCGGCCGCGCTCATCCCACGTCATGTAGATTGGGTTGATGACATTCGGCTCGGCGGCGAACAGCTCCATACGGAAGCCGATCGGCACCTGCGTGTATTTCATGCTCTCCTCCGGCGGGAGTGGCAGTTGGTAGGGGAGCGGTTCGGGGCGGCGCTCGTAGTTCGGGATGTTGCCGCGCTTTTCGTATTGAAGCGGGGCACGACTCGCAAGGAAGTTGTCGTAGCGTTTGCGGGCCTTGTCGCCGACGGCCCAAAGAATGCCGCTCTTGAGCAGTTGATGAAAACCGGCGTTGCTCCACACGCGTTGGTCGTGGCCTGAGGCGGTGTAAAAGACGCGGCCTTTGCCCTGCGTGCGCACCCACGTCCACGGCTCGGGCTTGGTGTGTGGGTCGCCCTTCATCGCCTCGCGAATCATCAGCACCGTGCGGTTCTTCGTGTTGTGGTTTTTGTGAAAATAAGTTTCGTCCCAAGCGGTGAATTCCTTCACGTCCTTCAGTGCGGGGTGATTCGGCTTCACGATCCTGGCGGCGAACTCTGCGCTTTTGTGACTCTTGAAGCGACCGCCGACCAGCTGGTCAAAGCCCGGCTCGTTGGCGAAGCACGCGCACGCGCAATGCACCGGCACGAAGCCGCCGCCGTTCTCGACATAGTTCTTCAGGTTGGTCCATTGGTGGGGCTCGATCCTGCCGTGGTTCGCGTAGAGCAGCAGGGCGTCGAACTGGGCCAAGCGCGTGGCATCGCCGAGCGCTTCCTCGACGGAGGTCACGTAGTCGAAATAAATCGCATCGCGGCCAAGCGCGCGGGAGAGCATCGGGTAGTATAGGTTGGAGTTGTGATGTTCACTTTCGTGGCCGAGGAAGAGCACACGGATCGGGCCGTCAGCGGACTTGGCCAAGGGCAAACCGCACGGAGCCGCAAATACGGCGGCGAGGCAGAGCAACGTCAGTGGTCGGAAGAGCATCATTGTGAACGGGCCGGAAATGTAACGCCGCAGCTTGGCGGGGCAAGGCCAAAGCTGCGCTTGGCAGGGCGATTTTCATTAATAAACGGCCCAAAACGTTGGACTTTCCTTTTTGTCGGGTTGTGTTAGCATGGAGGACCGAATGAATTAAGGGCTTTTGGCCAAGCCGCCTGCGGAATGGGCGGCGATACGACAACCCGTGAAGCAACCGTTATGACAAAATTCAAGGCGAACACCCGGCGGGATCTTCCGCGGATCGCGGAGAAACTGCGGTTCAATCGTGACCAGTTGACTGACATGCAGGCGGTGTCGGCGGTGCTGCCGTTTCGCGTCAACGACTACGTGATCGAGCACCTGATCGATCCCGAGGGCGTGCCGAACGACCCGATTTTTCAACTGACCTTCCCGCAACGCGGCATGCTCGAGGAGGAGGATTTCCGGCGCGTGCGCGATTTGGTGGTCAAGGGCGCCCCCGAGGCGGAGATCAAGCTGGCGGCGGATGAGATCCGCGGGCGTCTCAACCCGCATCCCGCGGGACAGATGGAGCTGAACGTGCCCCGGCTCGATGGTGAAGTGGTGGCCGGGATACAGCACAAGTATCAGGAAACGGTTTTGTTCTTCCCGAGCCAGGGGCAGACCTGCCACGCCTACTGCAGCTACTGTTTCCGCTGGGCGCAATTCATCGGCGACACCGACCTGAAGTTCGCCAGCAGGGAGGCCGGACAGCTGGTGCGTTACGTGCGGGACAATCCGCAGGTGAGCAGCGTGCTGATCACCGGCGGTGACCCGATGGTGATGAAGACGCCGGTGCTGCGCCGATACATCGAGCCGTTGCTGGCGGCGAGGCTGCCGAACCTGCACAGCATCCGCATCGGCACCAAGGCGCTCGCCTACTGGCCGCACCGCTTTACCGAGGGGGAGGACGCGGACGACTTTTTGCGGCTGGTGGGGGAGGTCAAGGCGGCCGGCAAGCATTTCGCGCTGATGGCGCACTCAAGCCACTCGCGGGAACTGGAGCCAAAGGTGGCCCGGCACGCGGTCGAGCGGGTACTTAACGCCGGTGCGGTGATCCGCTGCCAGGCACCGCTCATCCGCAAGGTCAACGCCAACGCCAACGTCTGGGCGCAGCTTTGGCGGCGGCAGGTGCGGCTGGGCATGGTGCCGTACTACATGTTCGTGGAGCGCAACACCGGGGCCAGAGCCTACTTCGAGGTGCCGCTGGCCCGGGCGTACAAGGTGTTCACCGAGGCGTACAGCCAGGTGGCCGGCCTGTGCCGCACCGTGCGCGGTCCGTCCATGTCCGCAATGCCGGGCAAGGTGCTGGTCGACGGCATCACCGAGGTGGCCGGTGAGAAGGTGTTTGTGCTGAAATTCCTGCAGGGCCGCGAACCCGGCTGGGCCAATCGGCTCTTTTTTGCGAAGTACGATTCCAAGGCCACTTGGTTGTCGGAGCTGCAACCGGCGTTTGGCGGGGAGCGGTTCTTTTTCGAGGATGCCATGGAGGCAGCGCTGGCAGAATCGGTGCGAGAAGGTTGACGCCGCTTGACCCGCCTTGCTCGGCGGGCCTAGCATCCGTGCCGCCGATGAAAAGGATCCTGAGCCGATTACTCGTTGCCTGTGCCGCCGTGCTGCTCGCGTGCGAGGCAGTGGGACAGGCGCCGTCCGCCCGCCGCAACGGCATTGTCGCCGAGGTGAACGACAAGATCATCACCCGCCAAATGGTGATCGATGCCATGGGCGCAACAGGTCGCCAGTACGCCCGCCAGCCGCAGCTTTATGGCCAGAAATATACGCAGCTTCAGGCCTACACACTCGAGGCATTGATCCGCCGCGAGTTGGTGCTGCGCGAGTATCAGGAGAAGGACTACAAGCTGCCCGAGTCCATCATCGAGCAGCGCATTCTAGAGGACATCCGCGCCGAGTACGGCAACCGGGTAACGCTCATCAAGTCCCTCCAGCAAAGTGACATGACCTACGAGGAGTTTGCCCGGTTACAGCGCGAGAAGATCATCCAGATGGTCATGCGCGGCCAGTTCATTTCCAAGGCGAACATCGTCATCTCCCCGAGGCAGATCGAGGAATATTACGTGGTCAACAAGGACAAGTTTCGCTCTGGCGTCGAGATTCGGCTCCGGATCATATTTCTCGATGCTAAAAAGCACGGCGACGCGGAAGACACCCGCAAGCTGGCCGACGAGATCCACCGGGTCCTGCAGACGGGCGACTCCTTTGCCGGGGTCGCCTCGATTTACTCCGATCAAAACCGCGCCACCGGAGGGCTGCGGGAGGAGTGGATCCAGCGGGGGATTCTGGCTCCGGCGCTGGAAAAGGCCGCCTTCGCGCTTGGCCAGGGGCAGTTCAGTCCCGTGGTGGCGACGCCCCAGGGATGCTTTATTTTGCGCTGCGAGGAGATAAGCCAGGCCAAGCTCAAGAGCCTCGCCGAGGTTCGCGGGCAGATCGAGCAAACCCTGCTGGAGGCCGAGCAACAGGCCCGAGAGGACAAGTGGTTCGAGCGGCTCAAGCGCAAGTCCCACGTCAGGCAGTTTTCTTTTTGATCAATTGCGCCTGGCCAAGCATCAGGCTTTCCGAGATGAACTTGACTTACACTGAAAACGCTGCCGTCACGGTTCCCGTTAAATTTTGGCGTGCAGCCGCCGTGTGGCTGTTGTTGCCGGTGTTGGCAGCGAGCGTGCAGGCGCAGGTGACGGTGACGGTTGAGTTGGGGAAGAACCGGTTTCTCCCGCGCGAATCGCTGTTGGCCAAGCTCAAGATCGTCAATTTCTCCGGCCAAACGCTGTTGTTCGGCGAGGACGACCATTGGCTGCAGTTCCAGCTCGAGTCCGAGACCGGGGAGGAAATCGCGCCCATTGCCGACCCGCCGCCCGTGAAGGGGCGCTTCACCGTCGAGTCCTCCATCCGCGCCACAAAGGAGGTCGATATCGCCCCGTATTATGCGCTTGAGCAGGCCGGCCGCTACACCCTCACCGCCAAGGTGATCATCAAGCAATGGGGCAAACAACTCACCGCCAAGCCGGTCAAGTTCGACGTCACCAACGGCACCATCCTCTGGGAGCAGGCATTTGGCCTGCCACTTAAGAAGGACGACCCGCCTGGCGAGCCGAGGCAGGTCCGGCGCTACGTCCTCCAGCAGGCCAAGCATCTCAAGGCGATGAGCCTCTACGCCCGGGTGGACGACGGCCCCGGCGGCCACGTGCACCGGGTGCTGCCGGTTTGTGCCATGGTGTCGTTCAACCCGCCCAAGGCCCAGGTCGATCCCCGCGGCAACCTGCATGTGCTCTGCCAGTCCGGGGCCAGGGAATACATCTACTCCGTGATCGATCCCGATGGAAAAATCAACACGCGCCGCCACTACCTTATCGCTGCCAACCGCCCGCGGCTGGGCTTCAAGGAAGGGGAGATCATGGTTGTCGGCGGCTTCCAGCTCACGCGGCCGGACGATCTCCCCTCGAACAAAAAGGAAGGAGGGAAGCCGGAACCGGTTGTGCCAGGCAACGAGCCCCGGCCGCTACCCAACATCAAGCCGCCGGTGCTGCTCCCGGCCAAGCGCGCCGGACAGTGACCCGGCGCCTCTCCGCATGATGAATCCAGGCAGGTTACCCTCCGCTGCTGCTGCCGTGTTGCTGGCTCTTGGCCAGGCCGGCTGCTGCAGTAAAGCGCCCTTGGCCAAGCCGGTGGCTGGCGTCCCACCCAAAAAAGAAATAACATTCCCCGAAAACGTTGCCTTTCTTGAAAAACACGTTGAGGTCATCACGCTTGGCCAAGCGGGTGGCCCGCGCGTGGCGATTGTGCCGGCTTATCAGGGCCGGGTGATGACCAGCACCGTGGGCGGTGCCGCGAATCCAAGCCACGGCTGGCTCAACTACGACCTCATTGCATCCGGAAAGACCGGCCCGCACATCAATGCCTTTGGCGGCGAGGACCGCTTTTGGCTGGGCCCGGAGGGTGGCCAGTTTTCCATCTTCTTCAAGAAGGACGATCCGTTTGACCTTGAGCACTGGCAAACCCCGGCCGTCATCGACACCGCGCCGTACAAGGTGACCTCGCGGACCGACAGCGAGGTGGCCTTCCGCCATGAGGCGACGATCAAGAACTACTCCGCCACCGCGTTCAGCTTGCGCATCGATCGCACCGTGCGCCTGCTGGACCGCGTCCGGATCGGTGAAATGCTCGGCACGGTGCTGTCCGAGGGCATCCGTGCCGTGGCCTACGAGACGGAGAATACCCTAACCAACACTGGCGACGCCGCCTGGACAAAGCAGGGCGGCTTGCTCTCGATCTGGATTCTCGGCATGTACAAACATTCCGCGCAGACGACCGTGCTGGTGCCTTATGTCGAGGGCGACGAAGCCGCGCTTGGCCCGATCGTCAACGCCGACTACTTCGGCACCGTGCCGGCCGACCGGCTGAAGGTGGCCGACGGCGTGATTCGCTTCTCCGGCGACGGCCAGTACCGCAGCAAGATCGGCCTCACGCCGCAACGCGCCAAGCCGGTGCTCGGCAGCTACGACGCCACCCGGCAGTTGCTGACTCTCGTGCAGTACACCAAGCCGGAAGGGGCGACCGACTACGTCAACTCCATGTGGGAACTGCAGGACGAGCCGTTCCGGGGCGACGTGGTGAACAGCTACAACGACGGCCCGCCTGGCCCCGGCGCCAAGCCGCTTGGCCCGTTTTACGAGTTGGAATCCTCCTCACCGGCGCTGGCGCTCAAGCCGGGCGAGAGCGCGACGCACCTCCATCGCACCATCCACCTGCAGGGCGACGAGGCCGTCGTTCGCCAACTTGGCAAAACCCTCCTTGGGGCTATCGAATAGATTCTGTTGCGGGTTGGCCGTGGAGGTGGGAGCCGCGTTTTGATGCCTGGATGGCTTCGGGCGTGTCGACTGGCGCACCGGGATCGCCCTGCGCGGTCATCCACCGGTCCAGTTCCGCACGCAGCTTGGCCAAGCGCTTGGCTTCCGACGGATGGTTGGCCAGGTTTTTCATTTCATACGGGTCGGTGGTGACGCGATAAAGCTGCTCGGCCGGTCGGTGCATGTAGCGCTTGACCAGGTTGTAACTGCGCGGCGAGTTCCACGAATCCCAAACCCATGTGGCCCAGTACGGATTGTTGAGCTGGCCTGTGCCTCGTGTGCCCATTAGGTGTTTCTCGATGTAGATCTC
>MPLX02286215.1_pt1 | contig 11871 bp, 14 predicted proteins | sample 1617341 | NCBI WGS metagenome assembly MPLX02 (sample SAMN05944804, study PRJNA350692) | marine metagenome | biome: marine; feature: ODZ; material: water; isolation source: 120 m water sample filtered on 0.2 um supor filter | place: Pacific Ocean | collected 2012-04-08 | depth 120m m | reverse complement strand
CCTAATAAATAAAAACGAACGTAATAAACAAGCAGTACTAAAACAACGGTTATAAAAAAATCTCTTTTGATCTAGAAAAAATCGACCAATGAGAATATTAACTTCATGAAATACAAGGACCTTTGTTTTTAAATTTTTTTGAGTTAGCAAAACCACACCCCCCAATCAGGCGGACCCTAGACAAGGCCCACCTTTTTACCTGAAGTCCTTATTACAGATAGGAAACCAGCAAAAATATTCCCAATAATTAAATATTATTTCTTGACTATTAAACCGCTGAAAACTATGGAATTACAGGGGTTACAGGGGGTACTACTGAGGGGAAATACTAAAAAAAATAACGCTAAGGCACAAAAAACGAAACTCTCGGTTGGGGGGGGAACTTCTGACTATCAAGGGAATCACCGTAGGTTTATTTAATCGAGGACAATGTAGCCAAGTTCGAACGTTTAAAATCGCGTTTTAAGTGTACTTTGGCGCGAGCGATTCTTGACATAACCGTACCTATAGGTATTTTAAGCGTGCAGGATATATCTTGATAAGAATAGCCTTCAAAATAAAACAATCTAATAGGTTCTCTAAGCTTTTCATCAAGCTTGTCCAAGGCAGTTCGTACGGTTTTCTTAAGCTCATCTTCCAGGACTTCATTTTCAAGTTGGGTCTTATTACGAAGAGAGTGACAAACTGAGTCAAATTCAACTTCAATCCGGTTCTTATTTTTTTCAATATCTTTGAGAAATACATTTCTTAAGATAGCAAACAGCCAATACTTACTTCTTTCAGGATCTTTTAATTGGTGAAAGTTTTTCAAGGCCAAAAAATATGTTTCCTGAACCAAATCTTCGGCCCCCTGACTGGTCTTGCAAAGGCGAAATGCGACACGGTACATTACCTCCGCATTGGGCAGGAGATATTTGTCAAAATTGCGACTCCCGTTGCCTGAGAGATTTTCCCCAAATTTCACTAAAAAATCCAAATCCCCCCCTAACCTCTTCTACAATACATATAAATAAATGATTTAAGTGGAATAATAAATAAAAGTACGTATCATTGAAAGATAAATCGTACATATATTTTTTTTTTGGATAATAAATTCAAATGGTTTAAGATATAGTCTATTTTATTTGAAATGGATTAACTATAAACTGATGAAGTAAACCAGCTATGATTGTTTCGAACCAGGAACTGTTGGAAGCATCTACCCAGATAGAACGCGCGGGCAAAGCTTTCTACGCCGAACTTTCTAAGTACGTTAAAGACCCTACCGCAAGAGAATTTCTCAAGGTAATGGCCCAGGAAGAGGCTCTGCATGAAGAACAGTTTAAGGAGCTTTTAGCTGACAGTGGTGATAAGGAATTCGGCTGGGAAGGTGAACAGAAACTCAGAGACCTGATCGACGATCAATTCACAACTGATATCTTTCCTCCTGTTGATGAAATAATGTCCCACGTATCTGAAATGGAAGGCATTGAAAAAGCTCTGGCCTTTGCATTCGAGGCGGAGAAGGTGTCAGCAGAGTTTTATGGATTACTTGGAGAAGCTTGCGAGGATATCGATATCAAGACCCAGTTGATCAAGTTGGAAAAAGCTGAGAGCGAACACCTTCAAAAAATCGAATTTCTAGCAGAGAGGTATAGAAACAAATCCTGAAAATAAAATGAGAGTCGTCTTTTAAATCAATACTCCGAAATCCCACCTATTCTATCAATCATTTTTCTCCAAGATGTTCGTTAAAAAAATTCCGCCTGCCATAGGAGGTACCCATACCATCTAGGCAGACGGAAACACAATGGACGCTGGACCATAACATACAATCCACACTCCCTTTGTAATAGTGCAAGATCTGATTGCTTAAAGAATATTCCATTTAATCTCGCCGATTTTCTTAAAGAGAAAAATCTAAGGGCGGTAAAAGATTGAGCGAAATCTACTTCGCGCTGAGCGGGGAACTATCAGCTTGGCAATCCTTTTGGCAATCTTTGGTTGAAAGAATTTCTCTGTTAAGTTTTTCAACAAAAGAGTCGGTCTCGAGTCCATGCTTTTTGCAGGCCTGGCCAATTGTAATGCCTTTAGAAAAACATGCGCCAACCGCCTTCTTAAAACCAACTTGATCTAAAACAGGAAGTACCTGGGGGAAATATTTAATCAAATCTAAAACTTTCATATTATCAGTGATACTCTCTGGGCCGCCATCATCTAATGGAGCCTGTAATGTGAAGTACAAGTTATACACCATAACAATCAATGAAATTGCCATGACCACCGCAAAGTAACCAAATAAATTAATTTTAATATCAATGATTTCATAAGTATCAATAATCCTTACCCCAATCATACCCAGCAACCCAATATTATGTAAAAAATAGTGGTACTTAATTCCCTCAACCCAATGCATGCTCCTCGCCGCAAACCTAGGCACAACATGATAAGCAACACCAGCAATCATTATCGTCATAAAACCCAATAGATTTATATGGATGTGGACAAAACGAATCCTTTCAATAATCCAAGGTTCCCAACTCATTCCCGCCCCAATAAGAACACCAAAAAACAAATAAACAAGCGCTGTTTTTATAAATAACCTCGGATACCGTTCCATAAATTCACCTTTTCGCTAAATAGATTTGCACCAGAATTATTTTTCTCTAAACAAGCTAATGCTATTTTAAAAATTTTTCCTATCACATCTATTTTCTAACCCACATAGGCTGATGGACTATCGTAATATTCTTCATTACCATTAATACCATCCTCATAAACATCCTGAAAAAGATGATCAAAATGTCCATCCTCATTAAAATCATAGGCGTAAAATAAAGGATGGGTCTGACCTACATAGAACATGCGGTCATTTTCGTACTTAACAGAAAAAACCGGTTTGCCAGAAAAATATTTTTCAACAGTATCTATTGAATTACCGGAAAAAAAAGAACTAACTATCACTCTTAAGGTAAAATAGTCTGGCTTTTTATTTCCATTTAAATCATAACTTAGCTGAAGCAATCCTGAATGCGTAACATCCCAACCCACGCAAGTCTTTATATCTGGCTCTGCTATAGGGTAATAAAAATCCCAAGCAACATAAAAACCAGTTGAGAAGAAAAATAATATCGCTAACACCAAAGTTTTGAATTTCATCTTCAAAAACCTCTTTAGCTAACAATGACTGTTTTTCTAGGCTATCCACTAGATCACCCACATAAAGACTATTGTGAAAAATAAATACCAGTAATCACCAATAAGAATAAAGCCCTATTTATCTAAAGCACCTACTCAACCAAAGTAACTCTATTAATCAAGATTCTACTTACAAGAAATTATTCCAATTACAGCAGGAACATTCTAGAATCTCTAAACATCTAACATTATAATTTTTAGACAAAAAAATTCCGCCTGCCAAGGGAGGTATCAACTACCAAAGCAAGCGGAACCGCATAAGGAATGCAACTAGTTAAACATTCAAAGTGCGCAATATCTAGATTCGTTTAAACCTAAATTATTCCATCTTTTATAATTTAATAATTTCCCAGCATGAAAAATTAAAAACAAACCCTTTCACGACTCCATTTCATGAACATTTTTACATTTTCAATTAATTTAAAATTAACAATGCGTTAATCCCTCATTCATGTTCATAGATTAATCTGTTTGCATGAACTAGCTTTTAGAGAAGTCTTGTTTTACGATTAACCAGATTGCTATAAATCAAATTTATAAATGTTAAAAAAACGAGATTAAACAAGGCAAGAATAATATCTCAAGAAGAAGGGAACCATCCCATCATGCCACCGGCATGTTCCGATGGTGGTCAGATTCGCACGCAAGGAATGCCCCAACTTTACAAACCCTATAAAAACTTGCTGTGCGGTGAAACCGAAAGGAGCCAGCCATGTTTTATCTAATTGCGGGGATCATTTCATTAGCGGTTTGTTTTTTAGCATACAAACTTCACTTAGATCATAAGTTGGCAATAAAAAGAAAACAATGGATACGATATAAAAGTTCTCATTGAATACATCCCTTTAACTTTCATCGGGGCGTTGGTTGATTTTAAAACTACTCTTGGAAATAAAACAATCATGATATATATATTCGCCACAATCTTTTCATTGGCAGTTTGTTATGTAACATACAAGGTTTATTTTGCAAACTGACCCTAACGTTAATGTCACGCTCGCACGTCTCCAGTTTATATTTTCTTTTGGTAGGATTAAGTAACTATTCGGCAATGGTTTATCGATGAACACAATAGAAACTCAAACATGGTGAGAAACCGATGGGGACGGTTGTTGGATATTGATGTCCAGGGTTAGAGGAAATTGTGTGGAGGAGTTTTTGAATGCTGAATTTCTCAAGTATCCTTACAACCCAGGAAACAGAAGAACTAAAGACCTGTGCCCCTAAGTTAGCCGAAGCAATCCAGAACACAGCTAATCAGCAGATTCGATGGAATGAAAAACTGCAGGCAGGAGAATTTGCCCGCATGGTGCAGGATCCTCACAGCCGTTCGGTTTTCATGGCGCTTACCGACCAGGTCTTCAGACTCAGTAAAGACCCAGCTATACTACAAAAGTTCACTCACATTTTAAATCAGCACGGTGTCCCTTCTTTCTTTGGCGACTTTGACCAAATAATGCTAAAGGCTTTAAAGTTTTTTGGACCACTGGTTCCGAGTTTTCTCTCCCCGCCTATTGTCTGGTCAATTCTAACTGTTATGCGTTACAAAACCAGGAATGTCATTCTGCCAGCTGAACAGGAAAAGCTAGGAAGTTACTTTAAAACCTGCAAAAAAGAGAATCTAAAAGTAAATATAAACCACCTCGGGGACATGGTCCTGGGCGAAAATGAAGCTAAAAAACATCTAGAGTATTATTTGAATGGACTGCATAACCCCAACGTGTCCTGCATCTCAGCAAAAATTTCAACACTCTACTCACAAGCAGATAATGTTGCACCGGAACATACCGTTTCCGCGGTAGTAGAAAAGCTCACAAAACTTCTTTACGCAGCAAAAAAAGAAGAAGAAATATCCGGGATTCCTAAACTAGTATATCTTGACATGGAAGAATACAAGGACCTCACGCTTACGGTTGATGTTTTCAAACGAGTCATTAACAATCCGGATTTAAACAATTTTTCTTTGGGGATTGCCCTTCAAGCATATATCCCGGATTCATTCAGTTACCAGCAGGAACTCACAAGGCTGGCTAAGATCAGATTGTCAAAAGGAGGTGTACCCATACGTATCAGAATTGTAAAGGGAGCCAATATGGAAATGGAAAAGTGTGTCGCTTCCCTCAACGGATGGGAACAGGCCCCATACGCCACCAAAATTGAAACAGACGCCAATTTTAAACGAATGGTAGCCTATGCTTTTCAACAGGAAAACCTGAATGCTGTGAAAATCGGAATCGGTAGTCACAGCATTTTCGAAATTGGATTCTCCAAAGCGCTTCACTCCATAAGGAAACTCAACCCCGCGGACTTCGATTTTGAAATGCTAGAAGGAATCGCAAACCATACCCGCCGCAGCGTCCAAAAACTTCTCGGCCCAGTGCTCACCTATTCACCCGTCACGAGCAAAGAAGAGTTCCTAAACTCTATCGCTTACTTAGTACGACGGTTGATGGAAAATACCGATAAAGAAAATTTTTTAAGCCATTCTTTCAATCTAAACGTAGGGACTGAACCATGGAAGGAAGAGAGGAAAAAATTCTTATGTGCTTTGGATCATGTGCCGTATTTAGAACTCCCTTTTCCGCGACATAAACAAGATCGAACGGCAAATCAATATTTTATTTCTGAAAAGTCGAATAGCATTGAAAACTTCCTCCCTGACAGTCCAACAAATTTTTCTCTACCTGTAAACCAGGCATGGCTAAAAACGGAACTATTCAACGATAACTATCGTAAAGAAAGTGCTGCGGAGTTGATTCCTCTGAAAATTGCCGGAAAGAACGTAAAAAAGAAAAGACATTTATTACTATGTCGAGACCTTTCCCATAAAGACCGGATTATAGCCCGATTCCCGGCCGCTAATTCAGAAGATATAATCAGCGCTATCCGTTTCAGTTGTGAATCTAAAATTACCCAATGGGACAAAGATGAAAATCTTCGACGAAAAGTTTTAGCGGTGGTTGCCATGGAAATCCAAAAGAACCGGGCTTCATTGATTACTTGCGCGATGAAAAACGTGGCCAAGGGGATCGCTGACCTAGATGCAGAAGTATCCGAAGCCATTGACTTTGTAAGGTACTACCCAAGTGCACTGAAATATTTCCGTGACCATTACCCAAAAATCAGCTTTAAAAAAAAGGGCCTTGTGTTGATTATTTCTCCATGGAATTTCCCAATGGCCATTCCTATGGGGGGCATTGTCGCAGCGCTAACAACAGGGAATCGAGTCATCATCAAACCTTCTCCCTATTCATTGCTGTCAACTTGGAAGATTGTGAAGTTATTCTGGAAAGCAGGAGTTCCCGCTTCGTCGCTACAGTTTGTTCCATGCGAAGATGAAGATGCTCGACTCCTCACCCAAAATCCAATGATCGATCAGGTTATTTTTACCGGAAGCACAAACACTGCTGATAAAATTTTAACAGGTCGACCAAACCTTGATTTTTCTGGCGAAACAAGCGGAAAGAATATTTTTATAATCACCGATACTGCAGACAAAGAACTTGCTATCAAACACCTTGTTGAATCGGCCTTTGGTTACAACGGACAAAAATGTTCAGCCGCTTCTATCACAATATTAACGAAAGAAGTTTTTTCTGATCCAAAATTCAAACGCAAGTTGAAAGATTCCGTTGAAAGTCTCCTCGTGGGAGGATTACAATTCCACCCCGAAAATAAAATTACCCCGCTTATTACATCCCCAAAAAAGGAACTGCTAAGAGCATTAACCGAGTTGGAGCCTGAAGAGCAATGGCTCGTCAAACCCGAAAAGCACAAACTGCTTAATTTATGGAGCCCGGGCGTGAAGTGGAATGTCACACCTGGTAATTTCACCCATTTAAATGAATTTTTTGGTCCTGTTTTAGGGGTCATGAAAGCAAATGATTTGAAACATGCCTGCCGTTTGGCCAATCAAACAGAATATGGACTAACAACCGGTTTACATAGCTTGGATGAAGGAGAAATTAATTACTTTACCGAAACTATTCAAGCTGGCAATTTATACGTGAATAATAAAACTACGGGTGCCATTGTTGGCCGGCAACCTTTCGGCGGGGTTAAAAACTCTCGTCGTGGAACAGGAGGAAAAGCGGGAGGCGTAAACTACATACTTCAGTTCATGAAATTTGAAGAAAAAAAAGGTTCCCAACAAGTCATCGACCACTTAAGTTTACCCTCTTCACCAATAGACTCATTGGTTAATTTGTGGCAAAAAATTGACTGGGCTAGCGAAAGTTCGTTCCCTGGGTTTGCAGACGAAGTCCACAGGGTCCTTCAGGGAATCAAAAGCTGTTACTACCAGAATATGAATTATTTTTCAAAAGAGCAGTCCTCCTCAAAATCACAGCAGGTGATTGGACAGAAAAATATTTTTCGTTATCGAAAAGTTGGAAAATACACAGTCAGGGTTTGCCCGAAAGACCCTGTTTCCGACATTCTTCTACGCTTATTTGCGGGATTGATTGCTGGAAACAATGTTTCTATCAGTATTCCTGAGCATATGCGGGAAAACAAAACAGCTTGCTTTCTAAAATCTCATTTCTTACAACCGATCCAAAATAAATTTTCGTTAGAATTTGAAAGTGACGAAGAACTTTACACCAAAATACTGAAAAACCAATTAAACCGACTGGCTTACACTCATCCTAAAAAAATACCTAGCAATATTTACAAAGCGGCAGTTCAAGTTAACCTTCCTATCCTTCGCTATAAACCTCTAGTAGAAGGCAGGTTTTTGATGCTTGAACAATTCAATGAACAGTGTGTCACTTATACCTATCACCGGTATGGGAATCTCGGTTTAAAACAGTTTGAAAAACAAACCCATTAGAGTGTATAACTTCTATTCTTTCTTTCCTCTGGGGACTTGTATAACCCATGATGGTTAATCAATCCGCCGACCTTGATTTTATTCGCAATCTACTCAAATTTGAGGATTTTATTTACCCGCATCAACTCATTGGGAACTTGAATTCAGAAGGTAGGATTAAAAAAGGAGCAATAAAAAACGGCGCTAAACTACGTTAGTCTAATGCAAGGGTAAGACATTTTGCCGATCCGCCAGATTTGGCAAATTCGCCAAGCTCGACAGGGTGAGGCATGTAACCGTGATGTTTGAGTAAATCCATAGTTTTATCGCAACCAGCTGGCAGCACAACATGACGGTCAACGCAAACAGCATTGCAAGCAAACCGTTCTGCCTCAACTTGGGGGACAACAAGTTGACGATCCTCTTCAATGCGATTGGCAATGGTTTCTTGGGCATAAAAATCGAAAGCTGCCGGATAGTAGAGCAGTTCACCACCACTCAGGGGACAAAAACAGGTGTCCAAGTGATAAAACTTTTTGTCAACAAGTTCCAGCGGTAAAATTTCTTTGTCGTAAATTTTACTTAATGCGGCGTAAGCTCCAATTTCACTCCGTTGCCGGTAGCCCCCAAACCAGATATCGGTAAACCCTAACAAATCGCCCGCTCCTTCAAAATAGCTCTCAACTCCTAATGGAATAACCGAATAGTCGTGTTCGGTAAACCACCGTTTAAAATATTCTTCTTCCGGTTGACGTTCTTTTTGGCGAAATTGGCTAATGACCGTTTTCCCATCGCGGGTTAATCCTGCATTAGCGGTGAACACCAGATCCGGAAGACCTTCTATAGGCGTCATTCTTTGCAATTTGGCGCCAGCGTCTTTTTCTAGCGTCTGCATAAGGTTGCGCCACTGAGCCTTGCTTCTGTCTGGATCGGCGGCGTTGGAGACACGCATCCATGGATTTATCTCATATTCGATACCATAGTAGTCAGGCGGACAAACGAGTAATCGTGCCATATTCTTTACCCAGACCAGTCGAGTTCTCTTGCCAGTTCTTTTAGAAAGGATGATGAATCCATTACGAGCCCAACAGCTTGAAAACTTCCACGATCGCTTAGTTTTGTCGGAACAGCCGGATTGATATCAACGCAAACGGTAGGCACCTTCGCCGGCAAACAATTACCAGTGGCGATGGAATGTAACGTAGTTGCAACCATTAGTGCCAGCCCCACACCAGGAAGTGCGGCTCGCATAGCACCTTGGGCTTTTACCGTATCCGTAACGACGTCTGGCAAAGGTCCATCATCTCGAATACTACCAGCAAATACCATATCCACATTTTGACGGACGCAGGAAGCTATAATACCGTCTTTAATCAGTCCTGATTCAACGGCTTGCTTAATGCTCCCCGATCCGCGAACTTTATTAATAGTGTGGAGGTGGTGTTCATGCCCGTGCGGTGCTATATGTCCAGCGCTCAGTCCAAATCCCAATGAAGTACCGAACAAACTTGCTTCCATATCATGAGCGGGAAGTGCGTTCCCGCTGAACAACACATGAATAAATCCTTCATCAATGAGCCAAGAAAGAGCATCTCGGCCTCCCGAATGCACAATGGCAGGGCCACCAACAAAAATTACTTTGGTCCCGATATTTTTATTAGAGGCTTCCGAACCTTGGATCAAATCCTTGTGTCGATTCGCTCGAATCAGCCGCATACGCTTGGCGATATCGGTGATAATATGTTGATGCGGCCTTTCAGAAGAGACTTGTGCTTCCATAAACGAAAATACATCACGTCCCTTTGGTCGCTCCAAAGGAAACACTTGAATACCGCCTCTACCTGTAACGATACAGTCTCCCTTTTTTACGGTAGCCATAGGTATAGCTAGGGCTTGTGGAGGGTCAAACCGAACACGTATAGCTAAGTCCATTTCAATAGCTTCAACATCCACCCACTTTCCTTTTAAACGAACCTGAGTTGAAAGGTGTGAAGTGGCATAAAACGAATCTGGAAGAACGCCGTCTTGAGGGGCGGTCATGGTGTGACAATCCGATATTCTTTCAACCACTGCGCCATGAGGCTGAACTGCTTGGAGAATTTTTTCGAGGAGAGCAGGCGACTTGGCTCGGATAGAAATCTTAGCGATAGTAGGATCTTCGCGCCTTGTTCCAACATCTATCTTGCTTATATCGAAAGTTCCACCAGCTTGAAGAATGGTATCTAGAACTTTCGCAAAAATAAGCGAATCAATAATGTGCCCTTTGAGAATTACGGTTTCGGTTATCACATTTACATTATTAGGTTAGACCGTAACAACGTGAATTTTATGGACCATCAGGGACTTGGGTGACGATAAGCCATTCCTGTATTTAAGTTCAGTAATATTGTGATGTGCTTCTGCTGTTATCATAAAATAAAATCTGCTTAAAAAAACTAAATCAACTCAATTTTCGCGATTTGTTCTTGGAAGAAACAACTCTGAATCGATCCCATCTAGCGAAGAATTCATTACGTTTTTCAGAGAAGGAGTCAATTTCGGTATTTGTTGGTTCTTGCCTCCAGATTCTAAAACACTTAGGAAAGCAGTTTCTTCATTCGTCTTTGCTTCATCCACCCCATAGGCTCCTGCATTAAGGTATTTTTCTATTGCCTTAAGGTTTCGAATTCCACTCCCTACCTGAAAATCAACTGAACGCCAGAAAAAATTATTTTTCTGCATGACAACCCTCCTTTCGGTAGCTTATAAAAACTCTGCAAATATTAAACGACCATCATTTTTAAGGTTACGCTATAAACATGAACAACAAATTAATGAATCATTAATTATCAATTAACTCACCATGAAATAATTTTAAGCTTAGAAATAATGAATACGGTCAAACCTTCATTTGCCAGTCAAGGTGGCACTTTAAAAAAAAATGGATTACGGCCTGAACCGTAACCCATTACCTTAAATGCACGGGGTGGAGAATTTGAACCTCCGACCCTGCCCAAAAGCATGCATTATTTGAGAGAAAATTTAAAGTTATGGGATAGGTTCTGTTGAAATCAACATTTAAAGAAACCTGGTTATTCCTTTCAGCGTTAACCTATTTTTACTGTTAACTCCGCCAGTAATATAGCCAATTAAAAACACTAAATTTTCTGGTTTGCGACTATAAACCTTATAAAAAGACCTACAATCAAAACCGTTACCCATGAGTTTTTCTAACTAAGATAGGGGGATTTTTTCTCCTTCCTTTTTACATATGTTTTTCTTTTATGGACACTATCTTCTAATTCATCCTCAAATTGTACTTTATGCACCGTTATAAACTTGGGTGAAAACAACCCATTCTTATACTTAAGCTCAGCAATATTGTTATGAACTTCTGAAATTCTCATGAAATTATACCGTTACTAAAATACTAGATTAATTTAAGAGTGGCTATTTACCAAAGGGTTAAACAACTCAGAATCGATCCAATCTAGCGAATAATTATTCATATTTTTCAGAGAGAGTGTGCATCTTGGCAAGCGCAAACTCCCGCTTTCATGCTTTGAAACCATTCTAGAAACTGTTTTCTCGCCCATATTTGTTTTAGTCATCTTAAACGAATATCCGCGATGGAATGAATTACTTCCATTCATAACAACCCCCCTTTTGAAAATGTGTCAAAAACAAATTGCATCCTAATAGGCGTTCTTTCATCTGGAGGTGGAAGTCCTGTTAGGAATAATAACACTAAGGATAATGTCATCCCCAGCAGGGCTTCCAGTTGCCAGACAAGTGACAATTATTAAGATATTGTTATCAATAAAATATTCTTTTTTTAAAGAGGGGGGGGATGAATACGGATAGGAGAACTAAAATGAATGTTTTTCTGTTAACCAACCATTCAT
>MPLX02322777.1_pt1 | contig 11882 bp, 17 predicted proteins | sample 1617341 | NCBI WGS metagenome assembly MPLX02 (sample SAMN05944804, study PRJNA350692) | marine metagenome | biome: marine; feature: ODZ; material: water; isolation source: 120 m water sample filtered on 0.2 um supor filter | place: Pacific Ocean | collected 2012-04-08 | depth 120m m | reverse complement strand
GTAATATACTTACCAATTTATAATCAAGGTAATAACCAAACTAAAGAATCAAATACTGTTCAAGCCTATGGGCATTCTGCAACTTTACAAGATACTGCAGGTGATGCCGGCATACATTTGCATTGGATTAAACATTTATTGGTATCAAATGCCGGTGAATATAGTTTAGTAACAGGTAATACAGCTCCTGGATTTTCAGGAGCAATAACTCAACAAGAAAATGTCAATCTTACAGTAGTATTTACATGTGCGAGTCATGGTTTATCTATAGATGATCCGATAGTAATTACTGCTGGTGGCGGAACTGCTCTACCAGCCGGAATCTCTGCGTCTACAGTATATTATGTTCAAGTAGGTGAGGCCACTGTATATAAGGGAATAAACGGTATAGACAATAACTTCTGTTTATCTACTTCAGCTGGTGGATCTAAGATTGCATGGTCTAGTGGCTTTCAAGGTGATGTTAATCCAGATCATACTTTCTCGGCGGGAACTGGTATATGGTCATTTTGTGGTAATGTATATGATAAAGTTACAACAGTTGCAGATGTAATATATTCTCAAGGATATGAAGGTATATATTCAATGGCCTATGAAGGCATTTATTCATTAGGTTATGAAGGCATTTATTCATTAGGTTATGCCGGAATTTATTCACAAGGTTTTGAAGCAATTTACTCATCAGGCTTTGAAGGTGTTTACTCATCAGGGTTTACTGGTGCTTATGCCGGTGGATATGCTGGTGGATATGCCGGTGGATATACTCTAACTTATGGATCTATGGATGAGTCTCCAAACCCTGTGGCTTCCGATGAAGGCCCTACATATTCTGGAACGTATTCCGGAACCTATTCCGGAACCTATTCTGGAACTTTTTCACAAGGCTTTGCCGCAATTTATAGTAGTGGATTCACTGGAGTTTATTCATCAGGCTTTGAAGGCGTTTATAGTAGTAGCTATACTGGAATTTATAGTAATCAATACGGTGGAATATACTCTAATCAATATACTGGAATTTATAGTAATCAATATACTGGAACAACAGTATTTTCTACCTTAGAAACACAAAATTATAGTCTTTGGAAAAGACACGCCTAAATATAACCAATAACTTATTATGAAGAGGAATTATGGCAGAAACTGCAGAAGTCGCTGAATCCACCGAGTGGACTCACGATACAATGATTGAAGGATTATGGCGCTCCGGTGCTAAACGAGAAGTTTCCATTTTATATGAACGAGAAGATAAATCTCGGTATTCCGGACAAGCAGAAGAAGGAACAAAAGAATGGAAAGATTTCTTTTTTAAATTTACCACCGACCAAGTAGACTCTTTTACAGATGCACATCGTGCTCAGAGAGAAGCTCGCGGCCCAGGACCTGATCATCAAAAACAAATTCAAAAAAGAGAAGACAAACAAGCAGTTGAAAGGAAAAAAGCAGCTGATGAATTAGAATCTCTTTTTCGTGCAAAATTAGAAGCTTTTGAAATACCGGAAGTTAGAGACAGTGAAAATCGAGATTTAAGATCTCGTATTAGAAAATCTAAATCATTAACAGAAATTTCTGCGTTAGTTGCTTCACTCATTACTCTATCTATTATCAGGGTAACCTTAAAAGCAGACGACCTTTTAGATGAAACACCAGAGGTAAAAGAAGCTTCTGGAACAATTGAAGAAGTTGCTAATGAGGTTCCTAAGGATGAGAACTGATGAAGGTTTTTTATTAGTAGCTACTAACCATAAACCGTATCACACTGCGGCACAACAGTTAGCAGATAGTTTAAAAGAATTCGCGCCTGAACATCCGGTAATACTTTTCACAGAAGATAAATGGGTAGATTGCCCTGGAAATCATATTTTTGATGAAGTCCATGGAGGTATGCCTAATTCTAATCGCGCAAAATTATTAGCCTTACAACACAGCCCTTTCGATATTACATGTTATTTAGATTCTGATATGGTATGTGTTCATCCGGATGCACCTTTAATTTTTAAAGGTTTAAAAGATGGATATGATATGGCGTGGACTAAAATTAGAACATATGCCGCAGCTATGGTTTGGTGGGATAAAAAACAGTTAAAAGTCCCACATGGTGGAATGTGCTTATATAGAAAATCAGATAAAATGATTTCTTTTATGGAACAATGGTGGGAAAATTGGTGTTGGAAAAAGAATCAAGTAGCAGAATGGGACGAAAGATGGAATGGTAAATATCCTTATTGGGAAACCAGAGGATGGGATCAGTTTCCTTTACATTTAATGATGGGTGCTATTAGACAAGATGATCCATGGTATAGACCTGATATAAAATGGCATTGGGTTTATGGCGGCGATCCACCCTGTACACCTGAAACAGATGATTGGAATGATGGAAGTGATTCAAGGTGGAATTGGATTATTGGATACCATCATGATAGAGAAAATATGAAACCAGAAGATATAGTATTTCGCGATTATTCGTGTTTATTATTTAAAAGTCAATATCAAAATGGAAGAGTATGAAACATACAGAACATATTACTAATTTTTGTAATGATCCAGATATTTTAAATATTTTAGAAGAACTTGGTGAATATTTAGACGGTTTAGATTTAGATGCAATGAAACTTCGACCAGGGCGTCAAAATAAACCTGAAATGAATGCTGTCATTTCGGATGGGTATTTAAGTGCATTTAGAAAAAATGTTAGACCAGGTCCACCATGGCATCAAAAGATAGCTGATCTTTTATTAGATTTAAAACAAAGAAAACGTAATACAAAAGTAGCAGACCTGGCAACTGCTTTAGGAAAAAGAATAGGAGCAAGAAAACAGGCTCTCAGTGCAATATATCCTCCAGGTGGCTATGTTGGGTGGCATACTAATGCAGATGTTCCGGGTAGAAATTTATTATTTACTTGGTCTCAAAAAGGTGAAGGTGTTTTAAGATATAAGAATCATACAAAAGGATTCTCTTTTGATATACCTGATCACAAAGGTTGGAATGTAAAATCATTTGATTGGTTTAGTCATGGTCAATCTGAAAAGGAAGGATATACATGGCATGCTGCAGGATCAAATTGTTTAAGAGCAACCCTTGCTTTTGTTATTCATAATAATCCAATGTCCAACGAAATGTTAGAGGATGACTTCAATTTAACATCTTGGAGTCCGGGTTGCTTTATAAGTGATACTGATTTAAAATATGAATCTAAGTGGTGGGCAGATAATAAAGATAATGTTTATAATTATACATTAAGAGACGAATTAATAGATGAACTTGAAACGAGCCCTTCAGGTGTAAAATATGGTCCTCGATAAGAAATCTCCTTATATAAGAATTCAAAGTGGATGGTTTAAAAAGAATAAAGATAAGATTATTAAAGAATTTGAACCTTTAGTTGAAGAAGGAACGACTGTAGGTGGAAATAAAAACGAAAAAAGAAAATCAGATGTTCATCTTTTTGATATTTGGAGATTAGAATTAACTGATTTTAAAAAAGTTATTATTTTTAAAGTTAAAGAGATATTTACTACAGAAAATAAAAATTATGGATTTGATTTAGATTATTCTACTGTAAATATTCAATTTACTAGATATCAAAAAGATGATTTTTATGAATGGCATGCAGATGATGATTTACTGAATACACATATAAAAACACATAGTATAAGAAAATTAAGTATGGCAATGCCTTTAAATATTGGTGAATTTGAAGGTGGTGAATTTGAAATTAAATTATCCCCAAGTGAAAATGCAAAAACAAGAAAAATACCTATAGAGCCTGGAAATATAATAGTATTTCCTAGTTTCTTAGAGCATAGAGTCCTCCCAATAACCTCAAATACACGTTATTCTTTAGTGGCGTGGATCTCAGGACCTCCATGGAGATAAATACAATATATGTAGACAGAAAATGTATTGTAGGATATGAACCATGGCAAAACCGCAAACTCGCGAACAATTAAAACAATACTGCCTCAGAAGCTTAGGTCATCCAGTTATAGAAGTCAATGTTGATGACGATCAATTAGAAGATCGCATTGACGAAGCTTTACAAATATGGAATGACTATCATTATGATGGGTCAGAAAAAATTTATTTAAAACATCAAGTTACATCAGATGATATTACTAACGAGTATATTACCGTTGGGGAATCAACTATAAGTATAATCAAAGTACATCCTATTGATTCAACAACAGGAAACATTAATATGTTTGATGTGAGATATCAATTAAGATTAAATGATATATTTGATTTGAGTAAGCAACAGCTTTCGGGATATACTATGGCTATGTCACACTTGAGTTTAATAGAAAATTTATTTAATCAATCTCCTTCTTTTAGATTTAATAGACATACAGATAAAGTTTATCTTGATGTTGATTGGGATAAAGAATTAGTTGTTGGAAAATACTTATTATTTGAATGTTATAAATCTGTAGACCCAGAAGAATTGTCCGATGCATATAATGATCTTTGGCTAAAAAAATATATATCTTCATTATTTAAAAGGCAATGGGGATCTAATCTATTAAAATATGAAGGTATGCAATTACCTGGTGGTACTACATTAAATGGTAGACAAATTTTTGATGATGCAACAACTGAATTACAAATGTTGGATGATGAAATCTTTTCGAAGTACCAGTTACCTGATGACTTTATGGTAGGATAAAATGAAAAAATTTAAAACCTTTATGGAAAAACCCGCATTTTGCGATATACCTGGTGGTCCTAGGGACCCGAATCTTAAAGCAAAGTGTTCGGAACCAGAAAAGAAAAAACCGGCACCTCAACAAGCTGATATTAGATCTAAAGCTCTAACAGATACGGAAAAGAAAAGAAAGCAACTACAGAGCCTAGGACTTAGGCCTGAACAGGTTGAATTAATTGCAAAATATACCAGACACTCGGAAATTGCTGGATGAAAACATTTCAAGAATTTATTAATGAAGATATTAATCTGCCCATAGAAGTTGGAGACATCGTTCTCGGTGGAAAATTTAAAAATAGAAGAATAGAAGTAAAAGATATCGGAGAGAATGAAAAGGGTGATATTACTATTAATGGAAAATCAATTCTTAGAATCAGAATGATAGACAAAAAGGCCGACGATGCCGACGAGTAATTATTTTCAAAAATTTGATCATAATAATGAACAAAATCTTCTTCAGGATTTAATGGTAGAGTCTATTCAAATTTTTGGACATGATGTATCTTATTTGCCCAGAACAAAAAATAACGTAGATAACATATATGGTGAAGATCCAACTTCATCTTTTGAATCAGCTTATCCTATAGAAATGTATATTAAGAATACTGATGGATTTGAAGGCGAAGGCGCATTTGTTGGTAGATTTGGATTAGAAATCAGAGAACAAATAACATTTACCGTTGCGAGACGTACTTGGGATGGACAAGGAATATCTGATAGACCTTTAGAAGGGGATTTAATTTGGATGCCTCTAACAAGCAAGTTATTTGAAATACAATTTGTTGAGCATCAGGCTGTTTTCTATCAAATGGGAAAACTTCCTGTTTATGATTTATCTTGCGAATTATTTGAGTATAGTGATGAAGATATTGATACTGGTATATCAGCAATAGATAAAGTAGAAGTTGATAATGCCTATTCAATAGAGTATGTTTATTCATCTAATTCGGGTGTTTTTACAACTGATGAAACTGTTACAGGAACTCTTTCAGGGGCAACGGCAGAAGTATTACAAACATCAACTTCAGGTTCAGATAGCATTATAAGATTAACAAATATTGTTGGAACGTTTAGTGCAACGGAACAAATTACAGGTGGCACTTCAGGTACGACAGCTAATTTAGGTGCAACTGCAACGGAGTTTGCAGGTGATAGTACTGCTAATAATAAAACAATACAGACAACAGCAGATGGTATTATAGATTTTAGTGAAGGAAATCCATTTAGTGAAGGAAGTTTTTAATGTTAGGACAATATTGGTATCACGGATTAACAAGAAAATATGTTTCTATATTTGGAACCATTTTTAACGACATCTATTTAAAGCGCAAGAATAATTCTGATGAAGTTGTTGAAACATTGAAAGTTCCCTTAGCATACGGTCCGAAACAAAAATTTATGACCAGAATTACGGGCGATGCTAATCTAGATAAAAAGGTGGGGATGCAACTGCCGAGGATGGGCTTCGAGATGACTTCCATGTCATACAGTCCCGAGAGAATGTTGCATCCCCTTAACCAACAAAAATCAATGTGGAAGGGTCAAATTGGAGTGGTTAAAAGCCCAGTACCATATGATTATTCTTTTACATTATCAATATTTGTAAAAAATGCAGATGACGGAACACAAATAGTTGAACAAATAGTTCCGTTTTTTCAACCCGATTTTACGGTAACTATAAATGCACTTCCAACAATGGGAATTAAGTTAGATGTTCCTATTATTTTAAATGGTGTTAATATTGAAGATTCATATGAAGGTGATTATCAAACACGAAGAGCAATAGTTTGGACATTAGATTTTACAGTTAAAGGTTTTCTTTATCCAAATATTAAAGGTAAAGGATTTGGCGACGGTAGTGATGATCAGGCAACAGCATTAATACGTACATCAATTATCAATTTTCATATAATGCCGTATAGAGATCCTGGCTCGGTAGACGCCGAAAGAATTTTATTAGAATCAGATACAGGGTTTGGAAAAGGTAGGGATGAAATATTAAATGAAGATGATTCCAAAATGTTATTAGAAACAACCAGAACAGATATTAATGCAACATTAGTAAAATCAAGATTTACATCTAAAATACCTATAGATGTACCAGCTGGCGATGATTATTATGAACCAACAGAAACAAGAGATTTCTTTGCAGAAGGTCTTGAATGGGATCCAGCTACAGGTACTGATACAATGGGCGGTACATTAGATATAAACGCATTCGGTAATTCAAACAAATGATTAAAGATAAAATGGAAACTATTGAAAATATTGATAAGCAGGTTGACCCTAAAACGGTTGATACAAAATTAGATGAGGTATTTGAGATTGCGCCAACATCTAAAAATGAACCTGTTGTATATAAAACACCAGAAGTAAATGGTGATGATGGAATGGATACTGATTTTCAGTATGCGCGAGAAAATATATATAATGTAATAGAGAGAGGGTCTGACGCCATGGAGGGCTTACTTGAAGTAGCTAGGGAAACAGAACACCCGAGAGCATACGAAGTAGTAGGTCAGTTAGTTGATAAGTTAACAAATGCAAATAAAGAATTAATGGGATTACATAAAACAAAAAAAAGCATGTCAGATGAAGTCGTAAGGTCACCTCAAAATGTTACTAACGCACTATTTGTAGGGAGTACAGCTGATCTTCAGAAGATGCTGAAACAGAAATCTAAGGAGGGGTAAGCGTGGAATCGCTATTCAGTGCGGTAAATTTAACAATGTTTGGGATTATATTATTTTCCTCATTGTTCATATTTCTATTCAATTACAGACACGATAATAAAGACAAATATCAGGGCAAGTATCCTCTAATTGTATTTGATCTTTTCATTAACATGGGTATGTCGATTACTGGTTATATTTTAGTATGGCTAGTATTTGAAAACGTCCCTCAATTAGCTCCATTTAATACCTATAGATTTCCAGTAGGATATATGTTTGGTTTGACTTCTAATATAAGCATTCCAATTGTTTTGAAGTGGTTTACATCACAAATCACTAAAAAATTAAATGAAGCAGTGAAGAAAGGAGTATAATGGCGACAAAACCTAAACAAACTACTGCTCCTAAAGAAGTTGCGGACGAACATGTTGATGTAATGGAATTGGAACCAGTAAAAGCCATAGAAATAGAAACTAAAAATTTAGTTGCATCAAGCAGAATATTCATATACACTATAATAGGATTACTTGCGTATTTGATTTTCTTAGTAATACCAGACATTACTGAGAAGGTTACATGGATGGAAAAGGATCTTAATTCTGTATTAGTACAATCAGAAAGATTCAAGAAATCCACCAGAGTATTTTCAAGAGATAATCAATGTGCAACTTGTCACTTGAGCCCTGATTATCTTCTTCATAATCTCTTAACGAAGTATCCTAGTTTTTCAGATATAAAATCATTTATGTCTGTAGGACATCAACGATATTATACAATGCCGCAACCTATACCAGATGCTGAACTCTTGGCAATTTATAGGACTTTACAATGATCATGATTGGCAAACTTTTTGCAATTTTAATATTTTTAGTTATAACAGCATATCCCGGTAAATCAGCAGAAACTCCTCATGATCGTACCGGCGTAGTAGTTAGCAAAATAGAAAAAGTGGAATACTTACCAACATATGGATCAACGTTTAAAAGAGTAAAAGAACGTGGTCATATAATATGTGGCGCCAAAGATTCTATGCCAGGTTTTGGAGAAGAACTTTGGGATGAAGAAATGGGTTCATTACAATTTCGGGGCTTTGATATAGATATTTGTAGGGCAATTGCTACTGCAGTATTCGGAGATAAGGAAAAGGTTGAATATGAAATAATAGATGGTAAAACAAGATTTAGCTATCTAATAGATGGAACAGTTGATGTTGTATCGGCTACTGTTACATACACATATACTAGAAATGTTCTTAAAAAATTAGAGTTCATGCCTACTACATATTATGATGGACAAGGATTTATTGTTCGAAAGACTCTTGGTGTATCATCTGCAAAGCAAATGGATGGTGCAAGAATATGTTATAGTTCAACAGGAACTGCCGCGAAAAATACTAAGGATTTTTTTACAAAACATTTTCTTAATTATGTTCCAGTTGTGGTGCCAGTTGGAGAAAAATCTAAGGATTATTACTTAGATCGTAAATGTGATATGTATGGCACGGATCGTTCTGGTTTAGCATCTAATAGAATTGGTTTTAAAAATCCCGAACAACATGTGATTCTTCCGGAAATTATTTCAAAAGAACCTCTTGGCCCAGTAGTAAAATATGGAGATCAACAATGGTCTGATATTGTAAGATGGACTGTTTATGTTTTGTTCATAGCTGAGGAAATGGGATTAAATTCAAATAATATATCTAGATTTGAAAATAATATAGATCCAAGTATACAACGATTTATGGGTGAATTAAATGGTAAAGATCATCCTCATTTGGGGGCCAAATTAGGATTAGATGCTACATGGGCATATGAAGTTATTAAACAAGTTGGAAATTATAAAGAAATATATGAAAGAAATCTTGGTGAAAATACACCGCTAGCTCTTAAACGTGGGCTAAATAAATTGTACACTGAAGGTGGTTTATTATATGCACCTCCATTAAAATAGGGAAAAAATGCCAGATGAATTAGTCGATAAAATGTCAAATGAAATAGCCGCAGCAGAAGATAATTTATTAATGTGGCAAGAAAAATATGAAATGGAAGTTAGGCGTGAAGCAGTGACTGCACAAGCGGACGCAAAGATGGCACTCGAAGCGGCAGAAAAAAGATTAGAGGAATTGAAAATACAATATAGACCAGAACATTTAACTAGGTCTGAAGCACTTCCAGTTCCACCAAAGTTTAAGCCACCATTGCCTGTAATACCAGAGGAAGTTAAAAAAGAAATTCAACCAAAGGTAACTAGAAGTAAGAAGAAAAAGAAAAAGTGAGTTAATAAAATATAAACATTATAATTAAAAAAGGATGATATGTCTTGGATTGGGAATATAATTAAAAAAGTTTTTAATAATGAAGGTTTAAAACAACCTGAACCTGAACCTAAAAAAGCTGAGAAAAAAGTAAAAAAGAAAAATTTGAAAAGTATGACAAAAAAACAATTAGAGTCATACGGTAGAGAATTAGGTGTCGAATTGGATAGACGACATAATAAAGCTAAATTAATTGCACGACTGGAAGAGGCGGTTGCAAATTAATAATACAATAAAAGAGTATTGGCGCGATTGGGCTGCACTCGTTTATTTGTTTATCTGCTTAGTAGATTTTTTTGTAGCGCCTTTGATATGGAACTTAATGATGGCGGGATATTGTGACACACATGATTGTATAAAAGAAGGTGTAACACGATGGATTCCTTTGACACTTGAAAGCGGCGCCATGTTTCATCTTTCATTCGGAGCAATCCTTGGCGCAACGTCATTTAATAAACATAAAGAGATTCACGCTAGCACTAAGTCTACTGATACTTAGTGGATGTGCTGAAAATAAAACTGATTCAAATAATGATCTTGGTAGTGGAGATAAATCAAATCTACCAGTCACAATATCATCTTTGATTGAACACGCAGAGTATTGTAAAGCAATTTATGATAGTGGTGGTAATCAAAAAGATGAAGTTGCATTTGATGTAAAACAAGATAGTGGAATAACAATAATTATTATTAGGGGCACTGCCAATGCAGAAAATGTCCAATCTGATATTGATGTAAGATTAGTAGATGATGCAGTTACAGGAATCAAACTCCATAAAGGATTTAGAGATGCTTCTTTAGGTGTTATGGAGATTATTGATAGAGATCATACGGTTGAACATACTGTACATATTACAGGTCACAGTTTAGGTGGAGCCATTTCACAAATAATAGGAATGTGGCTTCATAAAAGAGGTCACAATGTTCAAATTTATTCTTACGGATCACCAAAAGTTACTTATCAAATTATGTCTGGAGGACAGCCCACTCATTGGCGTGTGGTTCGTCTTAGCGATCCTATCCCTTTTACTCCTCCTTGGCCTTATGCTCATACCGGTCTTTTTATAGATAGTCAGACTTTAGATTGGGGCCCAGATAATGATAATGGATTAATTTCTCAAACAGATGGCCTGACTCACGCCATAGCAAAATATGTGGAAACATTGAAAGCCGCTCAATGAAGGGTGAAGAAAGACCTTACTTAAAAAAATATGGAATAGAAGAAAAGGTTAACCCATTTGAAAACGTTCCAGAAGATAGAACAGCCGTAGATAACATTTTAAGAGTGAATCACGGTAATCAAATGAGATTAAACTTGATGGCTGATGCTAAAGCTAATATTATGATTACTGTTTCTTCTATTGTTTTTTCAGTCACTATAGCTAATTTAGATAATGAAATGATGAAATGGCCTTTAATAACATTTGCAGTTGGAAACTTTTTTACATTATTATTTGCCATATTTGCAATTATTCCAAAAACAGCTTATCCTAAGCTACCACATTCCAATGAAATTGATAGAAAATCACCTTGGTTTAATCCTTTATTTTTCGGACATTTTGCACATATTGATATTGATGAATATAAAAAAGATTACGCAGAAAAAATGATGACTGATGATAAAATATATGATACTATGGTAGGAGATATATATGGCCAAGGAAAAGTACTTGCACTTAGTAAATATAAGTATCTCAAATGGTCATATAATTGTTTTCTTGGAGGGATGGCATCAGCAATGGCAGTTTTTGCACTACAAGGGATTGCAATAACTTTTATATTAGATTATATTGTACCGTTAAGAGATACTATATTTGAGGAAATATCATTTACTTTTGATGGACTGAGAGAAGTAGCCTGTCAAATAAGTGCCACATGTAGACAGAAATATAATTTATAAATAGGACATATAGATAAATTTATAGGGAATCTATGGCCGCAAAAAATATAGTTGAATTTGAAAAAATGATGGAATCATATGCCGGTCTTGAAGGTATAGGTGAATTTGAAAAAATGATGAATTCTTTTGTGACTGAACCGGTTGAAAAACCATTGCCGGAATTAATATCAGAAATAAAAATTGATGAGCCAGTCCAAGAGATTCAAGAAGATATACCATTCGAGGAACCTGTTAAAGAAGATCCTATAAAATTAATCGCAGATAAAATAGGCCGGGAACAACAATCAGCGCGTG
>MPLX02207090.1_pt1 | contig 11914 bp, 9 predicted proteins | sample 1617341 | NCBI WGS metagenome assembly MPLX02 (sample SAMN05944804, study PRJNA350692) | marine metagenome | biome: marine; feature: ODZ; material: water; isolation source: 120 m water sample filtered on 0.2 um supor filter | place: Pacific Ocean | collected 2012-04-08 | depth 120m m | reverse complement strand
ATTAAAGTTTTCATATCATCCGTTATCATTGTTATTGTTTCAGAGATTGCAAAAAAAAATACATTCCTGGGAGGTTTGATTGTGTCGATCCCTCTTATTTCGATACTGTCTATGATCTGGTTATATATGGATACGAAAAATATTGAAAATGTAATTTCTCTGTCCAACAGTATTCTCTGGATGGTAATCCCTTCTCTTGCATTGTTTATTGCCTTTCCAATCCTTTTAAAAGCCGGCGTCAATTTTTATGCAGGCATGGGTCTCTCTATCTTGATTACCATGGGCTGTTACGGGCTTACAATATTTATTTTAGCTCGATTGGGAATTGAACTTTAATGATATACCATTAATAACGAGAATCTCCAATGAATGGCACATTCCAGCCCCATAACCATGGGTTTTTTTATTTGTACTAGGATGGCTATCTTTGATTAACTGAAAAGGTTTGTTATGAAAACTCTTACAAATTTATTTATTCATTCACTTCTTTTAACAGCCGTTACATCTGCTCAATGGTCTTCTGATCCTGCATCTCCACAATTATTAGGCAGTGGTGTTCAGGCACAAGTAAAGGCTACATCTGATGGGGGCGTATATGTTGCATGGCTTACTGACATGGGTGGATATCATGTCTATCTACAACGATTTGATGCAACAGGAGTAGCACAATTTGATGATGGTGGCATGCTAGTGAGTGATCATAACAATGAATCATGGATTGCCGTTTTTCATATGAATCTTGCTGTGGATAGTGATAATAATGCCATTATTACCGTTTTAGATACGCGGGCAGGCCCATGGAATGTATATGCCTACAAAATTGCACCTGATGGCTCGATGTTATGGGGAGATGATGGAGTTTCAGTTTCGAATTCCAGCCAGGCAAATTATTCTCCTCGATTAGCTGTCTTACCAGATAATAGTGTTGTGGTTGCATGGTCTCCTAATTCAGCTACTGTTGAAATTCAAAGAATTTCATCTGGTGGTGGTTTAATGTGGGGTGATGGAATTCTTATTGAAGATAATATTGAATCTCTCATGTCCCCTCAACCAATTGTTAATTCAAATGGCGATGCATTAGTTCAATGGATTGGACAGTCGGGACCAGTGTGGGCTGCAAATAGTGTATTATACTTACAGAAATACGATCTTGATGGAATCTCTCAGTGGAGTGAACCTACAGTTAGCGCGGGTCCAGTTGTATTTCCTATGGGAAATTGGTCGCAGCAGTTAGTTGCTGAAGCTGGCGGTGGAAGTTTTTCGGCCTGGACGCAGTTTTCCGGGAATGTACAGAATGCGGTTTCCCAGCACATCACAGGTGAAGGTGCAATTGCATGGACAGGCGGAGTGGATCTATCGACAAACTCCAGCAATTTCCGTATGTCTCCCATGCTTTCTGTAGCCGAAGACACGCAGGAGCTTATGGCGGTCTGGAGAGAAGCCAATGGGAGCCAATCTGGAATATCTGCACAAAGGCTGGACAGCAGCGGGAATCAGCTCTGGGGATCTAATGGAGTCACAGTGGTAGCCCTGAATAGTAGTTACGACTATCTTGACCTGTCTATGGCAGGCTTTGGTGAAGAATTGATTTCAGCTTATATACAGCAAAGTGCCAATATGAACGGTGATATTTATGCCAACAGGCTGGATGCAGAAGGTAATTTGGTCTGGACCGACGAGACGATAACGGTGACCAATTCAGGTACGGCCAAATCAGACATGATGGCTGGAAAAGGACCAAACTGCCTTTTCATTGCCTGGACGGAGAATGGGTCTGTTTACGCTCATTGCCTTCGTGAAGATGGAACTCTGGGTGCACCGGATGCAGGTTCTTCAGATTGTACTGCTGATGATGGCACAGAAGGTGTTGAATTTTGGGGTGAATGCTTCTCTATTGAGAATACTACTGAGCTTGGTTTTCCTTTAGTACCGGATACAGTAACTACTTTTCCTGAAGAATTATTTAGTTTAATTAATCTTAGTAGTCTTTCAATATGGGCAAATATCACCGAACCCATTCCTACCAGTATAGCAAACTTGACAAATTTAGTAACTTTAGAAATCGTGGGCATAGAATCAGAAAGTACTATTCCATCAGAAATTGGAAATCTGACCAATTTGACTACTTTAATTTTAAGAGATAATGAACATACGGGCTTTATCCCAACAGAAATAGGTAATTTGACTAATCTAATTTCTCTTGATTTAAGCTCTAATCAGTTGACTGGCGAAATTCCACCTGAACTTTTTAGCTTAGTAAATCTAGGTGGATATATTTCTCCCACAATGGTTGGGTCTATATTAATTCATGGATTGAATTTATCGGATAATTTACTGAGTGGAGAAATCTCATCTGAGATAGGCAATTTAATTAATTTAATTTCAATTGATTTTTCAGATAATCAATTTATTGGGGGAATACCAGCCGAAATTTTCAACTTGATTAATTTAGAATCTTTAAATCTGAGCAATAATCAATTAACTGGAGAAATTTCATCTGAAATTAGTAACTTAATAAATTTGAGTGGAATTGTAACTACCGGGCATATGTCCATAACAACATACCCTGCATTGGATTTATCTGAAAATCAGTTCTCAGGTCTAATTCCAGAAAGTATATGTGATTTGAATATTGATTGGAGTAATTCTGACTATTTTTGGATTTCCAACAACCAACTCTGTCCCCCATATCCATCTTGTATTGAAGATTATGTGGGAGAGCAAGATACCACTAATTGTGAACAAGTATCCATAATTGATGAAACACTCCCGATTACCTATAACCTTTACAATGCTTATCCAAATCCATTCAACCCTGCCACAACACTGAGTTATGATTTACCGGAAGATGCCTTAGTTAAGGTCACTATCTATGATATGATGGGCAGAGTAGTAAGCAATCTGATCAGCAGTCAGCAAAACGCAGGGTATAAATCAATCCAATGGGACGCTACCAACAATCAAGGTCAGCAAGTATCAGCAGGGTTATACCTATATACGATACAAGCGGGAGACTATAACCAGTCTAAAAAGATGGTATTGCTTAAATGATTTACCCTTTCTACAACATCAAGCCCCACATTCGTGGGGTTTTTTGTTTATGGGAGGATGGGTAGATTTTGGAATGACTAAACGTATTTTTATAATGCTATTTCTGGCTGGCTGCGCTCCTCAGCTTGATTATTTCGGAAATCCAATCAAATTACATGAAGATATAATATCCCTGACAAAAATGCGTAAAGATCCATCTGAAAAAGATAAATTTTATTTAACATTTATTGAAGTATACAATGCAAGTGACGCTCAGGTGTTAAAGAAGGAAAGGACTTTAGACAGGTATCTTGATTTAATAATGAAATATTACGGGTATACTGAAAAAGAAATTTTAGAACAAAAAAACCATAACATTCTGCAACCTAGATACTACGTTACAGTTAAGTTCCACTAATAAATAATTTAATGTGAGCTCTGCCCAGTAGTAGGTTTTTAGTTTTTGGGATGATAGGTAGATTCAGGAATGTTTAAGCGAATTAAACCACTACTATTATTTATCGGATTAGTTATTTGGTCTTGCGCAACGCCACCTCCAGTTGCTACTCAAACTCCAATAATTTCACCAACAGTATCGATTTTATCTCCTGTCAATAATCAAACTATCAATGAAATTGTCACTATTGTTGTTGAAACCAAGGATAATGATGGAATAGATAAGGTTGAGTTTTACATTGATGACTCTCTTGTTTTTACGGATTTAGAATCATTTTATGAATATCAATGGAATACAATCCAATACGAAGATGATTCCAAACACACGGTAAAAGTTATTTCGTATGATTTATCAGGTCATTCAACTGCATCAGAGCCAAATGTTTACGTAATTGATAATTCAACATCACATCCGCAAGGGGTCAATATAATTTCTGTGAGCTATAATGTTACTGAAATGACCATAGAATGGGAAGGAGCAACAGATCAAGATTTTAATGAATACAAAGTTCTCTATTCATCCATAGAAGGTGGTGAAAAGGATACTCTTATCAGTTACTCAGATAAATCAAGGACAACCCATATTTTAACTGATTATGACCCCGCTCAGGAGAACTGGTTCTGGGTGGATGTATTAGATATATATGGCTTAAGTACTTTGAGTGGTGGAATGACCAATGAGATCGATGATGCACCAACTTCATCGGATTTATATCCAATCTCACGTAATGATGAATTTCAGATAATGTGGTCAAAAAATAATAATAATGATTTTAGTTCTTACAAGCTTTATCAATCATTTTCTGAAGATATGAGTAATCAAATTTTAGTTTATGAGACAAATTATAGAACGGATACAACTTTTGTTTTATCAGTTGATGTGTTAAAGTATTATCAATTAGTTGTTGAAGATATTTGGGGAATACAGTCAAAAAGTAATATTGAGATTGGAGATTATGAGATCAAATTATGGGGGGAATATTACTCTATAGTGAATACTATTGAATTAAACTTAATAGAAAATCAACTTACAGGAAATATACCTCCAGAGATCGGGATTCTGACAAACTTAACTGGGTTATTTTTAAGTTATAATTATTTGAAGGGAGAAATCCCATCAGAAATTGGGAACTTGAGAAATCTCACCGAATTACACCTTGGTCACAATGGTTTACAAGGAGAGGTCCCTCCAGAAATCGGGAATTTAGTCAATCTGACTCATTTGAGTTTGTGGGATAACGAACTTACAGGTTCAATTCCTCCGGAGATCGGAAATTTGTCCAAACTGACTTATTTGAGTTTGTGGGATAATGAACTTACCGGTTCAATTCCTCGTGAGATCGGAAATTTAGCCAATCTGACTTATTTGAGTTTATGGGATAATGAACTCACAGGTTCAATCCCTCCGGAGATCGGGAATTTGAATAATCTGATATTTTTGAGTATAAGTGAAAATAAAATCAATGGGCAAATACCTTTAGAACTAGGGAATCTGATTCATCTGAACTCTTTGGGTTTATTCAATAATGAACTCACAGGTTCTATCCCTTCAGAGATTGGAAATCTGACCAATCTAACTTATCTGGGTTTATTCAATAATGAACTTACTGGTGGAATCCCATCCGAAATTTGGGAACTAAAAAATATGGAATTTTTTAGATTAGAGAATAATCAACTAATTAATGATATACCAGAGAGTCTATGTGAATTAGATTATAATTGGAGTAACACTACTTTTTTTAACATTTCTAATAATCAATTTTCTCCACCATACCCAGAATGTGTTAAAGAATATATAACTATTATGATACCGCCATTTGTGTTTAACAAATAATTATGATGTTCAGTAATAAAATTTTATCAAAACTTTTTATTAGTATAGCTATTGCTTTACTTTGTTGGCTTACTACTATATTATACTTCCTCATATCTTACCCTGATGTAGAATGGGATTGGAGTTTAATTAATATGGATGATTCACAATTCCCAAGATCATTTGCTTGGGGTACCGCAACCGCAGCACATCAAGTAGAAGGAAACAATATTAATAATAACTGGTATCAATGGGAACTCCAGTTTGATGAAAACAATGTTTCCCGTATTCATGGTGGAGATCGTTCTGCGTTAGCTGCCGACCATTGGAACCGTTATCCTGAAGATATACAGCTCATGAAAGAGTTAGGGGTTAATCATTATCGTTTTTCAATTGAATGGTCTCGGATCGAGCCCCAGAAAGGAGTCATTGATCAAAGCGCCTTGATCCATTACCATAAAATAACTCAAGCTTTAATCGAAGCTGATATTACTCCTGTAATTACTTTACATCATTTTACACACCCCATTTGGTTTGAAGCGATGGGGGCTTTTGAAAAAGCAGAAAATATTAAACATTTCGTTGAATTTTCAGAAATTGTCTTTAATGAACTTGGCGACTTGATTCCAATTTGGTGTACAATTAATGAGCCAGCAGTATTTGTTTCTGAAGGGTATTTTAATGGTCTTTTCCCTCCAGGGAAAAAGGATACAGAACTCGCTGGAGTTGTAATGAAAAATTTATTAAACGCTCATGTAGATGTATATAGACACTTAAAAAACTTGCCTAATGGGTCATCAGTAAAAATCGGCATAGTAAAGAATATTTTTCAATTTGATCCTTTTAGAAGGTGGCATGTTTTAGATTGGTTTATGAGTAGAATATTGAATAATATTTTTACAAATGAACCGCTAAACTTTTTTAAATATGGAAAATCATCATTCTATATGCCATCTATGGTTGATGATGAAATAATTAATGCAGATGCAGTTGGTTCACTCGATTTTATTGGTCTTAATTACTATAGTAGAATGCACGTTAAGGGCCAGATAAATCAAAAAGAACCGTTTCTTATCAAAACTCGAAAGAAAGACATTCAAACAGATATGGCCTACCCTATGTATGGAGAAGGTTTGTATCGAGCACTACATACCATTAGCTCACTGGAAGTGCCTATATATATAACAGAGAATGGTTTAGCTGATAGTTCTGATAAAATACGACCTACCTTTATCAAGAGATATTTATATGCTGCGAGCGAAGCCTTAAAGGATGGGCTTGATATAAGAGGATATTTTTATTGGACCTTAATGGATAATTTTGAATGGGCAAAAGGATATGATATGAAGTTTGGTCTTTATAAGGTTGATTTTAATACACAAAAACGTACACTAAGAGAAGGCAGCAAGGCATTTATAGAAATCATTAATAGTTCTCAAAACTAAATACGTTGATTGAATTATTAAATAGAGACTCATTATGATAAATCAAAAATATTTTTATTAATAAGGACAAAATGAATTATAGACGACTTGGAAAAACTGGATTAAAAATAAGCGAACTTTCGTATGGCTCCTGGGTGACTTTTTCTTTTCAACTGGGCGTTGACGCCGCAGCTGAGATTATGAAACTTGCATATGATAATGGTGTCAATTTTTTTGACAATGCAGAAGCCTATGCGAGTGGAGAGGCAGAGTTGATCATGGGTAAAGCCATCAAGAAACTGGGTTGGAGCCGAGATACATATGTCATTTCCAGCAAGGTATTCTTTGGTGGTGAAAAACCCACTCAGCGTGGGCTGAGTCATAAACATATAATGGATGCCTGCCATGGCGCATTAAAAAGATTACAGGTTGATTATTTGGATCTCTATTTTTGCCACCGGCCGGACCCGGAAACGCCAATAGAAGAAACAGTCAGGGCTATGCATACTCTGGTGTTGCAGGGCAAAATCTGTTATTGGGGTACTTCAGAATGGTCTGCTCTCGAAATTGAAGAAGCTTACAGACTTTCGAGGGAACTGGGCCTGACTCCACCTTCCATGGAGCAACCAGAGTATAATATGTTTGCACGGAATAAAATAGAACATGAGTATCTCCAATTATTCGAGCAGGAACAATTAGGGACAACTATTTGGAGCCCACTGGCTTCTGGTCTTTTAACAGGTAAATATATAGACGGTACGCCAGATAGTACTCGCACGAGTCTCGAAAATTATAAATTCATCAAAGACCAATTTGAGTCTGCAGAATATGTTGAGCGGCATGCAAAAGTGAAGGTCCTAAACCAGTTGGCTGAAGAGCTAGGTCTCCCACTAGTGAATTTGGCATTGTGTTGGTGCTTGAAAAATAAAAATGTAAGCACGGTCATTCTAGGTGCGTCCAAGGTTGAGCAACTTAATCAAAACCTACAAAGTTCTGACCAAATGAATATTGTGGACGATTCTGTCATGGAGAAGATTGACAGTATTCTTAAGAATAAAATATAATAGTTTTTTATTATTCAATTCTAACCATCAAGTTAAACACTTGTTGATTTTTTATTTGGGGGATCATGGGTAGAATAGGATAAGGAATTAAATATGAAACCGAAATTTATTTTAACAAATGAACATTTGATAAAAAATGATGCCGAGGCATCAGTTTTAGCAGGCTTTTATTTTTATACGTTCCAAGCAGGAGAATTCAACAAGACTAATAAGATGTTACTGGTCAAATAATTTTACTATTTTCTAAATATTAACCTATGCCCATGATCACTGATTGTAGAGTTTGTGTTAATAATAAATATATAATTCCTGCTTAGCCTTTGGATTACCTTTTTACAAAGGTTGGGGCATAACTCATGATGAGGTAAGTTACATAATTGAATTATGCCCCGGTCTCTACATACCTAACGCACCCAAGCAGGTACGTCTTATTAAATATACGTATCAAAATATATTATCCCTTACCGCTAAAATTTCGTTAGTGAGCTCCGTCACATTGGATGCCATTGTTCAATTTTATCCCAAATTAAATTTCAAAAAATATTCAATATCAGTATAGGGATTTTCAGTGAACTGTTTTTAATTTTCTCGCCGTTCATTAGCAGTATTTTATATAACTAATAGTTAATAAATCAGGAACAAATTATGTCTCAACATACATTTCAAACAGAAGTAGGGCAACTGCTTCATCTTATTACCCACTCATTATATACCAATAAAGAAATTTTCTTAAGAGAATTAATTTCGAATGCTTCCGATGCCCTGGACAAAATGAGGTACCTTACTTTAACTAATGATGATTTTAAATCCCTGTCATTTGATCCTAAAATCAATATTGAATTCAAAGATGGCGATAATCCAACTTTAACTCTCACTGACTCAGGTATTGGCATGAGTAAACAGGATTTGGAAGAAAATTTGGGAACCATAGCAAGGTCTGGTACTAAGAATTTTTTGGAAAATATGTCTGGTAATGAGAAAAAGGATTCTCAACTCATTGGTCAATTCGGAGTTGGGTTTTATTCCTGTTTTATGGTTGCAGATAAAGTGGATGTATCTACCAAAAAAGCGGGGGAAGATAAAGCTTGGCTTTGGACCAGTGATGGACAATCAGGATATGAAATATCTAAGGAAGTACGGAAAGACCCCGGCACAAGCATTACTCTTCACCTGAATGAAGATGGAAAAGAATTTGCAAGTCGCTGGCGTGTAGAAAATCTAGTTAAAAAATATTCAGATCACATTGATTTCCCGATATTTCTTACTTACGATGAAATTGATTATGATAAAGATGGTAAAGAAAAAAGTTCAAAATCAAAAACAGATCAGATTAACGATGCAAAAGCATTTTGGACTCGAGCAAAAAGTGATTTAAAGAAAAAAGATTATATCGAATTTTATAAAACACTTTCACATGATACGGAAGATCCATTCGATTGGATCCACACAAAAGCTGAAGGTAATTTGGAATACACCTTGCTTTTTTATATTCCAAAAACAGCATCTCCAGATATTTACCGTACGGATTATCAAACGGGCGTTAAATTGTATGTGAACCGTGTTTTTATCACCGATGACGAAAAAGAATTACTACCAACCTGGCTTCGTTTTGTAAAAGGGGTTATAGATTCATCAGACCTCCCTTTGAATGTAAGTCGTGAAATTCTTCAACAAAATCGGATCATGAGCAAAATAAAATCCAATGCGGTAAAAAAGATTCTTAATAAACTTAAGGACATTTCAAAAGACAAGGATAAGTATGCCATCTTTTTTGATCAATTTGGTCGTTTAATTAAAGAAGGCGTTTACCAGGATTTTGACCACAAAGATGCATTAACAGACTTGCTTCGGTTCAAATCAACAAAAGAAGATGGACTCGTTTCTCTTAAGGAGTATGTTGATCGCATGGATAGTGACCAGAAATCCATTTTCTATATTACAGGTCAACAAGAGTCATCCTTACGAAATTCACCCTTATTAGAAATTTATGATAAGAAAGACATTGAAGTATTAATTCTGGATGATGAGATTGATGAAATCATTATTTCATCTGTGCCTAATTATGATGAAAAAGACCTTAAATCTGTGAATAGAAGTGGTGCAGCAGATGATATCTCTGAAGATGCAGATAAAGATTCTGAAAAATCAACTAAACCGGTTCTAAAAAAAATAAAAAAGGTTCTCGGTGATAAGGTGAAAGATGTAAAAGTATCCAGCAGATTAAGTGATTCACCATCGTGTATTGTGGCAGATGAAAATGATCCCACCGCTCAAATGCAAGAAATCATGAAATCAATGGGACAAACAGGAATGCCTGAAATAAAGCCTATCCTTGAGATTAATCCAAACCACGAGATTGTGAAAAAATTAAAATCTATGACAAGACAAAAGTCCTTTGATGATATCGCACTGTTACTCTATGAACAGGCTCTTATTCAGGAAGGAGTGAACCTAGAAGACCCTGCGGGATTTGTGAACCGATTAAATAAGGCTATATCTAATGGTTTAGCATGATGATTCTTTTAATTTGAAAGAAATCCACTTGAAATATCCTATTTACAGACGATGAATAATTGGTTACCTTTCCGCCCGTTATTGTCTTCTTTAATCTTATATATCATTCTTTTTAATAGAGACAATTCTTTTTTTAAATAAACACAACTAGGATACTTAAATGTCTAAAACAAATAATCTTGCAGAACAAATCAAAGGCCATTTTGCTGAATTCGAAGATAACCACGAAAAAAATATGAATGGAAATAAAGCTGCAGGTAGCCGCGCTCGTAAAGCTGTTGGCGAAATTAAAAAACTTGTAACTGATTATCGTAAGGCATCTGTTGCTGGCGAATAATTAATTCAATTTTAATTGATTTAAAACCCTCACAATTTTCTGTGGGGGTTTTTTATTTTGTGCCAAATTCCAGTTATGTTTAATCACCCTAAAATTCAATTTTTACGAAACCGATTTATATTGGTCTTAATTCCGCGAATAATAGTGGCAATTTTTATCATTCTACAAATTATTGGTATGATGGTTTATCCAGGTGGGACAATTCATGATGAAGCAACGGTGGGATATTCATTTAGCAATAATTTTTTCTCAGATCTTGGCATCTATACAGCCTACAACGGTGAACCAAATTATTTATCCATGTCCCTTTTTATTATTAGCTTAACTCTGGTGGGTATAACCTTCATATTCTATTACATGACCCTCCCACAATTTTATAAGGAGGACTCATTAAATTTTAAACTTTCCATTTTGGGGTCACTTTTTGCTTTCGGAGGTAGCATTGGATTGATAGGGACAGCATTAACACCAGCAGACCTGGTGTTGGATATGCATGTATTTTTTGCCAATGGTATTTTCAAATGTTTTATGATAACCGCCTTATGTTATACAATTGTGACCTATCGATCTAACATTTTTGAAAAAAAATACGCTTTGGGTTATGGTATTTTTTTTATTTTGATCGCCTTATATGTTGGCGTACTTGAATGGGCTCCCCCACCAAGATCAAGCCAGTCTGCGCTTGTATTCCAGGTTATAACTCAAAAATTAATTGTACTCACGTTTTGCCTAGCTATTGTATACCAGACATTTGGGGTTTCTAAATCTAAAATTCTTCTTTAAATATTGTTTTGTTTTTTTATTAAAGGCTGACTTATTGTGTAGTCTTTTAATCGAACAAGTGGAGATGAATAAAGGTGATATGAATCACTTTACTTAATATAATATTATAAAATGCATTTTTTATTTATTAAGTTATAGTAATAATAAATTAAGGAGAGTTATTATGAAAAAGATGGTAATCGTTTTATTTACTCTATCTATTTGTTTAGCATCGGGAAATATTAAGAACCAGATAGATGATTTAAAGAGATCACTTCAGTATAAATATCAGATATCTGGCCCTGAAGATCTTTATAAATTAAAAACACAGCAGACACCCCGACATGGAAGAACCGCTTCCCGCGATATGGGAGACTTGGTTGGCGATTGGCGGGTGGAAGAAGATAATATGGAAGTTTTTGTTACGGTTGGGTCGGACCAAAGTATTCCTGACATTATGACACTGATGGCAATGGTAGAAGCAGAGGGAAGTATTACCGCCACCGCAAGTGAT
>MPLX02227929.1_pt1 | contig 11937 bp, 15 predicted proteins | sample 1617341 | NCBI WGS metagenome assembly MPLX02 (sample SAMN05944804, study PRJNA350692) | marine metagenome | biome: marine; feature: ODZ; material: water; isolation source: 120 m water sample filtered on 0.2 um supor filter | place: Pacific Ocean | collected 2012-04-08 | depth 120m m | reverse complement strand
TGGTTCTTACAAACGGCAATCCCACAGACAATGCATATCGCAATTGCATCTGTCTCTTTTCCTTCCTTATTACATATATAACACTTCACGGCTTTCCTCCTTTTTAAAATATTTTACATTGTTATATAGACGGAACAGAACTTTTATATTATGTCAAATTAATCTGGGAAAATCAAGATTGGTATTATGTCTATGTCAGAAATGTTGAGAAAATGGATTTGACTCATCTATGGCCTTACAGAAAGAAAATATCTTAAATATATCAATGCACCCAAATCATATATAAAATGCAATTGAATGGGTATAAGAAGGCTGTCGTAATACTGGAACAGAAATCCCAGGTAGAATCCCATAAGTGTGGCAATAATAAAATAGGCGGGCGTTAAGAAATGCAGGAGACCGAAGATTATGCTCGCACCAACAATACCTAATTTGACCTGAATTACTCCCCTGAATAGCAATTCTTCAGCAAGGCCTGCAAATACTGAAATGAAGCACAAGTCAGGTAATTTAGCTTCGGAAAACATAACCTTTATATCATTTATAATGATCCTTCTTAGTGGCCCCAGCGAAGGAATACCCTCTACCTTTTCTGAAAGTAATAACATAAACAACGCAAGTGGAAATATCGCCCCAAAAGTACCTATCATTATGTCACGAAATACATTCCGGGTTAGTGGAAGCAGCTTGATTCCATAGAATTTAGCTATAATCAGGGCAACCACCAGGACAATGCCCTCAACGAAACAGGTCAGGATTAACAGCTTGTATCTTGGACAAGAGGTCAAGTTAATCATTTATTAGATATGTAGTTATTTTAATTCCTGTTTTCAGGACAGTTTAAGATGTAATATATTTTCTGCTCGATAAAAAACCTGTACCTTTTGTGTAAATTTATTATTATGGAAAACAAAAAAGAGACTTGAAAGATCCTCCTTTATTAAGGTGGAACTATTGAAGATTTATTTAACTCGTGTACTGTTAAATGAAAGGAAAGCTGTCATGGAATGGAAAATACTCATAGCAACTTTTACATCTATCTTTCTTGCAGAACTTGGTGACAAAACACAGATTGCTGCAATCGTAATGACAAGCAAGACGAATAAACCCTTAACCGTATTTATAGGCTCAATGATTGCCTTCGCAGTAATAACCTTAATTGGAGTTACATTTGGTGCCGGATTGACAAAATTTGTACCCATAGACTATATAAAATATCTATCTGCAATTGCATTTATAGCCATAGGCATTCTGATCTTAACAGGAAAATTGTAAATCTCCATAACCGAACAGCGGCAGTGTGTACTGACATCTTGCTTACTGCTTCATTATCCACTGCCCTGTGTTATATCAATCAGCTTCTTTAAAGATGCCTTAGCTTTACCTGAATCTACAGATTCAGCTGCGATTTGCATTCCATCCCTCAGATCTTCCGCACCACCTCCGGCAACAATTGCTGCAGATGCATTTATGAGAACAATATCACGCTTAGGGCCGTCTGTTCCCTCTAACACGTCACTGATTGCACTTGCACTCTCTTCCGGGGAGTTTACAACGAAATCACTTATCTCCGCCTTCGGGATTCCAAAGCTGTCATGAGTGATAAAATAGCTCTTGATCTTTCCATCCTTCAATTCGCATACTTTTGTTTTATTAGTTGTCGTAATTTCATCCAGACCGTCATAGCCATAGACAACAAATGCATGTTCCGTATTTAGCTTTTCCAGCACCTTCGCCACGATGTCAGTCAGCTTTGCATCATATACACCTATAACCTGCCTTGTTGCATTAGCAGGGTTAGTCAACGGGCCTAAAATATTAAATATAGTCTTTATCCCTATCTCACGTCTTGGGCCTACAGCGTGCTTCATAGAACTATGTAAAAGCGGCGCCATGAGAAAACCTATATTTGCTTCTTTAATACAATTTTCAACAATCTCCGGTCCTGCCTCAACATTAACTCCTAATAACTTAAGTACGTCAGCGCTTCCACAATGGCTCGTAGAAGCCCTGTTACCGTGTTTTGCAACTTTCAGTCCTGCACCTGCAACAACAAATGCGGCGCCAGTTGATATATTAAATGTACATTTCGCGTCCCCACCGGTACCACAGGTATCCACTACTATATTATCACCTACATTGATATGAGTAGCCTTCTCCCTCATTACACTAACACAGCCGGTAATCTCTTCAACAGTTTCTCCCTTCATCCTTAACGCCGTAATAAAAGAACCAATCTGCACCTCTGTGGCCTTACCTTCCATTATCTCTTTCATTACTGCTATACTTTCCTCTATCGAAAGATCACTGCCTTCTGCTATCTTCCCAATCATTTCTTTTATCATAATGCAGATTATGTCAGAAATATACCAAAGTGTCAAGAATATGGATTGAGGCTGATTTCCACTTTATTGACAAAGCCTGATAATTACTTAGAATTATACATTATGCATGAAGCGAACAATAAGAAAACGACACCGGAACAAGTTATTAAGACTGCTTATAAAATAATGGAGTCTTGTGAGTTGTGTCCAAGAAGATGCAAGGTTAACCGTTTAAACGACGAAAAAGGATTCTGTGGCACAGGGGTAAAGGCTGTAGTATCGTCGGCAGGACCACATTTTGGAGAAGAATCGGTATTGGTAGGCAACGGAGGATCAGGAACAATATTCTTTGCAGGGTGTAATCTGGGTTGTGTCTTTTGTCAGAACTATGACATAAGCCAGCTTCGCCGTGGAAATGAAGTAGAAATAGAAGACCTGGTAAACATGATATTGCAGCTACAAGGACGAGACTGTAAAAATATAAATTTTGTCACTCCTACACACGTAACACCACATATTATTGAATCTGTTCATATTGCCCGGACAAAGGGTCTTAAAATACCCACCGTCTATAACTGCGGAGGCTATGAGTCTATTGAACCATTACGGCTTCTTGCCGGCACAATCGACATTTACATGCCTGACGCCAAGTATTTAAACCCGCCCTCTTCAGAAAAATATTCTTTTGCACGGAACTACCCGGAAATAATGAAATCGGCTTTGCAGGAAATGCACAGACAGGTAGGAGATTTAGAGATTGAGGATGGAGTAGCAAGCAGAGGACTCCTGGTTCGTCATCTGGTAATGCCGGAGAACGTCGCAGGCAGCCTGGACATAATCGATTTTCTTGCTAATGAAATATCAGATAATACGTTTGTAAACATTATGGAACAATACAGGCCGACATTTAAGGCCCGAGACTTTCCTGAAATAAACAAGTCCATAACCCATAAAGAATTCAATACAGTCTACGAATATGCAAAAACGAGGGTTAAGACTTGCAGATTAGGGCTGAAAGCCTTTAGCTACCAGTAATTTATCCTTATTTAACTTCATCAACCTTTTGCACGGAAGGCTTCTTTCCCTTTTCAGCTTCTGCCTTTGCTTCTTCCTGCAGCCTTTTCATTCTTTTTGCATCTTCACTTTGTAATAATACATCAAGGTCCTCGGTTAGCTTTTGCGGGTCGGTTGTACCATCTTCCATACTTCCAATAGGAGTAAACCTGAATTTTGTTGTCGTACCTTTTGAACCGCATCCTGAAAGAACTAATGTTGTTAAAAACATAGCCATAAACAACAAGATCAAATATTTAAATGATGTCACGATGTTCTCCTTACGAATTATTACCAATAACGTTTTCAATTTTTTCCTTATTCGGACTATTAATTACACCTCTCTCAGTAATGATGGCTGCTATATTCGATGCCGGTGTTACATCAAAAGCAGGATTAAATACCTTTATGTCATCCGGGGCAATCTTATTGCCTGAAATACTGGTAACTTCATCCGGCCCTCTCTCCTCTATGGGAATTTCATCACCGGAAGCTATACTCAAATCAAATGTTGATGCAGGCGCTGCAACATAAAACGGCACATTGTGTTCCTTTGCAATTATAGAAAGACTATACGTGCCTATCTTATTCGCAGCATCGCCATTTGCTGCAATCCTGTCCGCCCCTACAATTACACAATCAATCTTCCTCTGTTTCATGGTATGCGCAGCCATATTATCACATATCAACGTGACATCAATACCGGCATTCTTAAGCTCCCACGCTGTAAGTCTTGAACCCTGAAGCAAGGGACGGGTTTCATCTGCATAAACACTGATATTTTTCCCCTTCTCTGCAGCCGCAAACATAACGGCCAGGGCTGTTCCATAATCTCCCGTGGCAAGTCCTCCGGCATTACAATGAGTTATCACACAACTACCATTTTCTAAAAGAGACTCACCATTTTCACCTATCTTGCGACATATTGTTTTATCTTCATCAAGAATGGTTTTTGCCTCTTCAAGGAGTATGGTTTTAATCTCTGAAACCGGCCTCTGACTATTCTTTTGCGCAGTATCTTCCATACGCTTCAGGCCCCAGAACAGGTTTACGGCTGTCGGCCTTGATGAGCCCAGGTATGAAGTCACCTTCTTCATCTCATTAAAGAAGGATTCGAAGTCCTCTGAATTGCAGTTCTTTATACCTACTACTGTACCCATAGCACCGGCAATACCGATGGCAGGGGCACCCCTGACCATTAATGTCTTAATTGCATGGTAAATGCTCTCTTTGTCATCGCAGTAAACATATTTCAATTCATTAGGTAATAGAGTCTGGTCAATAAGCTTTATCTTTCCATCTATTTCACCAATCCATTCAATTGTTGGCAACGGCACAAAAATCTCCCTTAATAAATTACTATTCCTCATACAAAGCCACAAAGAACGCTAAGAAAAAGACATATTCCTAAAGCAAAACTCTCTTTGCGTTCTTGGCGTCTTGGCGTGAATAAAGTCTATCTACAATTTCTTCAATATTTTCTTAACGTTTTTATCTTTCTGAATAACCTTATCGGCCTGTTTCTTCTTATAATCAAGAATCTTTTTTCTAAGGCCCTTGTCTGAAATACTTAAAATCTGAATCGCCAGAAGAGCTGCATTCTTTGCCCCTGCCTTTCCTATCCCTACTGCAGCAACCGGAACACCACCCGGCATCTGTATCGTAGAATAAAGGGAATCCAACCCGCCAAGATCAGACGTTAACATCGGCACACCAATAACCGGAAGAGGCGTCAGCGCCGCTATTACACCGGCAAGATGTGCGGCTCCGCCGGCACCGCCGATAATAACCTTGTACCCCTTTTCCTCTGCACTCACAGCATATTTATGCGCACGGAGTGGAGATCGATGACAGGAGACTACGTCAACGTCATATTTCACTCCAAATTCATCAAGGACGTTAAGTGTTTCCTGCATAGTACTCAAATCAGAATCACTACCCATTACAATCCCAATCTTTTTATCCGGCATATTACCTCCCATGAAAACTATGTTACCAGGCTAACGTTTTTATCATAAATAATGGGAATAAGTTCAGACATGAAGAGAGCCAGGCTCTTAGCTGCTGTCCTTGTCTGTTTGTTAAGGCGCCTTAAAAGCGACAATTTCTGCGGGTTTTTTAAAACCTCCAATGCTATGCTCGCAACCTTCGCCTTCCCTTCATCAGACATTATACTATCATAATCAAGATGCAGGTCATCATCTATGTCATCTGAGATCGAACGTATTGCTGCAAACTTAACACCTTTTTTATATGCAACTTCAGCAACTGCCGCACTCTCCATTTCTACGGCTAAAAAGGAATTTTGCTCCCCAATCTTCTTTTTTGTACTTGCACTGCTTATGACCTTATCCACCGTCAACAGACTGCCGAAGTGGAACTTTGCATCCATACCTTTACTAAGCTCTCTTGCCAACAGAAAGACTTCTTTATCGCAAACATAATCTGATTCCAGCTGTAATTCTTCACTGTCGAAATCGCATTGATTACTATGCCCGACACTTTCTGCCACGACCAGGTCGCCTACGTTAAGACCGTGCCTTATCCCCCCCGCAACGCCAGCAGAAATCAACAAGTCCACCTTTACAGATTCTAATAAATAATCTGCCGCCTTAACAGCATTTTTTCTACCTACCCCACCCTGAACCAGTGCAAGAGGCAGGCCGTTAAGGTCTCCCTGAAAGAGCAGCATTTCATCTATATCAGATTTCTTATGTACGTCCATACAGGCGACTAATGGACTTATTTCCTGTCGTATCGCACACAAAACAGCTATCATCTTTTACCCTTGACTTTAAATATCAAATACATAATACTTGAGAAGACGACCAAAATTATACCGTCACTAATACATGCCCGATCACGACCACCCGTACCGGTACGAACGGGTCATTCTGGTAAACACAAAACCACAAAGCTTTGTAGCAAAATATTACCAAAGTAGGAAATTTATCACAACTAAATATTTAAATCAACTTATTTCACAATAAGCATAACAGGAAAAACATAATGAGAAGTTCATTCAAGCAAACTTACTCTCTTACCAAATATTTATTAAAAAACAGAATATCCTCAGTTAGACGGTTTCCCCTTGTACTTATGCTGGAGATTACACACAACTGCAACCTCACATGCGAAGGGTGCGGCAGAATACTGGAATTCAAGGATACAATGGACAGGAAAATGAGTGTTGATGAGTGCATACAGGCGGCAGAAGAATGCGGAGCACCTGTAGTCTCAGTTACAGGGGGAGAACCCTTCCTGCACCCTGATCTTGATAAGATCGTAAACGGGTTGATAGCCATGAAGCGGCACATTTACCTGTGTACAAACGGAATCACACTGGGCGATTCATTAAATAAATATAAGCCCAGTCCATATCTAAACATAAACGTACACCTTGATGGAATGGAAGAAACTCATGACAGGATCGTTTGTGCAAAAGGAATATTCAAGAAGGCAACGGATTCTATTAAAAAGGCCAAGCAGTTGGGTTTTACTGTATGCACAAATACAACTATATTCAAAGATACAGACCCGGAAGAGATAGAAGAATTGTTCAAATTTCTGACAGATATTGACATTGACGGTTTGCTTGTCTCACCGGGATTCAGTTTTGAAGACAATTCAAATGACGTATTCATTCAGAAAGATGAATTTCACAGAAAATTCAGCTTTATTTATGATCTGTCAAAAAAATATAAGATCATGAACACCCCAATGTATCTAAAGTTTCTGATGGGAGAAAGAGACCTAGCATGCACACCATGGGGTAATCCGACAAGAAACTATCTTGGATGGAAAGGCCCCTGCTATCTAATCACAGATGCATATTATGAAACCTTTCAGGAATTGATGGACAGCACAGATTGGGACAAATACGGCACGGACAAGGACCCCCGCTGCCGCAACTGCATGATGCACTGCGGATTTGAACCTACAGTAGTTTTAGAAACAGGTAAAAGCCTCAAAGACGTATACGAAATGGCAAGATGGAATTTCAGCTGATTATTTTTGTTGTATATCGATTCGACCATCAGGTCACAACAAATATTAAGACGAAAGGAGAAATGTTATGTCAAATAGAAGAGCATTCCTGAAATCATCATTAGCCGTAGCCGCCGGTGTGGCTGTTGGCCAGGTATTACCTGTATCGGCTGATTCTGCTTCGTTTCCCAGGGGAGTAGTGTATACAAGTCAGAACCCGGGTAAATGGTCAAAGAAGGTTGGCGGACATCTTCCAAATGTCAATGTTGAAGGAAATAAGGTAACCGTCACAACCACTCATGGTATGACTGACGAACACTATATCGTAAGACATACACTCGTCTCCGGGAATGGCGACGTCCTGGGAGAAAAAACATTTTCCCCATCTGATGCAGAGGCAAAATCAGTGTTTGAGTTGTCCGGTACTCACTCAAAGTATGTATGGGATACTGCAACGCTGTATGCTACCAGCTTCTGTAACAAACATGACCTTTGGGTGACCGAGTTCGAAGCGTAGAAACCTACAATAGCAATAGCCTACAGAAAATTTGAGGATAATGCAGAAAGGTTTAAAGTGAACTAAAGTTTGAAGTACCTAAAGTTATGGTGGTCAAAGGATTAATATTTAGCTTTGACATTCGTCTTTCTTAAATCCTTAAATTCCTTAATTTTTATCAGCTTTTGATTCTACCCTTCATATATTTCCGGTAACGCTCTTCACCAACACACTCACTTCCCACGGGACACTTTTCGATACAGCTCTCAGACAGATCACGTTGTATCACCTCCCCGCAACTCTCACAGGTAAATTCATTCTCGAAGCCGGCCACCGATGCCGTACCCTTCTTGTGACAGTGCGGACATGTTACGTCTATAATTTCCACTCTTTTTATCTTCTCTGCACCCGAACATTCAAAGATAATGGGCTTTCTAAATTGCTCGGTAGTAGGCTGAGTAAACTTTTTTATCTTTACTATGGTTTGGGCTGCTAAAAGACGCAGGGGCATTCGCTTTTCCCTTCTCAAGAACTCCTGAACAGCTCCCATTGCATCGCTATTACCTTTTCCGACTCTGCCAATCTCTTCAAGAGCCTGCTCTGCCTCCCCTGCATCCTCACTATACAATCTGTCCAGGAGCGGTTTAATCTTTGCGTAACCACCCTCTGAACTCTCTTTACTCTTCCTGTCTGACTTGCTTTTTGCGGATATGAATCTCTTTTTCATCACAGAACCAACTTAGCAGGCTCAATTAGAAATGTCAACATAATCAATGATGTAGATATTTTTCCAAAGATAGGCACAATTAAATGCTCTTGACAATGTTAAATTCAATAAATATTATTGCTTATTAAGAAGAAAACAGTAATCACTAACTAAAAAGGAGAACAAATGAAGATCATTAAATTCACTGCAATTTGCAGTTTGTCAATTTTTATCGTTATCAATGCTGCAGTCCCGGTATTTACTACTGCAGGTGGATTGATTGATATGGGTTACGGCAGCAGAGGCAAAAGTATGCTGGGGGGAGAATCATATCGTTCTGATGAGCCTATCAAGCCAATTCCAATTAACTTTGACTACGACAGGGCAAAGGTGGAACTGGGAAAGAAACTGTTTTTCGAACCCAGACTGTCCAAATCAGGCTGGATAACCTGTAACTCATGCCATAACCTCTCGACAGGAGGTGCAGACAATCTGCCCACCTCTATCGGACATAAATGGTTCTTTGGCCCGATAAACTCACCTACCGTCCTTAATGCAAAGTTCAATCTGGCACAATTCTGGGACGGCCGCGCAAAGGACCTGAAAGAACAGGCCGGCGGCCCAATAGCCAACCCTTTTGAAATGGGTTCAAAACATGAGTTGGCAGTAAGCGTATTACAATCGATACCGCAGTATGTCAAATGGTTTAATGAAGTATATGTTTCAAAAGAGATGTATACGGATGAAAAGATTGATATTGACCAGGTCACTGATGCTATTGCGGCATTTGAAGAGACTTTAACCACACCAAACTCAAGGTTTGATCAATGGCTCATTGGCTATGATAAATCCGTTTCTGAATCTGAGCTGGAAGGATATGCTCTGTTTAAGGATAAAGGCTGCATCACATGCCATAACGGTGTCGGTGTCGGGGGAAACTCTTATCAGAAATTTGGAATGGCAAAACCATATGACAAAGATACCAATACTCTCGGCAGATACAACGTAACAAATGACGAGAAAGACAAATACGTCTTCAAGGTTCCGCTGTTGAGAAATATTGAGCTGACTGCTCCATATTTTCACGATGCAAGCACATGGGATTTGAGTGAGGCAGTCAACATCATGGCTGAATATCAACTTGGAACAACACTTACTGATGATGAAACAGAAAAGATTGTTGCGTTCCTGCGAACCTTGACCGGAGATCAACCTTCAATCATTTTCCCGATTCTGCCGCCATCAACTTCAACTACTCCGAAACCAAACCGGAATTGATTTCTAGTAGTCATTAGTGCCATGTCCTCGGCGCCTTTTGTCCGGGGAAATTCGTGAAATTCGTGTCTTAATTCCCCTTGACGTCTTCACATAAAGGAGTAATATAACGTCACTCTAGAAGAAAGTACATATGAAGCAAATTTGATAACAGAAAGGCAATGGTATCGTTCTCTTTACAGATACGCATATCCGTTGCGCTTTTTTTGCCAGCACTGCAGCAGTTATTAACCTGTAGACAACAGGTAAAATCCTAAACCAATTAAATGGTTACACAAAAGATGATTTAGTACTAATAGACATAATCCTACAAGGAAAGACAGGCGGAATTGAAGTGGAGAAATATAGATAAAATCTTGGCACAGGATGAGTTTGAGGCGATTGAGAAGATGATGACTACAACCGAGAATAGTAGGACTGAGAATGTAAAGGCTGGCAACAATAATAAGCAAAAAGAGATTATTAAGTAAACCTAGACCCCGTGGAGGCGATAAACGCCCCCACAGGGTTTTTTACCGGCTTATCAAATTTTACTACCTTGCTAATGCTCGTTTGTAAAGAGACATAGCAGGTTGCTTATTAACAACTTTTCCTTTTGTTGCAGATGGATGCTTATAAAGAGACGCAGCAGGTTGCTTACTAACAACTTTTCCTTTTGTTGCAGATGGATGCTTATGAAGAGGTTTTGCCTCAGCTGTCACCTGAATACCACCGGCCATAAAAGCAACGACTAACATAATTATAAATGCACCTATAAATTTTCGCATAACTTGTTACCTCCGTCTATAAAATTGAAATTGTAAAAATTAAATTTACATCTGTACTAATAGACGTCTGCTGAAAAGATTCCTTGCAATAAATTTGAAAAAATCTACGAAATACGCTTTACTCAGGAATGAATATTCAAATGAAAGAACATTGGAACAAAATTTATGCTTCTAAAGAAGTTAGCAGGTTAGGCTGGTATGAAGAAATACCCACATCATCAATAAAATTATTATCACATTGTAATATTAATAAAGATGAACCAATATTAGATATAGGATCAGGTTCAACAACATTAATTGATTATCTTATAAAACAAAGATTTAAAAATATTATTGCTGTGGACATAAGCGCAATAGCTTTGAAAAAATGGATAATAGATGATATTACCCAACCAGTTCAAATTCAAAAATTACACGATATTGCCATATGGCATGATAGAGCATTATTTCATTTCCTACTTGAAGACAGCCAACGAGAAATGTATTTATTTACGCTAAAGAAGGTGGTTAAAAAAGGTGGTTATGTTATTATTGCTGTTTTTTCATTAAGAGGAGCAAAAAAATGTAGTGGCTTGAGTATTAAGAACTATGATCAGAACATGCTGGCAGAATTCTTAGGGGAAGGGTTTAAATTACTTGAGTATTTTGATTATACATATTATATGCCCTTAGGAGATTCAAAACCATATACTTACACGCTATTTCGTAGAGAAAAGTGAGAAAAATTAGAATCTGCCATTTCTACTTCTGTAGCGAAGAGATGGGTTTAAGGAATAATGCAAATTGGAAATTGCTTTCTAAAGGTTTAGTAAAAGTAGTAAAATAATTAACAAAAATCAAGTGTTTTCTGGGTATGACTTACCACCTAATTAAGCTTGATAGGTGAAAGTTCTACATCAGGGTACACAGGTATATTACAGGTGAGATGTGGTTTGGGGTAGGTGTAGTTACAGCTAATCGGGAGCTACTCTATTCTCTTGAATTATCTATAAATCAGGTTAGCCAGTATGCTTTCGTATTCAGAGCCAAGGCTTTTTAATATTTCATGCTGCTCTACGGCAGAGTCTCTATCGTTTGACCAATGATAGGCAACACCGAGACCATAATGAGCCTCTGCATGATCAGGGTTAATCCTTATTACCTGTTTGTACGGCTCAATCGCCTCTTTATGCATGCCTGATATACTATAGGATTCACCGAGATTATAATGGGCCCCTGCATGATCAGGGTTAATCCTTATTACCTGTTTGTACGGCTCAATCGCCTCTTTATGCATGCCTGATATACTATAGGTTTCACCGAGATTATAATGGGCCCCTGCATGATCAG
>MPLX02066869.1_pt1 | contig 11938 bp, 5 predicted proteins | sample 1617341 | NCBI WGS metagenome assembly MPLX02 (sample SAMN05944804, study PRJNA350692) | marine metagenome | biome: marine; feature: ODZ; material: water; isolation source: 120 m water sample filtered on 0.2 um supor filter | place: Pacific Ocean | collected 2012-04-08 | depth 120m m | reverse complement strand
ATTGTGAATCGAGTCTATTGTATTGCAAATACTGTCGATAACAAATGATATGTCCGATTTTATAATGGTTCCTGCCACTGACCTGTTTCGAGAATTCTGATCAGAATCTGACCAACCCTGAAAACTGCTAAAAAAGGGTACCTGATCCTGCGCAGCCTTGCGTCAGAATGCGCAGGTCTAATCATTCGTCATTAATGGCAAGAAAGGAGAGTAGAGGCTGTGGGACTGCCACTCCAAATCCACATGTGGAAGTCAATTGCATGGTTCGAGTAACTTCCATAAGCCATTGATGGTCAGCATCTGTTATTTCTTTGCGAGCAAGACGTTGCGTATAACGTAATAATTCTCCGCACCCTACCCTACACGGGGTACAGCGCCCACAGGTTTCCTGTTGAAAGAAGGTCATAGTAGCCAAAATCTCTTCAATCAGATCCTCACCAATTGAGTAAAAGCGAATGGTACCGGTTCCTACCATCGCCCCTGCTTCTCTGATTTTCTCTACGGTAAAAGGCAGTTCAAGAGCATCATGGGAGAGAAATCCTCCAGAAACACCCCCCACAGACAAGGCTTTTAACTTGTATCCCAGACGTAGGCCACCGGCCATCTCCATAATTTTCACCAGGGGTGTCCCCATAGAGACCTCATATACTCCGGGTCGTTTCAGTGGACCAGAAAGGCTGACCAGTTTAGGAATACCGTGCGTAGCGAAGTGTGCACTTTGCTCCAATAATAACGGAACCCAACAGAGGGTCTCCACGTTGTGAATAACAGTGGGCTTCCCCTCCACTCCCTTTTCTGTCGGGAAGGGTGGGCGTAGTTGGGGTTCACAGGGGCGGCCCTCCAAGTACTCAATCAAGGCACTCTCCTCACCGCAAACATAAAGGTCTGCCTCCGGTCCGGTGATTACCTCAACTTGGAACGGCAACTCCCCAGCGTTATGTATTTCAAGTTCCTTCAGTGCTTCGGAGACAATTTGGCTACATTCTGAGTATGTTGTATTGATGACCACTTTAACCTGACTGGTTTCCAATACCCAGGCAGCGATAGCCAATCCTTCCACCAAGAGCCTGGAATGCTCCCTCATCAGGAAGAGGTCCTTAAAGGTGCTTGGTTCTCCTTCCAGACCGTTGACGACTAGGCAGCGTGGGCCGGGATGGGCAAGGGCGGCTTGCCATTTTTGTGCTGCGGGAAAGTGACCGCCACCACAACCTCGCAGATTGCTCTCCTGCAACTTTTCAAGAACCGTCTCACGTGTCGCATCAAGTTGATATTTCTGCAACATCCGGAACGAACCCTTGGCAGCATAATTATCAAAAGTGGGGGTTTGGGTAGTAAAGGGGGAAGGGAGTAATTTTTCAGAAGGTGGGTGCGGACCGACGGCATAAAAGGTGTCTGTCCAGAAGTCTTTGGTTGTTGTAGATGCATCATTGGAACTTTTGCGTGGGCTGGTGGTTATAACTGCACCAGCGATGTGGTTCAGTAAGGGGGTGAGCAGATTCATGACAAGGATACCGTACATCTCGAAACCGGGAGTAGTGGTGTAAAATTTCCCCGCTACACCGATAGTAGCCACACCAATACCGAACAAGATACATCCCAGACGCGAATGAGGCGTAGTGGTTGGGTCGGTTGCGAAAAAAACAGCAGTCAGAACGGTGCTACTTCCCAGAATATACATCAATGGGTTCGTCACCCAAGGAGCATGGCCTACGATTTCCGCTGTCGGCGGCAAGAGCATGACCATCAGCGGGGTCGCGACAATCATGGCCACTGCCGCTTCTCTCTTGATGATCACATAGCGAAACAAGAAAATTCCCACCAGTCCGAGGACAAGAATACTGGTCTCCCCAATAGCACCGGGTGTTATGCCCAGAAAAGCATCCAGATAACTTGGGACCGTCTGCCCCCCCGCCTCCTTGAACAGAACACTGGCACTAGAGACCATGTCTGGGTCGCCCTGTTGTGGGCCGTATGACATGGGATAGAGGGTTTCCAGGACGGCAATGGCGGAACGGCCCAGCACAGCAGGATTAAACAGGTTTCTACCGAGTCTGGGAAATACTGCCTTTCCAAGAAACTCGGCAGTAAATCCACCTACAACAATCATATAGAGCGGTGTCTGCGCCGTCAGAGTAATGCCGATGAGCAGGCCGGTGATAATGGGACCAGGGGGAGGGATGAAATCACAGGGTTGATTATTCAGGACCCTAACAAAGTGGGCAGCAATGATACAGCTGACTACCGATGTTACCAACACCAGCAAAGCCTGGAAGCCAAAATGAACAACACCGAACAGAGCGGGAACGAGCAGCAGCCCGACGATACTCCCTTTGGCCCCCAGACGAGTTCGTTGCTGTGCAAAGAAGGTATCAACGGCAGTCAATGGCGAACGTCTAGCATACTTCATGGGGATTTTTGTCCATCAAAAGATGTGGAGATGAGTTCCGGCCACCGTTGGATCAGGCGTTTAGTTCCTTCTTCTCGCCAAGAGTGCAATTGGGACGGGACATGGCATACACCGCAGTCGGCCGTAAAATCATTGTGGCAAACCAAACATGAGGATGGAGCCGCCCGACCCTGGATGATATGACGCAACATACCCAAGGTGTCTCCTGTTGGGGCGGTAAAATCGGAGGTATGATCAGCAGGCGGGCGATGATGGCAGGCAACGCAGGTACTCAATTCATGGCAAGCATAACACCCCTCCTTGCCGGTTTGTGTCTGTCGTCCGTGGCTCATTTTACGGAAGATAGGAGTATGAGACCTGGCTGGAGGTATGAAGCCGGCCCCGGATAATTGGAACCCTTCCTCCACATAGTCGTGGCCGCTATGGCACTCTCGGCATTCTGCCTGCTTGCGCAACTGGTGTACTTGCGTCCACTCTTCCGGGCTTAATGTGTCGTTGTTGGAGATTTGGTAAGACATTCCCAGAAGCAACACCACTACACCAAACAACAGCGCCATAAGGATGCGTTTCTTTCCGCTTGCCTGTGTATATCTGTCAGTCACTTCTAACACACCTGAAACCTATATCAAAAGACCGAAAGTCGGGTTCTCGCAAGAGGCGCGAGTTGGCTCTAACCCCGCTTGGATTGGCCCGAGAGCTTCCGCCGGTGACAAACCCTTCTGCGGTCCATTCCGCGACATTCCCGGCCATGTTTAGAAGTCCATGAACCGATGCCCCATCAAGAAAGGACCGAACAGGAGCGGCATATATGTAACCGTCTTTCTCACCCCATTTCTCTCCGCCGCTATTAGCCTTGCTATAATTCCATGTATTTCCCCACGGCCAGATTCGATTTTGACCACCATTGGCCGCCCATTGCCATTCCTTCTGTGTAGGCAGGCGCTTCTCTGCCCACCGACAAAAAGCAAATGCATCCCACCAATCCACGCCAACTACCGGAAAGTTGGGTTTAGTGAACGTCTCGGCATCGAACGGAGCCAACCGGACGGCCGCCGTCTCATTGAAAAGTGGTGAACGGAACTCTTGCCAATAGCGCGGGAGATGGCTCTTGTCCATTACCTCTTCAGCATGGGAGAAGCGTCGAGGGGTAACCTTCAGGGCTTGCAGAAAAAGGTCATAATGGTAGTTAGAGACCTCAGTGACATCCATGAGAAAGGGGGGTGGCTGATCCCGTTGGCGGATTTTGCTTGCAATGAGAACCATACGACTGAGGTCGGGATGCGGTTCCCCTGAAAAGAGCCGGGGAATGGGAACTGCCGGTGTGGTGCGTTGTTCATTTCTTTCGTTGGATTTTTCCCCCACCGTGTTTGTTGCTGCCAGGGGTTTCTGCCGCACCTCATCAAGGGAGGCATGGTTCGGCAAAATGCCGCCCCTATTGGTAGCTTTCAGCCAACCACTGCTGCGATGTATCCCACCGGAATCATCAAGAATGAGGCTTTCAATATCTGGTTGATCCTCCACCCAGGCCAGACCCTTAGTAACCCCCATGACAAACACGGCGGTAGCCAATGCATCAGCAACGACGGGGTCGGTTGTGAGAATAGAGACACTCTGTACACCTTCTGCGGGGTAGCCAGTAGCGGGATCAAGAATATGGCCGTAGCGTTTTCCCTCTCGGATAATGGACTGCTTGGCATCCCCGGAGGTAGCCACAGCGATATCTCCCGCCAAGAAACGGTCTATATATTTTCCTGGCCAGCGAGGGTTCTCAATCCCCACTATCCATGGTCCACCCTGCTTGTGACCATGTAGGTAAGTGTCCCCTCCAGCACTTACGGCGGCATTCTCGATGCCCATAGCAATCATGACTTTGACGGCGGCCTGGGCAGCATAGCCCTTGCCGACTGCGCCTAAATTGACCTTCATACCCTTTCGTGGCAGAAAGCCTGTCCCTTGATCCGGATTGAGCTGAATCTCGGCAGCATTGACCAGAGGAAGACGGCGGGTAATGGCCTGCTTGGTGGGAATAGCTTGGCCTGGGCGGCGATAAGGCCAAAGATCCCATATCGGACCGATACTTATATCAAACGCCCCGTTGGTTTCCCGGTATAGTTTAAGGGAACGTTCCAGGATGGCCATGGCGTCTGGTCCAATCTTGACCGGCCCGATTCCAGCCCTCTCGTTAAGAAGGGCTATATCGCTGCCGGGCCGCCAGGAAGAAACAGCTTGTTCTATCTCCTGTATCCGCTTGACAGCAACATCAATAGCAACATTGGCCTGTGCCAAGGGCGCTGAAACAACAAAATCAAAACGGCTCCCCATCAGAACGACCTCACGCCGCACCAAGTCGCCTGCTACAGTGGTCGTGGCGGTTAGTGCTGTAAACTGTGTTGTCTTATCCGTTTGCAGAGAAGTGGGGGCCGTTCCGTTGTCTTGCCAGCGACCGAAGGCCCAAGTAGCAATGATGACAGAAAGAAAGAAAACCCATTTGCGCAAGGAATTGTTTTGACCGCTTTTACCTATGAACATCCGTACCTTGCTATCTTCCTGAATGCATCACCGTCAAGAGTTACCATTCCCGTGACAGACTGAAAACCCTGGAAGACAGCCCTTGTTTTGGTTTCTGGCAGGGACTTCATCATTGAATGGTCTTAATGAAGTTGAGCAGATCTTCAATCTGACGGGAAGAAAGATGTGAGGTGCCCCCGTGGGTATCGAAGATTTGCTGAGTTGGTATCAGCCTGCCCGATTTATGGAGGGGCGTGACTTCGTTGAGACCAATCTCAAGCCGGTCTGGACGAACCTCTTCCCCTCCCTGCAGTACTGGCAGACGATAGCGACGTGCCGCCGGATGGCCAGGAGTCAGCAGCACTTCTCTCAAGGAACGGGCTCGGCCATGATGCAAAAAAACCGGTGGTCTATCAAAAATGCCACGAAGCTGCATGGTTGTAAAAGATCCCTCTTTGGATTCAACCCGCCCCGGATCTTCAGGTTCCATCTCATAGCTGCGACCATTGGCTCGTTCCAAGGCGTGAACACCGACAAGAGTATAGGAAGCGCCCCGACGGGTAACGGTGGTCAAAGTCGGCAAGGCGCGACGGTCATTGTCGGCTAATTCACGACTTTTGTTTGTGAACTCCGGGGCGGTATGACAAACACCGCACATTACTTGTTGGCTGTTAAACAGCGCCTTCCCTCTTTGCACCGAGGGGTGTTCCAGGTCATAGGGCTGGGGAAACAGGTGGGTGGTATTACCCATCCAGGCTGCAACGAAACGATATAAATCGGCCAGGTCATAGGAGCCCCCAAAAGTCTGTAGGGACTGTTGGCGCAAAAAAACATCGCGACGTTCTTCCAGGTCATGCCAGATTGGACCGAGCTTACGCACCTCAACGCGCTCCTTGAGTTCCTCGTGCATAAGACGACGTTCTGAAGATGGTATCGGGGAGCTGATTTTACTAAAATCCCCGGCCCAAATAGGTCGATCAAAATCGATAGAACTGGCCGGTTCATTGATGTCAGCACCCTGCCCCTCACTAAGACGGTGAGTACCTTCGAAGTAAAAAGGCTGGATAGCGAAGAGATTCTTCATCTGAGGGATGCCTAATGTTCCGCCTGGTGTAAGGTGCCCATCATGATCCTGGCCAATTGTCTCCGCCGCTCCCCAGCCTCTGCCGTCTCCTGTATCCCGGTAATGGCAGTGAACACATGATGTATCACCATCTGAACTGAAGCGTGTTGTATGGACCACGAGTTCCCCGCGTTCCACATCGGTATCCGGTGCCGGACGGGACAGATCACCAACAACGACCGTATGGGTTTTATTGTCAGCCAAATCAATGATGGTAATTGTTTCACCGCTGTTATTAGCTACAAACAATTTCTTATCGGCCGGGCCACGCACTCCAGCAACAATGCCCATGGGACGCAGTCCGGTAGTGAAGCGGCGAACCGGAGTCAGACGCATAGAAGGGTCGGTTGCGTAGCTGTCTATTTGCCATTCAACAACTTCGAAGGTGCCGCTCATTGTCACAAAGAGGCGATCACCAACGATGGTCGCCCATTCTGGAAAGGCACCATGCACCCGTTGCAGTTCCGGCGGAATATCGCCTTTGATGTCCCCTGTGGTCGCTTCTGCTGTGTCCGAAGTGTAGCGTACCCAGTCCGAATGAGCTTCGTAACGGTTGGCGCGAAGGATGTAGTCCGGTTCCATGTCCTCTTGCCATCGGGGAATTTGCAAGCGAGAGAGATCAATTGCCACCAGATCATTCTGGATATCGCGCATCTTGAAATTCCAGGTCCCATCAATGGCGTCGAAGGGTCCCATTACAAACTGTTGTTCAATGGGATAGGCGTCGGTTGTAACCGGATCACGCAATACAGTAAACTGGGCTGCCGCATGGTCCCGCTTCCAAGTCTCGCCGCCCACAGGGTCGCGGGCGGCAGGAGCACCAAAACCTATACCGGGACCCAGGGTTATGAGTTGGTCCTTCTCCCCCTTGGGGTCCTGGTAAATGGTAAGGAAATTAGTGAGGTTCTGAATAAAAACGGCACCAACTTCTCGTTGTGCCTCCACATCAACCACAGAGACATCCATGGTGCCGGTGTTGGCCACAAAGAGATGATCGCCATCCGGGCTAAGCACGAGATCTTTAGGGTGACTGCCAGGATTGCCTACCGGAATGCCAGGACCTCCAACACCGCGTTTAATCCAGTTAACGATGACCGCAAGATCAGGATCTTCTGGTTGGAACAACACACCACCAGAATGGAATTGTGATGTGTTTCGTTGATCGCCGAATCCACCCATGGACTGTGGAATCACTGCCCTGAGGAGGGGGCTGGCAAAGGGTTCCCCACCGATCGCATTTTCCACCGCAGAGAGGAAGTTAGTCACCGGGTCAGGCCCGGAAATGAAACCTCCCGTTACCTGGCTATGACATTGACCACAACGCGCACGCAGAATGGCATTGATACCACCAAGCCCCTTCTCCGCGGCTTGCAGCAGGGCAGTCTCGTCCACCTCTTTACGGATCATTTCCGCTTTGATGGTTTCCGGTAGGGTTGTTGTGCCAAGGAAGATATCAGAGTCAAAACCGCCGATCTCACGGACCTTTCCGGTCAAGCCTCCAGTTCTTTCTTGGATATCCAATACCAGAACCTGATTCAAATAACGGATGGCGACCCAAGCCGTTTTCCCGTCTGCCGAAAAAACCAGTCCCTGAGCGTAATAGTCCAGTGGAATGTTGCCAACAGCCTGATCCTCCAAGGTATCTATTACTGTAACATAATTGGAAAGCTCATTGGTCACTACCAGATAACGGCCCCCAGGATGCAACACCGGTTGGTAGGGGCGACTTCCCACCGGAATGCGCTTGATCACCTTGTGACTTGCCACATCTACCACTGCCACCTCATGTCCAGGCTCCGCTTCTGTTCCCTGGAGGGTTACATAAAGCTTGGTCCCGATGGCATTCAATGCCACCAAAGCTGGTTTATCCCTATGCGGTTGTGGTTGGGTATTGGGGTTATTATTGGCAACAGGAGAAAGATCGCGTGGGGCAAAGGTGCCCTGAAAACGCCACACTTCGCTCGTCAGGTGACTAAAACGACTACGTGCGGACGGGTTAGCATCCGCTTCATGAGGGATGGTCACACCAACAAATAGTATAAGCAAAACCAGAGAAAACCAGTAGCCGTAATAGCGGTTCATGGTCGGCCTCCCTGGAACGATGCGCCCAGGTCGATCCAGCGTGTTAACGTAAGCAACTCTTCAGCTGTGACAGGAGTTGTGGCCGGATGAGGAGCATTGGAAAGATGGGTTTCTTCACCTTTCGCCTGGAGACTGTGTCCCGCGAGACGGGCAATAAGTGGGCTTTCAATGGCCAGCCCCTCCCGCTCATTCAGGTACTTCTTGGCAGCGAAATTACCACTCCCAGGCTCAGCCAGACGGTGTAAGGACTCATAGGCAACGTTAAAAAACGAGGTGGCTCGGTCCGATAAATCTAATCCAGCTTCCAATTTATCTCCTCCGTGACAAGTAACACATTTGTTGTTGAGAATAGGTTGCACGTCAGCCTTGAAATCTACGCCAATATAATCGGATGACTTCAGGCCCATAGCAGCAGGCAATCTTCGCTGTTTTGTCAGTGGGTTCCAGGTTGCCATCACCTGGGAGGCGGCGGAAACCAAGTCCGGTGGACCCAGGCTGTCCGCAGGTTGGCCGGTCAAAGAGCCATGGCAGCCGGCACAACGCAACGGGAAAATACTGCGAGGAATGGAAAAAGTTAGTTTTTCTCCCGGTTGAAGAAAGAACCAGCGATTAATGCTATGCAGCGCCATACGGTGACGATTGAGCCCCTGGAGAATCAGTGGCACATTGGGTGGAACCTGGGCATAAAAAGATCCATCCTTCTCAAGAGGTACTTCGGCGATGATAACCTTTCGGGTATGAACTCCCAAACCGATACGAGTGGCAAAAGGGTCCTGTTCGCCTTGTTTCGTTGTTGCTGGTTGCAAATTGCTTCGCTCCTCCGGGATATCCATGATGACCCTAATGAAGTGAAAGACTTGATCTTCAGGAGTAACGTGACCTGCGGGGTTCCCCTTGCGAAGGTGAAAATCCTTAGCCCCGAGAGGAGCAAAGTTAGTCAAAAAAGATTGCAGAAGAGGGTAGTCGTAAGCCTCTATTTCTGCCGGGGTGCCTGCAGGCATCCGTTTTACCCCGAAATCATCCACTGGTTCCGACAAATTTCCAGTGCTAATAAATTTCTGGTGGGTATGAGATTTCTCCTTGAGCCGAACAACCAATGGTCGGGGGGAATATTCGGCAGCATCAGAAGAGACCGCAGTAACAGGAACCCGTCTAATGTCACCAGTACTGCGTCCGTCCTCCGATTGAAGAGCGGTGGAAAAATCGAGCCGATAGATATCCCAGTCAGGATCGGCCTCTTGGTCCAGATGATTAATTGGATTAGCTGTATGAGCTGTGAGAATGCCCCCGTTGGGAAGTGGGTAAGGATCCCGAAAAGCACCGCCGGGGGAGAGACCAGTATGGGTGATGCCCTGATCGCCAAGTTCCTGAAATAGGGGCAACTGCGCTGGAAGATAACGTGGCGGTGAGGTATAGGTAAACGTTTTGTCCATCCCGTCATCAAAGGTAAAGGGGTGGTTGTCCACCGGATTGTCAGGCTCAATATTAACCCCCAAGCCATGATCGACCAACACCAAGCTGCCACCCCAGTAATTGCGGGGATCAAGGACTGTACGAACCTCTAGACCTGACGGCATTTCCCGGGAATCAACAAAAAGAGGATAGCGGGAACGGTTGCCGCCTTGGATATGATAGTCAAACCCTCCTGCATGAGAGCGGAATATAGCGCCGTTGAAGACGGGTCGATCTCCCTGATAACCGATGTTGCGCACTGTAGTGAACATAACCTCGCCACTGGTGCGCATAGTCGGGCGGCGTTCCTGGGCATTGGAAAAGGTGAAACGGCGGCGCGTATTATCAAAAGCGGCGCGGGCATCATTTGGTTGTGGTACCAGTGTCCAGATATCGAAGGCGGAGCGGTTGTCCGACTGGAGTTTTTCAATGACATAGACAGAACGGCGGTCAGGTGCTGTCGACAAGGGGCTATCAAGTACTAATCGGGAACCGTTCCCTGGTTTTTTATTCACCTCGTGCCGCACAATACGCCGCCACTGGCCCTTGTTCGGTCCATCCACGAAAGCCACTCGCCTTCCCTCCAGGCTACCCGGTGCCTCAGTTCGTTGCCGGTCAATAAGATCCTTCAGTGTACCGCCATCGGCTTCACCGAGCAGCCCCCAAGTGTCAGAGGCGGCATAAGCGCCCGCTTCATTAGAGGCAAAGGCTACACCAACATCATCCAGGGCATTTCCTTTGGTATCATGGGGACCAGGAATGTAGAGGGGATCAATGTGCTGGATCAGGGTTCCATCGACCTGTCGAGCCGACGCATATGAAAGTTGGGTGAAGCTTTTAACCGGCTGTTCAGGATCGTCACCCAGGATCAATTCATAAAGACGGAACCCCTTGTCAGAACGTGTACGCATGGCAAGGACTACCGCTTTACCGTCATAACGAACGTCGAAGGACTGAAATTCCGCCAAGCCCTCTGGATGGAGGATTTTTGTCAGGTTGATGGGTTTTTCCTGGGTGTTTTCCAGACTCTCTCCATTAGCGAGCCGCAGCATATAGATGTCAGAGCCGGGCCAATATGTATCTAAATCAAAGAATTTACGAGGCATGTGTCGAGGACCACGGATAAAAAGCACCCCTTGGAGACGCCCAAGATCATTTGCAGGGATCGCCTTTCCTCCCGAAGTGAGTTTAGAGGCCACCCTCTCCTGCTCCAATTGGAGCCACGCCAGAATTTGCTGGACATCCTGATCCTTCATTGAGGAAAAGAACTGATTATTGCCGCCTCGTTGATGGACACCGCCCTCGCTAATGGGGAGATTCTTCAGGATAAGGCGACTACGCTCCAGGGAGCCGCCCAAATTGGCAAATCGGGCTACATTACCCAACACTGCCGCCCGAGCCGCCAAGACCATGGCCGTCGAATATCCAGCCAGGTGTCCATCTGCGGGATTAGCAACTGGTAGCGGCGGACGCAGCTTTAAGTCGTTAAAGACATCGGGACCATGACAAGAACTTAGAAAACAACCGTTCCTGCTCATCACGCCGAGGATGTTATCACGGAAAAAACGTGCTGGCTTGCTTAGAGTGGGCTGCTTGGCCGGATGTTCGGAAATCTCCAACGTCACCCATTCCTGCAGAGTCTGATAGTCAGAATCTTCTGTCGAGTAAAAGAGGTCCATCCCCATGTGAGGCAAACCGCCGAGATCCTCTACTAGCGGCACACGCAACAAGGTACTGAAATGGGCCGGTTCTGCGTAATCTATGCGGTGTTCCGATTGATTAAGGCTGTGGTCTGACTGTCGACTAAAAGGGCTATGTCCTGTCGCTGCCTGAAAGGCCCAAGTGAGGCTCTGTTCGTTACGCGATATCTTGCCATCCCGGCCAACGGGGAAATATAGGGATTTTCCGTTTACCTCATCTTTCTCCATGAAGTTTTGGTATGTGTCCTCAGGAATACCGTGACAGGAAACAGCACAACGGTCCTCCAGAATAGGGACAACCTTCTCTTTAAAAAAAACAACGGAACCGGGCGATGAAGAGCTTTTTGTCAAAGGCAGGCTACTGTAAACAACAAACGTCACAAGTGCTATCACGAGAAAGCTGGCGATGTAATAATAAGCGGTTCTTTGTTTAAATGACTTTTTCATCCCTAACTTTCTTTACCAAGTCGCATCCAACTTCTAATGAGACTTTAGCTTTCTCAAATGAGTCGGGGGCATACATAGCATCAAAAAGATATCTCCCGACAGGGTTAAAATTGCAATCATTGATTTAAAAACTGGATTTTTCTGAGAAATATGGTAGAGAAGCCTCTGCATAAGGCTGTTTTGTTAGGATTTATCATGTTTATCAAAATCTATCGCATT
>MPLX02215787.1_pt1 | contig 11955 bp, 15 predicted proteins | sample 1617341 | NCBI WGS metagenome assembly MPLX02 (sample SAMN05944804, study PRJNA350692) | marine metagenome | biome: marine; feature: ODZ; material: water; isolation source: 120 m water sample filtered on 0.2 um supor filter | place: Pacific Ocean | collected 2012-04-08 | depth 120m m | reverse complement strand
TACCCAGCTGCACCAGATTCCGAATATGGATGGGAGAAACTTTTTTCAGAGAGACTGTACCTGGCTTACAATCGTAACCATGATATTCCTGTTAGGATTGCCCGTTATCACAATATCTTTGGGGTTGAAGGAACCTGGGATGGTGGAAGAGAAAAAGCACCTGCAGCACTCTGCCGTAAAGTTGCTGAACTTCCACCGGTAGGTGGAACTATTGAGGTGTGGGGTGATGGGGAACAAACTCGTTCTTTCCTTTATATTGATGAGTGTATTGAAGCAACTAGAAAGTTGATGGAGTCTAATTTCATTGGACCAGTAAATATTGGTTCAGAAGAAATGGTTCGTATCAATGATCTTGTAGATATGGTTGGTAAAGTATCTGGTAAATCAGTGAAAAGAGTTCATAAAATGAATGCCCCTCAAGGAGTACGTGGACGTAATTCTAATAATGATCTTATTAGGGAGAAACTTGGTTGGGATTATAATCAACCTCTTGTAGATGGTATTCGTAAAACATATGAATGGATAGACGGAGAGGTTCATTGTGGAAGTCAGTATAAATAGTTATTATGCTGATTAATTGTTATGAGTAAAAATTTACAATTACTAAAAGATTATTTTGATTATTTTTCTTCTAAAGATATAGATAGTTTAAGTAGTCTTTTTTCTGAAGATATAGAATTGTATGATTGGAATACATCTTTTATAGGAAAGAAAGAAGTTATTCAAGAGGTCAATGGAATTTTTGATAATTTTGAATCAATAGATGTAGTAACCACTGAAATATTTTCTTCTACTGAGAGTAATTTTGCTTGTCAAATAGAAATTATTTTTAATGGAGATATTGACAATCCATTATATGTAATGGACTTGATTGAGTTTGATATTAATGATAGAATTAAAAAAGTAACTGCATACAATAGAAATTTTGGGAAGTAGAAGCATGCAATTAATAGATATAATGAAAAATTTTGAACAACTTATTCAAGCATCAAAGAAGGTTGAAGTAGGTGATGATAGTTCGGATGTGGAATATGAAGTGGAATGTTTTGATTTTAGATCTCCAGAATTTCATCAGGAAAGTGGCAAACATAATGGATTAGATAAGCTAACTATTCCAGATGATATTCGCAAAACATACAACTGGATTTCTCAACAAATTGTAAACTGATAAATGTTCTGTCTATCTTGTTACTACACACCACAATCTCCTATCGTTAGGTGTGTTGAATCTATTTTAAAGTTTCATCCGAATGAAACAGTTGTTATCGCAGATTCAAATTCTCCAGATAAGTCTTACTTTGATTCATTTAAAGATAATGAGCAAGTTGTGATTCTAGATGATGTTAATCAATATCGTCATCCAGGAACATTTAAAACTGTGTACGAATATTATCCAAATGAATCACATTATGTAATGCTCCATGATAGTATCGTATTTAAAAAATCTATTCAAGAATTTCTAGATTCTGATAGTGAATTTTATTCTTTCTTGTATTTTAATGAAAGAATGGCTAATCAAGGTAACAAACATCTAAATTGTATTTGTGAAATGTTAGAGGGGACGAAGTATACTTCTCCTGAACCTCATCAGATGATTGTAGGTGCGTTTGGACACATTGGAGTTATTAAACACTCTATGATGAAAAGAATGTATGACAGTGGATTTCTTAACAAGTTCATCAGTAGTGATAAGGTCAAAGATCAACTATGCGAAAGAGCTCTTGGGATAGTTGCTTCCCAAGAGGGTTATCCTCCAAATGAATATAGTATTGAGGGGGATTATTTGGCTAGGTGTAAACAAGTTGATCATGACCAATTGGATTACTTTACTAAAATAATTCTTGGTAGGTAGTGATGGAAGTATTAAAACCATGGGGTTCATACGAAAATCTTCTTGACGAAGAATACACAAAAGTAAAAAAGATTGTAATCAAACCAGGACAGTCTCCTAGTTATCAATATCATTTTAAGAGAAGTGAGATCTGGGTAATCGTAAATGGAGAAGCAGAGGTGAGAATAGATGATGTTGTGACACGATATGGTGTTGGTGATGTGGTTACAATCCCTACTGAAGTAAAACATCAACCTAAAAACATTGGAGATGATGATTTGATATTTGTTGAAATTCAGTTGGGTGAATATTTTGGTGAAGATGATATTGTGAGGTTAGAGGACAAGTATGGTAGGGTATAAGGTATTACTTACGACTAGTGGATTAGGTTCTAGACTTGGTAACTTGACAAAGTTTACAAACAAGAGCCTCGTCCGAGTTGGAGATAAACCAGCAATCTCTCATATTATTGAGAGTTATCCACAGAATATTGAATTTGTTGTTACTCTTGGACATTATGGTTCTCATGTTAAAGAGTATCTCACTCTTGCTCATCCAGACAAGAATATAAAATTTGTTGAGGTTGAAAATTATATGGGTGAAGGAAGTAGTCTCCTTCACTCAATTTTTTTATGTGAGGAATATCTTCAATGTCCATTCATTTTTCATGCTTGTGATACTATTCTTCCTAAAAATTATATCGATGAAATAAACTTTGATTCTAATTGGAGTCTGGGTGGTCATGGTGATAGTAGTTCTTATAGAACACTGAATTGTATTAACGGAGAAATTAAATCTATCAACGAGAAGGGAGAACTCAACTTCGACTATGTTTATATCGGAGTCTCTGGTTTTTATGATTACAAAAACTTCTGGGAAACCTCCAAACAGATTCTAAGTAAGGTAAAAACAAGTGACTTGAGTGATTGTCATGTCATTAGAAACATGACTAACTTTACTGTGAAAGAAATTGACGAATGGTATGATATTGGTAACATTGATTCTCTTAAGAGAACTAGAAATAACATCAAGGGAACAGTCCATGTGCTTGATAAAGAAGATGAAAATATCTTTGTATTTGATGACTTTGTGATCAAGTTTTTCTTCAATAAAAAAATATGTTCTGATAGAGTTGCTAGAACAAAAAAACTTGGTGGTCTTATACCCAAACTCATTGACAGTACAGAAAACTTTTATAAGTATGAGTTTGTAGAGGCTGATTTACTTGCTGATGTAGTTACAACAGAGAAGTTTTCTAATTTACTTACTTGGGCTAATGAAAAACTTTGGATTGAAAAAGAAGATGATTCGTTTAGAGAAAATGTATTATCCTTTTATGCTGGGAAAACTTTAAAAAGAATTAGTAAGTTCTTGGATAAGTATGATTTAGAAGATAAATCAGATATAATCAATAGTGATACAGTACCTCCACTATGTGATATGATATCTGCCATAGACTTTGATAATCTAATTGGGAGTAAACCAACAGGATTTCATGGTGACTTCATCTTAGATAATATTTTATCTCATGAAAAAGAATTTACTCTGATTGATTGGCGTCAAGATTTTAACGGAAGTATCGATGCTGGTGATATGCATTATGATATCGCAAAGTTAAATCATAATCTAACTCTGACTCATAAGGTTCTCTCCGATGGTTTGTTCACCATTGATAGTAAGTCAGATGATATTAGTTGTGATGTTTACATAAAGAAATCAAACCTTGATTGTAAAACAAAACTAAAAGAATTTTGTTTAGAGAACTATATATTATATGATGGGATTGAAATACTAACGTCTTTGATTTGGATAAACATGGCACCACTTCATGAACATCCACTTGATATGTTCTTATATTATTTTGGAAAACATAATTTATTCTTGAACCTTTACTGTAAATGATATTCCCAAAGTATTATATTGGACCTATGAGTAAGAATGTGGTTGATTGTGTGATTGACCACAAGAGTCCCATTGGGTTTATTCCCTCAAGAAGACAAGTTGATTATTGTGGTGGATATGTCAATGATTGGACCACGGAATCTTTTACTGAGTATGTAAAAGAAAGGAATGATTCAGTATTAATTTGTAGAGACCATGGTGGTGAAAATCAAGGACAGGAAACTGATGATGGATATGATTCTTTTTTCGTAGATAATCAGAACTTTGATTTAATACATGTAGATCCTTTTAGAGTTTCTAATTCTATTTTGGAAGCAGCTGATAAAACATCGTCAATTATTGGTCGTCTTTGGAAAGACAATAAAAACACCATGTATGAGGTTGGCACTGAGGAAGCCATATACAAATATCAACCAACAGAACTTGAATGGTTTCTTGAGTATTTGAAGATGGTATTACCTTCAGATGCATTTGATCAAATTAAATATGCAGTAGTTCAATCTGGAACTGGACTTGACTTATCTACAAGAACTAACACGGGAAACTTTAGTAAGAGAAGACTGAAGAACTTCATCAAGGTGGTAAAGAAGTTTGGGATCATGAGTAAAGAACATAACGGAGATTACTTGACGGATTCTTTTGATGTTCAATTGAGATTTGAGTGTGGATTGGATTCCATCAATATCGCTCCAGAGTTTGGACAAATTGAGTCTGAGTATTACTTGGAGGAGTGTGTTAAAGATAAAAAACTATTTGAAACATTATATCAGTTGTGTTATGATTCTGACAAATGGAAGAAGTGGGTCAAGAATATTGATAGAGTTTCTAAGAAACAATTGATAATTACTTGTTGTCACTATATTTTATCTACAAAAGATTTTATTAACCTAATAGTTTCTAACTTACCCAACTCTGAAAGTGTTATCAAAAAAAGAATCAACTCAAAACTCAAACTACTAAATGAACAAGCTAAAGACTATAGCTTTTGATTTGGATGATGTAATTTGTTCTCGTCCTGAGGGTGTTGAACATTTTGGGATTAACAAATATGATCTTTGTGTCCCCAATGAGGACATGGTAAAACTAGTTAATCAACTTTATGATGATGGCAATAACATTGTGATCTATACTGCAAGGGGTATGTCTCAGTGTGAAGGTGATATTGACAAAGTTTATGAACTCTTATATGATAAGACAACAAGATGCCTAAAAAATTGGAACGTCAATTACCACAAATTGGTGATGGGAAAGATTCACTATGATATCCTAATCGATGATAAGTGCATCAATTCTGACAAAATAAATAAACAAACTATTGATAATTTTTTGTTTGGAGAAAATGTTTAATGAAGCTAGGAGAAATTAATGACATTGGCTAATTTTGGAGTTTGTGATCAACCCAAACAGGAAATTGAATTTTTTAATCTAATAAAATCAAATTGTGAAGTTATTTTTGATGTGGGATGTCGTGAAGATGCAGATTATTTGGAAAATTCTTTAGATAAATCTAGAGAATTTCATATGTTTGATCCTAATGTAGCATTTTTGGAGAAATGTGAAAGTAAATTGGAAGGATTGGAAGCTCCTGATGGAGTAGAAAACTCAGTTTATTTTAATGCAATTGGGTTGGGTGATGTTGAAGGAGAGATGACATATTATTCTAATACACAGTCATTTGTTTTTAGAACCCATCATACTAGGAGTGCTCCATCTTCTTTATCATTTCCTGTTAAATCAATTAAAAGTTATTGTAGTGAGAGGGAGGTTGATAGAATTGATTTCTTAAAAATAGATACAGAAGGTATGGAGATTGATACCTTGAATGGTGGAAAAGATATTGTTAATGGTACATGTAAGTATGTGCAATTTGAATTTGCATCTACAATGATCGATAGAAAGGTAGAACCTAAAGAATTAGTTTCTTTCTTTGATGATGAATTTGATTTGTTTTTACTTCAAGTTGATCCACCACATCCTTATTATTCTGAAAACAAAAAACTTCTAACAGAATTAACTGATGAACTTTATTCTAGGATTGAAAAGGATATGTATGAGGCATCTGGATGTAATCTAGTGGCAATAAGAAAAGAATTGTCATCACAGTATAAGTAAAATGAAAACAAAAAAGCTTGTAGTCTCGACTTATAATTGGGATCTTGAATGGTTGAAAATGACATATGATTATGGATTTTCTCCAGACAATACTGTGATCTATGATAAAAGTGATGGTGCAAAAGTAGTATATGATGTTAATCATAAAGATAGCCTCACATACGAAAAAGATGATACTAAAATGGACTTGTCTCATCTGGGAGAGGTCATACCTTCTCGTAATGTGGGAGCAGGAACATATGATATGTTGGAATTCATAATTCAAAATTATGATGATCTTCCAGATATTAATATTTTTATTAAAGGAAATCTTTTATACAATAAAGATGTAGATAATTATTATACTACAGAGGAAAGGTTTATTGAGGCTCTTCAGGCTGATAGATTTTTTAGTATTTGGCAAGATAAGAATCTATTGAAAGGTGATATGAGACATCTTGAATCTACTCCACGAGCAGTTCTTGAGGATGGTAGATTGATACAACCTGTGGGATATATCTATGATGCTAGAATGCAGTATACATATTTTTCCCAACTACAAGATGTTTTGGGTTGGTGCTTTGTTGATCCACCTATACTACAAAATGTAGAGTTTGTCCCTGCTTCTAATTTTGTTGTTCCTAAGGAAAATATTCTAAGGTATAGTAAAACATTATATGAAAGACTACAATCTATTATAAGTTATGAGCCAGAGCGGTATGCACCTTGGTCAAAGAATGTTTGTGGAGAGACTTATATTCTAGAGAGACTTTTCTATTTTATGTGGACAAATAACCTAATCGAATCAGACTAATAAACATAATCAAAATTCTTTAAAAATGAAAAATCAACACGGATACTCCTATTCAAAAGTATCACCAATCGCAACTTACTCTCCTTGGATTGGTGATGAACAGTTTAAATCAATATACAGCATTGTGAGAAGACCCTCACCTTTTGGTCATTGGACAATGACTCAAGTCGATGAGTATAGGTCTTATGAATTATGGAAACTGGTAGAAGAAAGCTCAAAATTAAAAGAAGGTAGTCTTATTGAGATTGGGACATGGTGTGGTGGATCTGGTGGGTTAATTGGATCAATGGCTAGAAGTGCTGGCATAACAGATACTCTTTATATGTGTGATACATTTAAGGGTATTGTGAAGGTGGATGAAAAACAAGATTCCCATATGGAAGATGGAATGCTTGATGATGCAACTTATGAATCTGTTGATTATATTATCAACGAAGTTTTGGGTATCGAAAATGTGAAAATTTTAGAGGGTACTTTTCCAGAGGATACGTCACATCATATTCCTGATGATGAAAAATTTAGATTTTGTCATATGGATGTGGATGTTTATCAAGGATCTGAAGATATTCTTGAATGGTTATGGGATAGATTAGTTCCTGGTGGGATTATTGTTTATGATGATTATGGATTTGATACTGCTGATGGAGTCACCAAACATGTTGAGGATCAAAGAAAATGTGAAGATAGACTCGTTATCCACAATTTGAATGGACATGCTATTGTTATTAAACTTTTTTGATCAGTAATAAATACAATTGAGAAAATAATGATGGAAACTTTGATGATTGATATTCCTTATAAGGGAGTGAAAATATTTAATGATGATGGAACATTAAGTAAGAGTGAAGATGTAGTTCAGGGTAGGAGCTTTAGTAGTAATCTAACTAAGATGCTAAAGCATATGGATAAGTTGGAGGCTATTCAACAAGGGAAGCCACCATCTCCTATCATGGCGCATATTTCTTTGACTAATTCCTGTAATTTGACTTGCTCTTTCTGTTGCTTTGCTAATAGGGATATCTCAGAGAAGATGCCTACAGAGAAAGTTTTTCAGGCATTAGAAAGTTTTAAACATATTGGTGTAACTGGCGTTGAATTTACTGGTGGAGGAGAACCAAGTATTCATCCAGATTTTAAGGAGATTGTAAAATATTCGAAGGCCTTGGGATTTAGTCTTGGTATTTGTACCAATGGTGCTAGGTTTGGGGCTGATCGTTTTATTAAAAAAGATATTGTAGAACTTTTTGATTGGGTTCGTCTGGGGATGTATGGTTTCTATGAAGGTTATGATTATGACCTAAGTGTATTTGAAGGAACTAATTGTAAACCATCTGCTGCATATGTTTGGGATGAAAATCTAGAGACTTCTAAGAATCCAAATATTACTGGGGAGTGGACAGATGTGGGTAATAAGAGAGTTCTTTCTAAGAAGTTCCAGACTACCGAAAATTTCATTCGTATGTTAGACTGGGTGGAGGAGAATAAAATTCCCTGTCGTATTGCTTTTAATGCTATTAAGGATGTTAAGGAGACTGCTAAGGATATTGAGACCATCCGTGGTATCATCAAAGAATATGAAGAGGATAGGGGTAGGAAATTAGAGTCCGCTTTCTTATCTGATTTTAATTTTAAAGGAGAGAGGAGAAATGACCATTGTTATATGCATATGGTAAAACCATTTCTCTTTACTGATGGATATATCTATGCTTGTCCTTCAGCAGAACTATCAATTGAGAACAACTATAATTATGTTCCTGAGTCTCAGTTTGCTGTATGTGATATAGATGGTATAGAAGAATTTTATAGTAAACCTCCTACCCTTCGTCATCATGGATGTCATTATTGTAAATATGCAATACAAAATGAACTTATTGATGATGTTTTAATTGAGACAATCCACAATGACTTTGCTTAATATAGATAATAATCTCTTCACAGAAGATTATTATGAAGATGGAGTAAGAAAACATATCTCGGGATATGAAAATTATAAGTGGATGCCTACTAGATCTATTCCTGAAGCAGTAGACATTAAGAATACTTTTAAATTTGAGACCTGTGTGGATTATGGGTGTGCTAAAGGATTTTTAGTTCATGCATTGAGACTTATTGGATGTGATGCTTATGGTGAAGATATTAGTGAATATGCGATAGAAAATTGTCATCCTAAGATTAAAGATTATCTTTCATTGCCCAATGATAAGTTCTATGATCTTTTAATATGCAAAGATGTGTTAGAGCATATTAAGGTAGAAGATATTCCCGGTGTGTTGAAACATTTCACAAAGAAGTCCCATCAATTCTTTTTTACTATCCCATTAGGAGACAATGATAGGTTTAGAATTAGAGAATATGAAGTTGATATTACTCATGTAACGAAGAAGGATGAGGAGTGGTGGTTTAATATGTTTGAGGATCATGGATTTAAACTAGTGAATTTTTCTTATTCTCTTGGATCTATTAAACAAAAATGGATTGAATCTTACCCATATGGAAATGGATTTTTCTTTCTCAGGAGGGAAGTATGCTGATTACTGAATTATATAATGGCCAAGGATTTGGAAATCAACTCTTTGTTTATGTTACAACTAGAATGTTGGCTCATAAATTGGGATATGATTTTGGAATAAAGAGTCCAGAGAAATTTAAAGGATATGGACTGATGAATCCTGATATGGGAAAGGAAGTAACTGGAGGGAGTGGAGTAGAAGGAGGCCCTCCAGATACTTTACCTGATAATATTGCACATTATTATCATGAATATGTTCATGGAAAAAACAATCCTCTTTGTGATAACACAAGAACTTTTCACTTAACTGATCAACATCTTTTTAATCTGCCTGATAATACTAAAATAGAAGGAGTTCTACAATCGGAAGAATACTTTTATGATAGGATTGATTTGGTAAAGGAATGGTTGAAGGTTAATTATGAAGAAGAACATAATGATACTAATGCGAAGGATGTTTGTATTTTAAATTTTAGGGGTGGGGATATTATTGGAAATCTTGGGTGGTTTCTTCCAGCACAATACTGGCATAATGCAATTGAAAATATGTTGGAGTATAATCCTAATATGAAGTTCGCTATTGTCACCGATGATGTTCGAACTGCCAATGCTATGTTGCCTGATTACCCTGCATATCATGATAGTATTGCATGGGATTATGTGGCTATTAAGAACGCAAGGAATGTGATTTGTTCTTCTTCTACCTTTGCTTGTTTCCCATTATGGACTAGTGAAAATTTAGAGTATTGTATTGCTCCAAAATATTGGTTTGATTATAAGAGATCTGATGGATGGTGGTCTTTGGGGTGTAGCATATATAGTTACGTTAATCATTATCAGGATAGAGAAGGTAATCTATTCACTCCTGATGAGTGTCGGGAAGAATGGGAAGAGAATAAAATAAGAATGAAAATTTATGATGATGATTATACAGAAATAAATAAACTTCCTCCTAAGGTTCATTTTAGATTTCAAAAACAAATGCAGAATTACATGATATAGGATGATATTATATGAAAATTTTTGATATATTTCCATTTTTTAATGAATTGGATTTGCTTGAAGTAAGATTAAATATTCTTGATCCATATGTAGATTACTTTGTTTTGAGTGAATCTACTAAAACTTTTTCTGGGATAGAGAAACCACTTTTTTATGAAGAAAGCAAAAGTAGATTCGATAAATTTAATCATAAGATAATTCATAATGTTGTAAGAGATGATGCATCAACAGAAGAATTAAATTCTCGTGGTAAAAGATATGGAACTCAAGTTGAAGCCCAACAACGAGATACCTATCAGAAAGATTGTATAAAAGAATTAGTTTTAAGTCATTCTAATTCAGATGATATATTCATCTGGAGTGATGTGGATGAAATTCCCAATCCAGAAGTTATAAAAAATATCAGTGATTTCTTTGAAAAGGATACGATATTTCATCTAGCACAAAAAAATTATCTAGGATATCTCAATTTGCTAGAAGTTAGTGGACTTATAAGGGGTATGACAGATGATTTTATCCCAGACGAAGGTGAACAAAAAAAGTGGCTTGGAACAAAAATAATTGATTTTAATATCCTTGAAAAATATACTTTCACTGAACTTAGGAATTATATTTCTGAAGTAAAAAATTCTAGAATTTCTAATGGAGGATGGCATTGGAGTTATGTTGGGAGTGAGGGATTGAACGTTCAAGAAAGACTATTAAAAAAAGTCGAGTGTGCCGCACATACTGAATATAATAATGATTCTGTGAAATCATATATTCCATCAGTAAGTGATAATAAGGATCCTTTTGGTAGAAATTATGCCAAATATATAGTTGAAAATATTGATGATTCTTATCCAGAATACATATTAAAAAATATGGAAAAATATGATTATCTTATTAAGAAATGAACCGTATAAAAGATTATTCTGAATTAAAATTCAATATTGTCAAATGGCTTAAAGATTATTACTGGATGTATGGTTTTAAGGCTTTTGTGGTAGGAGTATCTGGAGGTATAGATTCTGCTGTTACTTCTACTTTGTGTGCTGAGACTGGACTTCCTGTATATGCATTGGGAATGCCTCTTCTTCAGAAAAGGAAGCAGGAAGATTTATCTGATAATTATCTTAAGTGGTTAACAGATAATTATGATAATGTAAGAACACGTAAAGTTGATTTGACTGGAATTTTTGAAATCTTCAGAGTGGTGATGGATGATTTGGGCACAGATAAACATGCTTTGGCTAATAGTAGATCTAGATTACGCATGACTACTCTTTATCAGGTTGCTGGATCTATAGGTGGAGTTGTTGTGGGCACAGGTAATAAGGTGGAGGATTATGGAGTCGGTTTTTATACTAAGTATGGTGATGGTGGCGTTGACATTGCACCAATTGCTGACCTTTACAAAACGGAAGTCAGAGAACTTGGAAGATTTCTCGGAGTAGATCAATCTATTATTGAGGCACACCCTACTGATGGGTTGTGGGATGATGGAAGGACTGATGAGGATCAATTGGGTGTCTCCTATGAGGTTCTAGAAGAAGCTATGGAGAATGGAACTGGTCCTGGTGTGGAAGTACTCAGGAAATTTAATAGACGGAACAAGCATAAAATGGAACCCATCCCTACATTTAAGTTATGAAAATTGGAGTAATCGGAGCTGGAAGACTTGGAATATGTTTTGCTTTGTTGTGTGAACGGGCAGGATATGATGTATTAGTTTCTGATATTAGGAAGGATTATGTTGATAACCTTAATGAGAAACAGATAAAGACTAATGAACCAGAGGTAGAGTATCTTTTAGGACAGTCTAAG
>MPLX02070955.1_pt1 | contig 11982 bp, 17 predicted proteins | sample 1617341 | NCBI WGS metagenome assembly MPLX02 (sample SAMN05944804, study PRJNA350692) | marine metagenome | biome: marine; feature: ODZ; material: water; isolation source: 120 m water sample filtered on 0.2 um supor filter | place: Pacific Ocean | collected 2012-04-08 | depth 120m m | reverse complement strand
TTTTTTTTGAAAACCAATAGAGAACAAGATGCGGGCCTCGCACGCCCGGCCGGCCGCCGCCGTGGTGGACCCACAGCAAAAGTGTGCAAAGTGTGCAATCTCCGCTCGCGGCACTCTAGCCGCACCACAGGCGAAACCACGCCCACCCCAGTAAAAAAAGTATGCGCATAAGTGTGCGGAAGAGTGTGCGGGGAATGCGTCCGAAGAATGGAGTTCCAAACCGGCTGCCCGGGCGGCAACCCGGGCAGCCGTCGCGCCATTCCGTTGCCGATTTGCGCAACGCACCGGCGGGGACGTGTGCCGCCCGCAGCTGTCACACCAAGAATCGTAAAACGAGTGCGCCTGCTGTGGTCGGCAAGCCTCCCCGCCGCAGACAAAGTAGGACGTTCAGACGATCCCTCCGGTCCACTTGGGTGCGCCCCAGCTGGCGGTCCAATCTGCGGCAATCCTTTTCGAACAGCTTCTGTTTCTTCACGAGGTTCGGTTTGGATTTCGGGCGCGTCTGTTCCACGAGGTGGGCCACTGCCTCTGCGAATCGCTTGCCGCCCGTCTCCATGGCGCGTAAGCTCCCCAAGCCCGCGAGGCGCAAAGTGTGGCTGCGTTTCACCCCCCTACCAAACGAGATCGCCGGGCAGTCCCAATACTTATCCCCACGGGGCTGGAACCAATCCTTTGGATGTTCAAAGAAGAAACCATTCACCCACGTGCGGAAGTCGCCGTGGCGCCTGGCCACCTCGCGTATCACCTCGTCGGCCGCGTACCTGTGCTCGAGCAAATCGTGCCCCATGTCTGCCAAGATTCGCCTGACAGGATGCGAGTCCGGGAAGGCGCAGGTCGCAAAGAAATCTGCACGGTGCCGCGCCCTCTCCCACTCTGCAAAGGTGGCGTGCACGTGCTGTAGCGGGGCGAGGTCTTCGATAAATTGGTGCATGCTAATGCTTCTTGTTTATCTGGGCGAAAATTGTGGTTATTGAGTGGGCGCGCGCGTCGGAAACCGCTTGTATTTCCTTTGGGCGGTGGACGCGGGTTACGGTTAATCTAGCGCGCCCGTCGTGCCAAAAAGATCGTCGCAGAACAAATCCGCCAGAGACGGCTGGGTTCAACTACGCGCCCAAAGAAAAGCCGTTTTCGCCCGTCGAGGGCATGCAGCGCGCATTGCGGAGCACCGCCGCTGCGCGTTCAAACCGCCGGGCCGCAAACCGCGCCAGGAAGAAATCCATTCGGTTCTCCCAATGCGGGGCCCGGAGCCCCCCTACAGTTGCGCAATCGGCGCCATGAACGCCAAAGCTCGCATCGAAACCTTCCTGCGGGGACGTGGTGTCGCCCTCGGGGTCGTCGGCGAGCCCGGCAGTGGCAAGATGCACGCGGCGCAGCTCGCGGCGAAAGCCGCAGGCTTTCATCTCACGATTCTCGACAGGACCCAGGGCCCGATTCACTACAACCGGCTCGGCGCGCTGACGCTAGGCGACCACGGCTTGGCGAAAACAGTGTTTGTCATTTGCGGGGCCGACGCGGAGACTTCGTGGCCCGATCCGAAATCGTTGCCGGAAGGTGCAAAATTAATATTTATCGGCAACAGTTGCCGGGCTGAGATGAAGCGCGCGAGCCTGCAAGTAGAGCAGGTCAGCAGGCCTTCACCGGAAGCCATGACCAAGTCCCTCTTTCTCGACCAGGGCTGGGACGTTATCGTCGCGCAGCGCTTGGCGCGCCTGAGCGGTGGCGATTGGCGGCAGCTCCGGGCGCTGGAGATGCTCTTCAAAAACGTCGACGTCGCCAGCCTGGGCGACGACGAGTTCCAGCGATTGCTGCTGGACACGAAAGCTGACAAGAATCCGCTCCTCGACGTGCCACCGAGCGCAGTCGTTCACCAGCTGTTTTCCGGATATGCAGCAAGGAGCAACACCTTGGAACATTATGCGGACCACGGCGTGCTCATGTGGGCAGAAGCGAACAAGGACCTCGTGTGCAACAGCCTTGAGGACATGGCGACTTTACAGGAAGCCGCGGTTTTCTCCGACGTGCTGATGAACGGCGGCGAGAACCAGCTCGGTTTGGAGACTTTCGCGAGGACTGCCGCCAACGCAGCAAATTCGAACATACGATACGATTTCGCGAGGTATCGTAACCCGTGGGCTGCTCGCAGAGAGACACCGGCAACAGCGGCGATCCGCAAGGCGTGGGAGCGCCACGCGCCGTGGACGAAGCGCCAGCGGGGCCGCCTCGCATTGCTCCAGCAGCGCGGCGACGTGCCCCTGGCCACGCAAGCGCGAAAGAGAGCAGCGCCCAAGGCCAACACAAAAAAGGCCGCCAAGCGCACAGCTGGGGCACCCAAACGAGCGGCAGCGCCCCCTTTGCTAGTCCAAAAGTAAAAATGGCAACAGTTACGGTGCGCACGCTGGAGGGGGGCACAGACGGCGGCACCGTGGTCACAATCGACAACTTCCGGTCGTGGAAGAGGAAGCGCGGCCGGCACGCAGCCTTCGTTGTGCAAATGCCGGGCGTCGACAACGACGGCGTTCTGATCTGCACGTTTGCAGACATGGACAAAAAGCTACCGCATGGCGAATACCAGGCGCAACTGGTCACAAAGTGCGCGATCCCCGACTCTGCGAAGAAGGAGTTGCGGGGCACGGATCTCTGGAAATGCGTGTGATTTGTTTGACCGACGGCGTGCGGCCAACCCCGTCGCGCCACCCATAAAGGCGCACGCGCGATGGAACCGCTAAAGGACCGCCAGGTATGGCAGCAAGCCCTGGGCATTCCCCCTCAACACCTCGGCCCACCAAGCGCGCTTGCCACTCAGAAGCGTGCCTTGTCGCGGTCAAGCCCCCGTGCCCCGGCCAAGCAGCCGGGCACCGTTGAACGCGCATCGTCGCACGGAGGTGGTCGGGCGGTCGCCGGCCAACAGAGAAATGCGAGGCGGCGCGGCACGCCAGAAACGAGTTCGACGAGCGAATCTGGGGATGGAAGTGTGTCACCGGGGCACTCGTCAACAGCGACAGAGGGCCACCCTTCAATCGAGACCAACGTCGGCTCAAGCCCGGGGCGAACAACTCCCGGCCTCTACGGCTCCGTGGGCCAGAGCGCCCGCCATCTATCGCAACCGCATCTACGGAAGCCATGGCCCGCCGCGCGCAGCCCGTGGCGGCACGCCCCCGGAAGCGAACGCCGCAGCAGCAGCCGCAGCACATCCATCAGCTCGGAAGCAAGCTCCTCGTCGGAACGGGCCGCCGTTCCAGCGAACGTCAGCGCATCCACTGGCTCGGTGCCAAGTGACGGGACGGCAGTGGCGCGCGCACACGAGTCGCACCACGAACCGGTCGGCGAACACCACACCCGCGCGAGGTTGCTCAGGAAGCTGGCGCGGAGAGAGCCGCTTGCCGGACAAGACTTGCCGGCAGCGCCGCAGCACCCCGACAATCACCCGAGTCCCACCCGTACAAGCAACGGGAGCACAGAGCGCAAGACCAAGCGAAAGAAGAAGAAAGTGTACTGCGGCAACAATCGGTTCGACCCCTCGCTGAGGGTCAACGGGGGGACGCTCGAAGTCGGCACCCGGAGCGCGTGTATGCGAGCAGGCTTCGGGGCAGCGCTTTACCAACACGTGCCAAACGAACAAGAATTCATAAACAAATTCTCGGCGCGGTACGCGCCGCTGATAGAACAAAAGCTGTTCTACAAGGACGGGCGCGTCCCTGAAGGATATCAACCCGCCACGCTCAGCCAGGCGCGCTTGAGGGGATGGGGCGCTGGATCAGCGGAACTCGCCCGCCGGCTGCGCGCGAAGCGGCGGGGCATGTCCGACCACAGGCGCGCCGCGGCATAGCCTGCGCAAGAGGAAAAACACATGTGGTGCTCGGCGCTGCTGGTCGTGATCCTTCTCGGCGCTCTGCTCGCCTGCTGCTTACCTGGGCAACCGTCGGCGTACCGTGCGTTGCGCGAATCGGCGGTCAACGCGCTGGAGGCACATATCCACAAGATGGGTGCGCCCAGCCGGTCCCACGACGCAAGCCGCGAGATGAGCGACGACGACGACGGCGACGAGGCCGAGACACGCGCAGCCTCACTTGGGCCCGTTCTCTTTCCCCAAGGGCCGCAGCGAGCAGCAAAGCCGACGCCGGGCAAACGGCCGCGCGTGACGCCCTTCCAGGCGAAACACGTCGCCGCCGCGCAAGGCTGGCGGTGTGGGTGCGGTTGCGTCGACCCGGCGGATCCCCAGCGTCGCGGCTACGTATTGGATGCGAGTTTCGAAATAGATCACAGAATCCCAATCAGATTCGGTGGCGCGCACGAACCGTCCAACTGGGTGGCGGTCCTGAGGAGTCACCACCAAGTAAAGTCGGCGATGGAAAGCAGCGAGGGCGCACGACGCCGTCGCTGAGCGATGCGCTTGTATCTAAGAAAGGGATCGACAATGCAGAGCAAGAGTTTCGCTGCCCAATTGCCCGCCCTGACCCCAGCAGAGCGCGACCGCCTTCGCGCGTGGGGAGGTGAGAATTGCTCGCGGTCGGTTTTTCTATCGCGGCGGAAGTTGCGTCATGTGGCTCGCAAGCCGGGTGCACGCGCCACCCGGGGCGTTCTCAAAAGGCTTCCGATCGATGCGCCGAGCTTGCGTCGGAGGCGTTGGCTGACGCTGACAGAGGATTTGATCGTTCGAGCAGAGTGTGCCCCCCAGGCCGCGGTCGATCAGCCGCAAGGCAGCCTCTCGGACGTGGAGGTACGTGATGAACAAGGGGGTGGTGTCCGCGTCGTCCCGGTCGGTCGTCGGTGACCTGGATGACTTGCCCACCGCCACCGTGCGACTTTACCAGGTTCAGCGCCCTGGCGGGAAAACCAAAAGACGAGGGGCGACGCGATGTCCTGCAGTGTCGCCGGACGGACATGAGTCTTACAAGCCATGGGTGTTTCAATTGCAGCGCGCGATACGAATCCTTATAAGGAAAACAGGTATGCGCAAGAGTCCGGAGAAGGACACCCCTTGCTTGTATTGCGGGAAATTGTTCACGAGCAAGGGGGTTTACGAACATGAACGCCACTCGTGCCCCCACAACAAAAACCGGAAGAAGCGCTCCTTCGGGAAGGCACGGTGTAAGATTTGCGGCGAATCTTTTCACCAAAACAGCCTGCGAGCCCACATGGCGACGCAACACCCGCTTGAATTTGCGCGCGAGAAGGCCAACCGCAAGCCGTCGTCTCGAGCAGCGAAACGGCGGGAACTCATGAGGCGCCATTCGGGCGCGCGTAGCGGTAAGCGCGCTGTGGCTAGTCGGGAGACCGGGCAGCCTCAGAGCAACCCGCCGCCGCAGCAAAAAACTGCCCACCCGCGCCACAAGAGCAAAGAAAGGCCAGAGCCCTTGGAGTCCAAGCAGCCGCGGGCAACGACCCCGTGGTCCGACCCCAGACACCCAGAAAGCCGCAACGCAAATCGAACGCGCGACGCGGCCCCGAAAGCATGGGCGGAGATGATGCGAGAAATGTCACGCGCAGCTGCGGAATTGCCAGGAAAGTTTCCGGGGCACCAAAGACGATGAGGCAGGCGCTTTCCGCTTCCAATCGAAGGCATATGCTTCGATTGGAGGCGTGCGGTTGTCCCACGCTTCGCCGCGTCGCCTGCAGATCCCTGCAAATCCCAGAGCGCCCACCGGTCGTATGTGAGCCGAGCATTTGGGTATAAAAACGTTATCACGTGCGCGGCCGTACAATTGCAAACCCATGGGAATATTTTCCGGTTCCAAAGCCACGGTCAGGATTTTTTGGGGTTGGCGCTTGCCGGGCTACAGGAAAAACACCCGGCCCATACGTTTGGTGATAATAGGTACAGCAGTCGCACCTTTGCACATGGTAATCTTCCCACCACCCGCGGCGCGACCGGGGCCGGAGCTGTGTCAGATTTTCAAGCTTCGGAGGCGCGACCGTGGGGTTTATTTGGATTTGCGCCTTGGGTTGGGGGAAAAGCCCACGGCCCATACGTTTGGTGATCATATGTGCAGTGGTCGCGTCTTCTCTCACGGCAATCTTCCCACCCCCCGCGGCGCGACCGGAGAATATTTGCAGGTGCGCAGCCCACCGCTTCGATAGGACAGCAAGTGGTCTTCTCGCCTTTGGACCGTAGCACCGCCGGGTTTGTTTCCGGGCGGTAGGCAGGACCTGCGGCGCGCGTGGGGCAACCGCACGCTCACAATAGAGGAGGCATATGCTTCGATTGGAGGCGGAACGCGCCCTGCCTCATCGCCTTGGGTGCCCCGGAAACTTTCCTGGCTGTGGCTGGGGAGCAGCGCCGACGTTCCTCGACAGCCCCAGCGTAGGGTGGAAGCTGGTACAGTCGCATGGTGGTCGGCCTGCCCCACGGAAAAGAAATCTTGCTTGCAACATATTTTGTATCCTGGACTCATGCCCCGAGGAGTGAGATAAGGGAGATAAGTGAAATAAGTGAAATAAGTGAGATAAGAGAGATAAGGGAGATAAGGGAGATAAGTGAGAGAAGAGAGATAAGTGAGAGAAGGGAGATAAGCGAGATAAGTGAGATAAGTGAGATATATGCGACAGGCTGCAGATCATGGAGTGCTGCGCCACAGCCCAGTCTTGGGTGCCAGGCCAATCGCAGAAAACACTCATCCTCGCAGCGTCTTGCTCAAGGGACCCCCACCGGCGATAGCATACAACCATGGCTGCTGAAGATTCCTTCAAGATCCTCGTCCGCAAAGCGGGCGAAGAGGCCTCGGAGATAGCTGTCACAGCGGCGACCACCATAGCCGAGATCAAATCTCAGAAAGGTCTCAAGGGTTATGTTTGCTGCTACAAGGGCAACCGCAAGGATGCCGAGACGATGGCAGCTCTTGGCATGAAGCCTGGTGACACCATCAGCGTCTGCAAGACGGCGCAGACCGCTGTTTACCAGGCGACTCGGAAGCTGCAGCGAGGCAAAGCAAAGGGTGGCACCGCCAAGTCCACCGCTCACGCCCACCTGCACACACAGACGCAGGCGGTTGTGGTGGAAGCTGTGATGACAGAGGGCCAGCGCAACCACGAGCAGATGCAGAATAATCACAAGGAAGTGATGAGCGCAGTGACGCAAGCACCCGCGTCACGCACCTTCCCCTGCGACCACGCAGTGGTGCGCACGAAGCTGGAGCGAGGTGGCCTCACATCAACACAGCTGCTGCGCCTCCACAGGGCCGCAAACCTCAGCCCGCCGATGCGCAAAAACGCTGCCGGTAAAGACGTCCCTGAGAAAGCCAAGTACCAGCTCGCGCAGTCTCTCTGTAGCGCCGCTGGCCCGGGCGAGCACGTCGTGCAGAGTGCGCAGATATTCGATTACCCCACTCTGGCCAGCTGGGTGGAGGCGATCAGTCACCAGCGCCCCGAGGCCGAGTGGGTGCCACCTGCGCATGCTGCATTGCTCGCGCCGCCAGCTCCCAAACAGCGGCGCTCAAAACGGAAAGCCGTGGAGACCGCAGCAACGGAGCTGCCGCATGCAGAAACCACAGGTGATGCTGGCGGAGCAGGGCTCACGGGTATCCCCTCTACGCCGCAGCCGGACGGCGGCGGCAGCCAAGTGGCGCCCAACGCAAAGAGGGTCAAACGTGGGAGAGCACAGGCAATGCCAAACCAGACCCTGTTGGAGTTTTTCGGAGAGCCGAGCGCCGTCGTGGAGCAAGGCATCGAGCAGGCCAGCCACGGCTCTCCCTGCGCTCAGGCGCACCCAGCCCTCGGTGAACTCTATTTTGACACGGTCCCCATCGGCGAGGCCGCAGAGAAGGCCTGTGCCGAACCAGCGTTGACCCACGCATCGACAGAGGCCAGCGGCGGCTCTTCGCCGGCATCCACCACTCTGACAGAGGCATCGTCAGGGCACCTGTCCTCTGAAAGTCTAGCCGCAGACAGTGGCCGCGAGGTGCAGCCACATATTGCAAACACAATCGCCCCCGCGCCCTCCCAGACCGAAGCTGCCGAAGCAGCGGATGCACAGCCCGGGGAGGGCACAGACGAGCCCATGGCAGAGGATGTGCACAACAACGCACCGCGCCCGCCTAAGGCGAGCGTCATTGACCCCAAGCTCCGTCACATCGACGCGGTGGAGGTCTTCGATGCCAAGGGCGCTTTCTCGCACTGGGCCCCTCTGACCTTGGAGGGCCTCTGCGGCCACCCGTGCAGCGACGGCAAACTCTGCAACAATAACGCGGGAGATTGCCGCGCCCACCAGCGCAGCGAGCTTGCCCGCATGGCCCGAGAGGACGAGCAGACAACCCTCGTGGAGCGCGGCCCTTGCGGGGTATTGGGGCGCGGAGGCGCTTGCGAGAAGCCCCGCGGCAGGTGCGGCGTCCACACCGAGGCGTGGCACCTCGAGCGTGAGCAGCGCGCGATGCAGACCGAGGATGCTGCTTCCTGCCTCGCTGATCGCGGACAGTGTGGGGTGATACCGCGGACTGGCGGCGAGCCGTGCGGCAAGCCCAAAGGCCGGTGCCACATTCACGCCGAGGAAGGTGTGCGTTGCGAGTCCTCCTTCGACAGCGACCCTCGAGAGCGCTGCTGGAACCGGAAGGCAGAGGGCTCCTGCTTCTGCAGTCAGCACCAAGACTATCCCCAGTACTCGAAGACCGTGGCTAAGTGGGCGGCCGAGCAATCGCAGAAGAACGGCCCTCCGGACGAGGAGAGTTTCAGGGCTTTCCTCCGCGCTGCATACCCCGACGCCCCCTACGAGCAGCCGCCTGCGCACGACTTCCAGAAGTTCGTGAAAACCTTTGCCAGCTTCCCCTCGGAAACCTGAGACGCCACTTTGCTGGGGGGGCTATCTTCGCCCGGGGCAGATCGGTGGTCGTTGGCGGTGTCCGGAGAGTTTGGATACTTCCTCCCGCGCCGCCCACGGCGGCCGGTGGCTGCTCATACAGCTTGTGGCAATCACAGTACCAGTTGGCGAAGGCGTCCCGCGTGAGAGGCGGTTGTGTATAGTGTACATAGTGGTTGAAAGCAGTGGCACACATACCCATACGTCCGACTCTTGCTCGAAAATGAAATCCATAGCGCTGCGCGAAGAAAAGCATAGGTGTGTAGGCCCACTCATTTGTATCCTGTAGACCCCCCCTTGGGATTCAGATGCGTTGGCGCCCAAGCATCAAAGCTGAAGCGAGGGGGAGATAGCAGGCAGATGGGGGTTTGTAGCTGAGAAATAATGGATTGAGATCCTCTCCAAGCGTGTTTGGTCACTCTCTCCAATGCCAGCTCCAATTCTCCAGCAGTCAATTATGAAAGAAAGCTTGTTTTGAATCGAGCGAATTTGTCAATTTGAGCAAAACCGGAAACAAATGGAAGGAGATCCTTTCGTGGTGTGCTCGACTGTAGGTACGTTCAGGCGTGAGTATTTGTGCCGGAGGAGAACATTGAAGCTGCTCTCTGCAACTGCCTAGGCGCCACAACGGCAGCGCTCCAGCGACTGCACCCACAGCGCACGCTCTGCCGTAAGGCGATATGGGCATCAGCGATTTGCAGTTCGATATCTTGGCAGAGTTGCGAGAGGAAGTTGCTCACGTGCCGAGGGCGCAGCGCCGCGCAGCATTCCTGGAACTAGCGCGGGGCGTTGCGAAGGATTTCTTGGAGATTGCCGAGACTTACGATGTGCTTGAGGATGATCGCTCCGATAGCTGCTGTTCAGAAGACGCGGGGAGCTCAGACAGACAGGCCAACAGTGGGACAACAGCATTCCTCACCACTGGTCGCGAACCCCCACAGGAAGCCGGTCAGGCTCTCTCGGCAGCCTTTGCGCGTCCTCGAAAGGTCCCAAGGCACGACTGAGAAAGATCCAGGATGGTCTGCGGCCGCTGTCAGGGCAACGGCTGCTCTCCTTTTTTTCTAATGCGTCTGTCTGCGCGGGCACGGCGTCCATGCTTAGGGCAAACAAGACGCGCCCGCGTCTCTGATAGCTCCAATCAACAAATCTTCGGCGCCGAACAGAGCTGGGCATGCGGAGTCGGAGCTGCGCATGCGGGTGTGGCCGTCCGGTTTTCGAGGCGAACGTGCTGCGCGGGCAGTCGGCGCACCTGATCCTGCCCGACGGCAGCGCCCTGTACTTGGCGCGCAGCGCGCAGTGCGCCGGCCGCACGGCGCAGAGAAGGCCGGACCTCCGCGGACTTTTGCGACAGCATTTGCTGACGGGCAAGCAGGAGGGTCGCGGCAGCGGTTTGTGGCAGCGCGCGCTGGAGCAGACGGACGCCCCCCAGACGCGGTCATTCGAGACTCTAGATTGCTTCGCCAATTCGGGCGAGCGGCTCGATGAGGCTCCTCGCGTTCAGGTTCTTTGATTTGTGCCGGTCGTACGTGTCAAAAGGCTATGCTCACAGCGCGCTGACACCACGCTCTCACCGAGCCTTTCGGTCCCTGAGACTGAGGCCACATGGCACGCTGCGATTTTGAAATCATTGACAACGATCGGCGCAAGCCTCTGGCGAACCATTTGTATTTGCTGGAAGTCGTCGAGGAGCCCATGCTGAAGAGATTCGCTGTCGGGAGCACCCCCGACGAAGCCACCTCGGTCCTACTGGCCGAGAGCGCCCGCATGCGGCAGTCATGCGAAGAAGAGAGTGGCCTCCAGACACGCTGTCTCGCCGTTTGGCTCCACGGCGCTTACCTGAAGGAAGATGTTGAAGCGGTGCTGGATGAGAAGCTAGTACCGCGAGTTCTGGCGGCGTCCACGCCCGCACCCACACAGACAACGAGCAGTTCAGGGTTGGCGTAGGAAACAGTGGCTGGATCCTCATGGGGCGCACAATCTGGATCCCGCGCGCCGACCATCCGGATATGCCGCCGCTCTTTTGGGCTTTACCTGACGCTGGCGCACGCGATCGCATCGCCGCCATCTCGAGCACGAGTGCGGCGGAGAAATCCAAACGACATCGGGATGAGGCGCTTGCGCCTTCAGCTCACATAGGGCGACGCCACAATGTGTGCGTGGTGCGTGTGGACGAACGCGCGCCCACGCACCCTCGCGAGAGCAAGGCACAACGCGAATTAGGCGATCCAGGGCCGGGCGGTGGCTCCTGGCAGGGAAGCGTCCCGCAGGTGCTCCTGTCATGACCGAAAGCTCGCGGGGTGCCACCAGTACGAGGATGCAGTGCATCACGGTCGTAAAGAGATGCAGTCAGCCACTGGATGCTGGATGCTTGCGCACCTTGACAGCATGCAAGCACAGATCCAGTCGCTTTATACAAAGGGTCTCTTGTGCGACGTGCCAGCCCGCCTCCTCAACGCACGTCCGTCGCCGCCTGTTCGAAGGTCTGAGTGCGCCGTGTGGATTGACCTTGCGAAGAAGTGAGAGGGCGCGCGTCCGCCTGAGCATCCCAGTGCTAGTGAGCCACTGGTAGTGTCACCGCGCCTCGCTTGCCGGAAGACAGCGACGTTCTGTGCAGGTGGCGTGCGAAAAAAGAGATTGATGTGTGCATTCGTGAAAAAGCGTGCCCGAATACAGGCGGCCGCCGCTCGTGATGGGCTACGACTTGGGGTAGACTCCCTATGGCACGTGGGCACAGCATCCTTGGCGCAGTCGCGCAACTACGCAAGTCTTTGTCGGATCTGGGAGTATCTGGGGCATGACAGCGTAGTAAGAGGCGCGCGGGTGACAGGCGTGCCTTCTGAAACGCAGGAGTTGGAGGCAGGCAGCGCCATGCGAACGATGCCATGCGAACGATACCATGCGAACATAATTGAGTCTCCAGCCATTTCCGCTCAAGCACGTTGCTCCTCTCCCTTCACACCCCAAACACAGTGCTCTCGCCCGCTGGGGGCCAAGGACACGCTGCGATGCCCGTCGAGACCTTCGAAGGTCAGCTCACCCGCGCGAACGTCCAGCTGGAATCACCGTGACAAGATGACGACCTTCTCGTCATCCGCATTGTTGGGGCAGACAGGTGGTGACGCGGCCTGAGAGCCAGGTGGCAAGGCGCTCGTCGATAATTCGGGCAAACACAAGGCCAGTACTTCCGCCTCGGTTAA
>MPLX02107210.1_pt1 | contig 12007 bp, 11 predicted proteins | sample 1617341 | NCBI WGS metagenome assembly MPLX02 (sample SAMN05944804, study PRJNA350692) | marine metagenome | biome: marine; feature: ODZ; material: water; isolation source: 120 m water sample filtered on 0.2 um supor filter | place: Pacific Ocean | collected 2012-04-08 | depth 120m m | reverse complement strand
TGATTAACTTAAAAGGTGAAAAAGTTTATGATTTACTTTCAACTTCTTGCCCGTTTAATTTTAATAGTTTTAAATCTAATAAAGGATCGGTAGTACAAACTACTTTGAATCATATAGATGTAATAATCCATCATAAAAATACAAATGATTTAAACTTATTTGTTAGAAGATCTTTTTCAAACCATCTATGGTCATGGATTAATGACTGCTCTAGATTTCTCTAATTGGCTTCTTAAATAATAAAGAACGACTAATAAATACATTAAAGAATAACTCCAATTAAATACAACCCACAACCAAAAAAAAGTGTTAAAATCTGCAGTCAAATATTTGGCTAAATAAAAAACAGAAACTGGCAATACCAAGTTTCTAATCATATTAGAAATCATAGCATTTTCAGATTTTTTTAATGCCATAAAAAAACCATTTGAAATAAAAAATAAAGGGTAAGCTGGTAGAACAAGCGCTGATATTCTCAAGTATCTTTTTCCATAATCAATAACCTCAGAATTATTTGAAAATACACTTGTTACAATATCTGCTAATAAAAACACCGCAATTGCTGCTAAAACCATTATAAAAAGAGCATATTTTATTGCTGTAAAATAAGTTTCTCTTATTCTATTAAAATTCATAGCTCCATAGTTTTGCGAAATAATAGATATAATAGCCGTATTTATTCCTAAGACAGGTAAGAATAATACTTGTTCAAATCTGGAAGCGGCACCATAGCCAGCTGTAGCAAATTCACCTTCCTGGCCAACATAGATAAAAATAATTGCACTTGCTATTGAATATGCACAAATTGAAATAAATATTGGCATTGATTGAAAAAAAATATTTTTAAAATATAAAAATTTAGGTAAGAAGAATTCTTTATGCAGTACTTTAACTCTACTATTGCTTAAAACTTTTTTTAATACAATTATCAAAGATAATAATTGTGAAATTAAGGTAGCTATTCCTATACCTTTAACACCCATTGGAGGAATAAACAAAAAACCAAAAATTAAAATAGGATTTAAAATAATGTTAAGAAAAAAGGATAATATTAAAACATTTCTATAAGTTTTAGTGTCTCCTTCGGCATGTAATAAAGAATTTAAAGCTACAACTAAAATAAAAATTATTGATCCATAGAAAATAATATCTGTATATTGTAGGCCAAAATGAGATACTTCTTTTGTTGATCCCATAATGTAAAATATTTTTTCTGAATAATTTAAGCCAAATATAGTGATGAATATTGAAATTATAATCCCAAAAAAAATTATATGTGTAAAATAATTTAAAACTTTATTTTCATCTTTTTCACCTATACTGTTTCCTATTAATGATGTGCCTGCTACAGTCACGCCTATAGATGCGGCAATAATTATAAAATAAACTGGAAATGATTTGCTTAAAGCTGAAAGTGCTTCGGGAGATATTTTTCCAGCATAAAAAGTATCTACAATATTATACAAAGTTTGAAATAGTGTTCCTATACTAGCTGGAATAGCAAGTTTACGAACTAATCTTGGTATTTTATCTTTTAATAAATTCATTTGTAAATTTTTGGAATTAGTTAATATTCTTTTTGGAAGATGTATTTTTTACCAGTTTTATTTAAAAGCATCATTTATATTTTTCTACAGACTGTAACACCATCACCTATTGGTAAAATTACCTTTTCAATTCTTTGGTCATTTTTAATATGTGAATTAAATTCTTTAATTATTTTGATCATTCCATCTTTCTTATTATCATCTATTACATCACCTTTCCATAAAACATTATCAATTAAAATTAATCCTTTATTTGTAACTAGTCTAAATGCTAACTCATAGTATTTTATATAGTTTTCTTTATCAGCATCTATAAAAATTAAATCAAATAATTTTTTTTCATTTACTAAATTGTTTAAAGTTTCAAGTGCTGGGGCTATTATTAAATTAATTTTACTATTCATTTTAGCTTTATTAAAAAAATACTTTGCTTTTTCAGAAGTTTTTTCATTTTTATCTAAACATGTCACAAAGCCATCATCTTTGGTTGCAAGAGCCATTGATAAAGCACTATATCCAGTGAAAGTTCCCACTTCTAATATTTTTTTTGCATTATTTATTTTGATTAATAATTGCATGAAATATGCTTGAGTCACTGAAATTTGCATCCTCTTGATATCGCCTAAACTATTATTATGTTCAATTATTTCTTTTTGAATTGGATGCAAATCATATGAATTTTTGGAAATATAATTTTCTAAATTTTCATCTATATAAATATTTTTAGTCACCTGGATAATTTATCTTTAAGTATCTCATTAACTATTTTTGGGTTAGCTTTACCTCCAGAAACTTTCATTATTTGACCAACAAAGAAACCAAAAAGTTTATCTTTACCAGCTTTATATTCTTTTACTTTGTCTTGATTATCGTTGATAATTTTATCGATTAGTTTTTCTAATTCTTTAGGATTGCTTTCTTGTTTAAGATCTTTTTCTTCAACTATTGCTTCAGGATCTTTATCTTCATGAGTCATTATTTCAAATACTGTCTTTGCGATTTTTCCTGATATAGTGCCATTTTTTATCAAATTAATAAGTTTTGATAAATTTCTTGAGCTTATTGGACTTTCAGATATTTCAAGATTTTTTTCATTTAATAAAGCAAATAATTCACCAGTAATCCAATTTGTCGCTAATTTAATATCTGAATTATTGGTTACTTCTTCAAAATATTTAGAAGTTTCAATATCAGAAACTAAAATTGTAGCTTCATATGGAGTTAACTTAAATTTTTCGATAAATCTTTTTTTCTTTTCGTCTGGTAGTTCAGGAATTTCTAATTTAATTGAATCTATAAAATCATTTGTAACCTCTAAAGGTAGTAGATCTGGATCAGGAAAATATCTATAATCGTGAGCATCCTCTTTAGATCTCATAGATCTTGTTTCATTTTTTTTTGTATCGAAAAGTCTTGTTTCTTGATCAATAGTTTTTTCTTCTTCTAGTAGATCTACTTGTCTATTTGCTTCATAAATTATTGCCATTTGCATAAATTTAATCGAATTCATATTTTTAATTTCGCATCTTGTGCCTAGTTTTTCTTCTCCTTTCTTTTTAACTGAAACATTAACATCGGCTCTTAAAGAACCTTCTTGCATATTACCATCACAAGTTCCAAGATATCTCATGATTGACCTTAATTTTTTTATATAAATATTTACTTCTTCAGGAGAACTAAGATCTGGTTTGCTAACTATTTCCATTAAGGCTACACCCGATCTGTTTAAATCTACCAATGTATTTTCTGGATCTATATCATGAATACTTTTGCCCGCGTCTTGTTCTAAATGTAGCCTTTCGATACCAATTTCTTTTTGACCATAAGGCATGTCGAGTATAACTTTACCCTCACCTACTATTGGATGTTTATACTGAGATATTTGATATCCTTGAGGAAGATCAGCATAGAAATAATTTTTTCTATCAAATACTGATTTATTATTTATTTTAGCTTTTAAGCCTATTCCTGTTTTTATTGCTTGTTTTACACAAAATTCATTAATTACTGGTAGCATACCTGGAAATGCTGCATCAACTAGACTAACTTGTGTATTAGGTTCAGCCCCAAACTTAGTTGAAGAAGAAGAAAATAATTTTGAATTTGACTTAATTTGAGCATGTACTTCTAAACCAATAACAACTTCGTATTGATTATTTTTTCTAGTTATTAAAAATTCGTGATTGTTTTTACTCATTTAATCCACCAATCAGTAATTTTATTTTTAAAATTAATTTTTTCTTCAATTGAATAAGCTATATTAAGAATATTCTGTTCATCAAAAGCTTTACCTATTATTTGTAAACCTAAAGGATAATCATTTTTATCAAAACCAGCTGGTATAGAGATACCTGGAAGCCCAGCTAAATTAATTGGTACTGTAAAAATATCATTTAAATACATTGATATAGGATCATTTGTTTTCTCTCCTATTTTAAAAGCAGAACTAGGTGTCGAAGGAGTTAAAATAGCATCCACTTGATTGAAAACTACATCAAAATCTTTTTTAATGAGTCTTCTTACTTTTTGAGCTTTTAGATAGTAAGCATCATAATAACCTGAAGACAAAACATAAGTTCCTATCATTATTCTTCTCTTAACTTCATCACCAAAGCCTTCAGACCTAGTTTTTTCATACATATCAATAAGATTTTCTCCATGTGATCTAAAACCGTATTTTACGCCATCGTATCTTGCTAAATTTGATGAAGCTTCTGCGGGTGCAACTATATAATATGTGGGCAATGCATAATTAGTGTGTGGTAAAGATATATCAACTAACTCTGCACCGCATTCTTTAACATGTTCGATACCTTTTTTCCATAATTCTTCAATTTCAATTGGCATATCATCGACTCTATATTCTTTGGGTATTCCAATTTTTTTACCTTTGATATTATTATTTAACTCTAAGGAATATTTGCTTCTGTTAAAATCAATTGATGTAGAATCTTTTTTATCATAAGAAGACATTACTTCTAATAACAAAGCACAATCTTTAACATTTTTGCTCATTGGTCCAGCCTGATCAAGCGAAGATGCAAATGCTACAATTCCATATCTTGAACAGCTTCCATATGTTGGCTTAAGACCAACGGTACCAGTAAAAGAAGCGGGCTGACGAATAGATCCACCTGTATCTGTTCCAATTGTTACTGGTGTTAAATTTGCTGCCAAAGCTGAAGCAGATCCTCCGGAAGATCCTCCTGGTACCAGATTTTTGTCTATAGGATTTTGGACATTTCCAAAAAAACTCGTTTCATTTGATGATCCCATTGCAAATTCATCACAATTTAGTTTGCCTAATAAAATTGCTCCTTGTTGCCAAATATTTTGTGTAACCGTTGATTCATAAGTAGGAATAAAATTATTTAATATTTTGCTTCCAGCAGTAGTTCTTACCCCATTTGTACAAAATAAATCTTTAACCGCTATTGGTATTCCTGGCAATTTTAAATCAAAATTTGGTTTATCATCAAATTTTTGAGCTCTTTCTATTGCTGATGAAAAATCTTCAGTAATATATGTGTTTAACTCTTTTGATTTTTGTGAACGTTCTACAAATGCTTTGGTAATTTCAGTTGATGATAACTTTTTTTCTTTAATATTTTTAACTAATTCAGTTAATGTTTGCGATGTAATTTCTGACATTATTCAACTACCTTTGGAACCACAAAAAAATCTTCATTATCTGATGGAGAATTTTTTAATATTTTTTCACGAATATTGTCACTTTTAACTTCGTCAGTTCTAAATTTTAAAGTTGTTTCAGCTATAGAAGTTAATGGTTCTACATCTTCAATTTTAAGTTCATTTAATTTTTCAATAAATTTGAAAATTGAATTCAAATCACCTGCTAATTTTTGAGCTTTTTCATCCTCTAAAGATATACACGATAGCTTTGATATGTGTTTTATTGTTTTAAGATCAATTGTCATGTGGTAAAAAAATATGTCGCAAAGTATCACTTAAGTTGAAAATATACAATATGATCACAATTGAAGAATTTAAAAACAAACACTCTAATAAAGTACGGTTAATCGGCTTAGATTTAGGTTCAAAAAGAATTGGTATATCCATATGTGATGAAAAACAATCAATAGCGACTCCATTTAAAACAATTAATAAAACAAATACAAATGATCTGATAAATCAACTCAAAGTATTAATTAATGAAAATAATATTAAAGGAATAATTATAGGAAATCCGATAAATATGGATGGTTCTTTAGGTAAATCTGCTCAATCTGTTAATGATATTGCTAATTATATAACAAAATCAATTGATCTTCCTGTGTGTCTTTGGGATGAAAGACTTTCTACAGTTGCTGCATTCAATCTTTCAAGTCAATTAGATGTAAATGTGTCCAAAAGAGAAAAAAAAATAGATCAAAATGCTGCTGCCTTCATTTTGCAAGGTGCAATAGATTATTTAAATAATTAGCTTGCTATAGAAATAGTTTATAGCTATAGAGTTAGTTTTAATGGCAATTAAAACCAATAAGGCTATTAAGATTTCCCAAAAACATTTGTTAGGTATTCAAGATTTATCAATTAATGATGTTAACATCATATTGAATGAGGCTGGCAAATTTATTGAATTAAATAGAAGTAAAAATAAAAAATTAGATATTTTAAAAGGCAAAACACAAATCAACTTATTTTTTGAACCTTCAACAAGAACGCAAAGTTCTTTCGATTTAGCAGGTAAAAGATTGGGAGCAGATGTTATGTCAATGAACATCACAAACTCAGCAATAAAAAAAGGCGAAACATTGATTGACACTGCTATGACATTAAATGCAATGCATCCTGATGTTATTGTAATACGGCACCAGGATTCTGGTGCATGCAATCTATTATCTCAAAAAGTTAATTGTGCTGTTTTAAATGCAGGTGATGGAAGACGTGAACATCCTACTCAAGCATTATTAGATGCTTTGACAATTATTAATCGTAAAAAAAAAATAGAAGGTTTGCGAATTGCTATTTGTGGAGACATACTTCATTCTCGTGTTGCAAGATCAAATATCTTTCTGCTTAATATGCTTGGTGCAGAAGTAAATATTGTGGCACCATCTAATCTTATGCCAAAAGATATTGAAAAATTAGGAGTTAATATTTTTTCTAATATGAAAAAAGGAATTAATAATTGCGATATTGTAATGATGTTAAGATTACAAAACGAAAGAATGACAAGTTCCTTTTTATCATCAAATAGAGAATATTATGAATACTACGGATTGACCCCTGATAAATTAGATTCTGCAAAACAAGATGCATTAATAATGCATCCAGGACCAATGAATAGAGGAATAGAAATAGATACTAAATTAGCAGACGATATTAATAAAAGTGTAATTAAAGAACAGGTCGAGCTAGGTGTAGCTGTAAGAATGGCTTGTTTAAAAATTTTTTGTAAATAGATGAAAAAAAAATATTTTATAAACGCCAACATAATAGACCCACACAATTCATTAAATGAAAATGGCGGATTAATTGTAGGTGAAAATGGAAAAATAGAAGGAATTGGAAAAAAAGTTAATACAAATAATATTCCTTCCCGCGAAAAATTTATAGATCTTAAAGAAAAATATATATTTCCAGGTTTAGTTGATATGCGAGTATTTGTAGGTGAACCTGGCTATGAATATAAAGAAAACTTTAAAACTTTAAGCATCGCAGCTTTATCTGGTGGAGTGACCTCAGTTGTAACTATGCCAAACACTGATCCTGTTATTGATAATGTTTCTATTGTTGATTTTCTTAAAAGAAGAGGAAGAGATAAATCTAAAATAAATATTTATCCAACGGCATCTTTAACTAAGAATACAGAAGGAACAAATATGACGGAATTTGGTTTGCTGCAAAATAAAGGAATTATTGCTTTCACTGATGGTACAAAAACTATTCAAAATACTAGAATTATGACAAGAATTATGAATTCTGCTAGTGATCTAGATTCTTTAATAATGCAACACGCTGAAGATTATGAACTTGCAAAAAATGGAATGATTAATGATGGAATAATATCTACTAAGTTAGGATTGCAAGGAATTCCAGAAATAGCAGAACTAGTCATAATAGAAAGAGATCTCACTTTACTCGAAAGCATTATGTGTAGGTATCATATATCTCAAATATCATCTGCTAAATCCGTTAATATAATTAAAAAGAGAAAAGAGAAAGTCAAATTTACCTGTGGTGTATCTATAAATAATTTATCATTAAATGAAAATGATATTGGAGACTTTAGAACATTTCTAAAATTATCTCCTCCACTCAGAACTGAAGATGATAGAATTGGTTTGGTCAAAGGTCTCTCAGATGGAACTATAGATGTAATTGTATCAGACCATAAACCTGAAGATGAAGAACAAAAAAGATTAACTTTTGCACAAGCTCAAACAGGAGCTTCTGGAATAGAAACTTTATTAGCTTTAAGTCTAGAACTTTACCATAACGGATCTATAGATTTAGAAACTATAATTCAATCACTTACATCAAATCCTGCTAAAATTTTAAAAATAAATAAAGGTAATTTAAGTGTCGGAAATGATGCAGATTTTTGTATCGTTGATTTAAATAAACCTTGGATTATAAAACAAGAAAACTTGTATTCAAAATCAAAAAATACACCAATAGAAAACAAAAAATTACAAGGAAAAGTAACAAATACATTTGTAAAAGGTGAAGAATTATTTAAATTGCAATAATGGATTATTTAATCATTGCGGCAATATCATATTTATTGGGATCAATTCCATTCGGTTTATTATTAACTAATTTATTTTTAAAAAAAGACATTAGAGAAATTGGTTCAGGAAATATTGGTGCAACTAACGCTCTAAGAGCAGGAAACAAATTTATTGGTTACACAACTTTATTACTAGATATATTTAAAGCTGTATTACCTGTACTCTATGTAAAATTAAATTACCCCGATTTTGTTTATATTTCATCGTTAAGTGTATTTTTAGGTCACGTCTTTCCCTTATGGTTAAAGTTTAAAGGTGGAAAAGGTGTTGCCACATATGTCGGAATCCTTTTCAGTTTAAATTTTATTTATGGTTTAGTTTTTGGAATAACTTGGATAATAATATTTTTAATTTCTAAATATTCATCACTATCTTCTTTAATCGCTAGTCTTTCTATTCCAATTTATTTATTTATTAGTGGTAAGAATCAAATAATATTTTTTGGAATAATGTTTGTGTTAATCTTTTATACTCATCGAGAAAACATTAAACGCTTGAAAAACAAAGAAGAAAGTAAGACAAAAATTTATTAATTTGACACTGGAAGTCTTTTAAGTAGTTTGTTTAATTATGAATTTAGTCGTAGTTGAAAGTCCAGCCAAAGCTAAAACAATTAACAAATATTTAGGAAGTGATTACACCGTTTTAGCAAGTTATGGACATATTAGAGACCTTCCTTCAAAAAATGGGTCTGTTGATCCAGAAAATAAATTTAAAATGATTTGGGAAGTAGATAATTTTTCAAAAAAATATCTTAGAGAGATCGCAGATATTGCAAAAGACTCAATAAAAATAATATTGGCAACAGACCCTGATAGAGAAGGTGAAGCAATAGCTTGGCATGTTAAGGAGTTTTTAAATGAAAAAAAACTTCTTAAAGATAAAAAAATTGAAAGAGTTGTTTTTAATGAAATTACTAAAAAAGCAGTTGTAAATGGCATTAATAATCCTAGAGAAATAGAATCAAATCTTGTCGATGCGTATATGGCAAGAAGAGCATTGGATTATTTAGTTGGTTTTAATATTTCACCAATTTTATGGACAAAGCTACCTGGATCAAAGTCAGCGGGAAGAGTTCAATCTGTTGCTTTAAGATTATTAACAGAAAGAGAACATGAAATAGAAGTTTTCAAGCCTGAAGAATTTTGGACTTTAAATGTTATCTTCAAAACAAAAGAAAACTCTTTAATTTCATCAAATATTAATCAATTAAGTGGAAAAAAAATTGAAAAATTTTCTTTTAAAAATAAAGAGGAGATAAATTTAGCTATAGAAAAAATAAAAAATAATAAATTTAAAATTACAGATATTGCATCAAAAGTTTTCTCTAGAAATCCTTCTGGACCATTTACAACATCAACACTACAACAAACAGCATCAAATAAATTAGCTTTTGGTGCATCAAGAACTATGCAAATAGCTCAAAGATTATATCAAGGTATAGATATAGAGGGCGATTCAATAGGTTTGATTACATATATGAGAACAGATGGTACTAATATTTCAAAAGATTCAGTTGAAAATTTTAGAAATTATATTTCTGATAATTATGGAAAAAATTATTTACCAGATAGCCCATTAAATTATTCTGGTAAAAAGGCAAAAAATGCTCAGGAAGCTCACGAAGCAATTAGACCTACAGAAATTTCAAGAAATCCAGAAAGTATAAAAAAATATTTAAGTACAGATCAATTTAAATTATATAATCTAATTTGGTCAAGAGCACTTTCTTCTCAAATGGAATCAGCAAAATTTGATAGAAAAACGATAACTATTTCAACATTAGATGAAAGTCATATTTTCAAAGCAAGTGGATCTATAATAAAATTTGATGGTTATTTAAAACTAATAAAGTTTGAAGAAGACAATGTGGATGAAAAAATATTACCCGAAGTAATAAAAGGTGATATTGAAATTAATGAATTTAAAGATGCACAACATTTTACTCAACCGCCTCCACGATACTCCGAAGCAAGTTTGGTTAAAAAATTAGAAGAGCTTGGGATTGGCAGACCTTCTACTTATGCAAATATAATTTCAGTTATTGCTAATAGAGGATATGCTGACATTAGCAACAAAAGATTTTTTCCAACAGATAGAGGAAAATTATTATCAGCATTTTTAGAAAAACTATTCTCAAAATATGTTGATTATGATTTTACCGCCCAATTAGAAGATCGGTTGGATGATATCACTTCTGGAAAAGAAGACTGGATAAATGTTTTACAAAATTTTTGGAAAGACTTTAATTTGAATGTTTCTACTGTAAAAGAAAAAAGAACTAGAGAAGTACTTGATTTATTAAATGAAAGTCTTGGATCGTTAATTTTTGAAGTAGATAAAGATGGGAAAATAGATAGAAAATGTAAACTTTGTGATACTGGTCAATTAAGTTTAAAAAATAGTTATCGTGGTGGAGCGTTTATAGGTTGTTCTAACTATCCAGAATGTAAATTTACCAGACCACTTTCTAAAGCAAAAACAGCTCAACAATTAACTTTAGCAGAGCCTAAACTAATTGGTCAAAATGATAATAAAGAAAATATTTACTTAAAAAATGGAAGATTTGGTCCTTATTTGCAATATGAGACAAAAGCAAGTGAATTAGAAGAAAATTCTAAGAAAAAAAGAAAAAATAAAAAGAAAAACGATAATATTAAAAATGTCTCAATACCAAAAGGTATAGATATAGAGTCAATTAATTTAGAAAAAGCAAAATTTTTATGTTCATTACCTATTAGTTTAGGAAAAAATCCAGAAAATAATAATGATATCACTTTAAATGTAGGAAGATTTGGTCCTTATTTAAAATGTGAGAATAAATCTGCAAGATTAGAAAATGTAGAAGAAATATTCTCTATAGGATTAAATAGAGCTATAACGTTAATAGCCGAAGCAAAACCTGGAAGAATTTCATCTTCAATAATCAAAGATCTTGGAGAACACCCAGATGATAAGAAGCCAGTGAGAATTATGAAAGGTCAATATGGTCCATATATAAAATATAAATCTCTCAACGCAACAATACCTGAAGAGAAAGATCCAACAGAGCTAACAATGGAAGAAGCTTTAATACTTATTGAGAAAAGAAAAGAATACGATAAAAACAAAAAGAAAAAAAAAAATGACCGCAGAACAAAATTTAAAAGAACTAAACATTGAACTACCTAAAGCAGCCGATCCTGTAGGTTCTTATGTTTCTACAAAGATATGCGGAAAACAACTATTTGTATCCGGCCAAATATCTATAGACAAAAATGGTAATCTAATTAAGGGTAAACTTGGCAAAGATTTTAACATAGAAGAAGGATATGAAGCTGCGAAAAGATGTGCGTTGAGTATAATTTCCCAGGTTAATAAAGCATGTGAGAATGACTTATCAAAAGTTAAAGGATGTATTAAATTGACAGGATTCGTTAATTCAACTAACGATTTTACAGACCAGCCAAAAGTAATAAATGGAGCATCAGATTTAATATCAAAAATATTTGAACAAAATGGTATTCATACTAGAGCAGCTGTGAGCACGAATAGTCTTCCGTTAGGTGTTGTTGTTGAAGTAGATGCTATATTTGAACTGAATTAATTATCTTCCTACTCCAAAATAATTAATTTTATTTTTTTTCATTTTAGATGGTGAGTATAAATTTCTCATATCATAAATTTTAAAATTTTTATTTTTTACAAGTTTTTTGAAATTTA
>MPLX02089159.1_pt1 | contig 12012 bp, 10 predicted proteins | sample 1617341 | NCBI WGS metagenome assembly MPLX02 (sample SAMN05944804, study PRJNA350692) | marine metagenome | biome: marine; feature: ODZ; material: water; isolation source: 120 m water sample filtered on 0.2 um supor filter | place: Pacific Ocean | collected 2012-04-08 | depth 120m m | reverse complement strand
CAGCAATTATGTGGAGTATTTTGGGACTTATGGCGGCTTATGTGCATGGCCGCCTTGCCCAGGATCAAACAGTAACTTTCGCCGAACCGCACGCGACCTGAATGTTTAGCAATTGCAGCTGAAATTGATTACACAGCGTTGTTAATATGTTCGAGATATTTAATTTTATAGTCTTCCGGAATTCCCAGCGACGCCTTGGTTTGAGATAGTTCACGAAACGGTTTTTGCTTATTTTTGCTGGTGTTAGACGGGTGCTGATACTCAACTGGTGGATTGTTGCAAAGTCCTTAGCGTTGCCGACAACGACGGCGATTTTACACTTACCCAATTGTTGTTCGATATGACTCATTTCCGAGGGATGGGAATTCTTGACATATTTAAAATTAAACACCTCAGGAAGAGGCGTTGCACGAATATCGCATAAGATATTCATCCCTGGTTTATAGCTCGGATAAGCCAACATCTTGGGCATTAGATTGTCGGCATCATTCTCTGAATAATGATCAAAATATTGGACAAATACGCAGTTTAATCTTGGGTAAAAAAAATTAGAGGCTGACCCAGGTAACGCTATTTAGGTGTTATCATGGGACAATGAATACTATGCTACGTTGATTTTAAACAATAAAATACCTCAATAAAAACGCACCAACTAGGAAAGCGTTATTCGTATTTATTTTATCAATCTACGCTTGATTGGCCATAGCAGTTATTTATTAATTTTTATTCGAAACCGCCGCTTCTTCGAAGGTTGCCATGCCGCTATGACAGGCGGCGGCACTGCGTAAAATGCTGATCGACAGCGCCGCCCCCGACGCTTCGCCTAGGCGCATGCCGAAATCAAACAGTGCTTCTTTGCCGAGCTTCTCAATCAAGTGGCGATGGCCGGGTTCTGCCGAAACATGAGCTACCAGACAATGATCAAGCGCGTGTTCATCTAGGGCATGAAGCACGGCTGCGGCGGCGCAGGCGACATAACCATCTAACACGACCGGAATACGTGACAAGCGAGCAGAGATAATGGCACCGCAGATGGCTGCCATTTCACGGCCACCGAAGCAGCGCAGAATTTCAAGTCCATCGGTCAGCACGGCTTTATGCAAAATTACACTCTCCTCAACAACGCGTATTTTATTTGTCAGTGCATCGCCTTCGACACCGGTGCCGGGACCAACCCAGTGGGCTGCGTCGCCGCCATAAAGTGCATGGCAAATGGCGGCTGAAGCGGTCGTATTACCAATTCCCATTTCACCGAGACACAACACGTCTAGTCCGACATTCGGACCGGACATGCCAAAAGCGACGGCTTCAGCGCAGTCGGCATCGTCCATTGCCGGTTCTTCTGAAAAGTCACGGGTTGGTATCTCAAGAGCTGCTTCCATGACGTTCAGTTCTGCGTCCTGGACTTTGCAAAGCTGATTGATGGCAGCGCCGCCGCCTTGAAAATTCGCCGTCATTTGCTGGTTCACTTCGGCAGGAAAGGCGGAAACGCCTTGCGCCGTTACGCCGTGAGAGCCGGCAAAAACAATCACTCGCGGCAGCTCGATTTTAGGCGGATGGTTACCCTGCCAGCCAGCCAGCCATTCAACGAGTTCTTCGAGGCGACCCAAGGAGCCTTGGGGTTTCGTCAAGTTCGGCTCTCGTTCGCGAGTTGCCGTAATGGCGTCCTCATCCGGTCCAGGGAAAGATTGAATAAGCTCCCGGATCGCATCCAGAGAGGTAATTGGCTTTTGTTTCATGTAGCATCCCATGATATTCTAAAATTGTAATAGGCCTGTAATATAATGCCAGGTGTGCTACACGAAAGCAAAAAACGGCGAGAGGCTAATTTTGGCTGATAAAAAGGAAAATATAGACGCAGATGATCAGGATGAAGGCCTAGAGTCGGAAGTTGTTTCTGATCTTGCACCGGATGAGGATGATTTCTTCGGCCGGATGAAAAGTAGCGTCAACCGGCAAGGCTGGTTTGCCGACCTTAAAATCTGTCTAGGCGTGTTGACGCGCCTGCCGGTTTATATTGGGGTATCGCCCGAAGATTTCTCGATCGCTGAAGCTTCCCGTTTCTTTCCGGTTGTCGGTGCGCTGATTGGATTAATCGCCGGCTTGGTGTTGTGGATCGGCAGCTGGTTTGAATTTTCGTCTATGGTGTTGGCGCTATTTGCCCTGCTGGCGATGACACTGGTAACCGGCGCGCTGCATGAAGATGGGTTGGCAGATACTTTTGATGGTCTCGGCGGCGGCACAACCCGAGAGCAAAAACTTTTAATTATGCGGGACAGTCAAATCGGCAGCTACGGTGTTATGGCTTTGCTATTTGGATTTGGTTTGCGTTGGGCTGCGTTGTCAGAAATTACTGAAATCGGAATAGATGCCGCCATCTATGCGCTCATTGCTGCTGCTGCTGCGTCGCGCGCTGCTTTGCCGGGCATTATGCATTATATCCCGGTCGCCCAGGAGGACGGTTTGAGCGCCGGTGCGGGTAAGCCGAGCTTTGACCGGGCAATTGTTGCCATCTTGATTGGTGTCGCTTTCCTACTCTTTCTGCTCGGGTTTCAGGCCAGTATTGTTGCTCTCGGTCTGGCTGTACTGGTGACCGGCTTGTTTGTTTATTTTGTGGCGACGCGGATTGGCGGTCAAACGGGGGACGTCTTGGGTGCCACTCAGCAAATCGCCGAAACAACGATCCTGCTGGTAATAGTAATGGTGGGCCTTGAATGATCACAACTAGATGGTGGTGGGTGCGTCATGCGCCTTCCGCCAGCTCACCCGGTATTATTCATGGTCAAGATGATGTCGATGCTGATCTCTCGGATCAGGCGGCGATTGATGCGCGCCGTCATAGCCTGCCTGAAGATGCAGTCTGGCTCACCAGTGGGCTTAATCGAGCGGTGCAAACGGCGGCGGCCTTGGGTGGCACGGAGTGCCGTGTGGTCCCCGGTCTGATGGAACAAAATTTTGGCGAGTGGAACGGCAAGGCCTGGGATATCATGGATAAAGCTGAAGCCCGGGCGTTTTGGGAGGATTACACAACCGAAGCGCCGCCCGGAGGTGAGAGCGTTGTTCACTTGATGGACCGGGTGTCTGATGCGGTTGCCGAGCTCTCTCATGAATACCAAGGGCAGGATATTATTGCCGTCGCTCATGCAGGATCGATTCGCTCTGCCGTGGCGATGGCACTGAATTTATTTGCCAAATCTGCCCTGTCTATTCAAATAGATAACTTGTCGCTGACTCGCATCGATTGCCTGTATGACGAAGAAAGCGGGCCAAGCTGGCGGGTTATAGGTCTCAATCTGTAAATGCTTTGCCTTCCAAGGACCAAAATGATAGCGTCGCCCCTTGCCGTTGGGACAGGGAATCCGGTGTAAATCCGGTGCTGCCCCCGCAACTGTGACGGACGGATTTGATCTTTGCTTTGACAAGCAACCACTGGCTAGGACTGACAATTGGCTGGGAAGGTTAGACCAAATCAAAAGCCCCAGCCAGGAGACCTCTCCAGCGGTAATTTGAGTAAAACTATATCCTCGGGGAGGAGGGCTGCGTTTAGTATGGGCGATCTCATAAATCTTCAAAAAGCGGGATATTCATTGGTGCTCGGTGGAGCGCGCTCGGGCAAAAGCACCTATGCCGAAAGTGTAATCGAAAATGTTGGTGGTGGGTTTTATATTGCCACATCAGAAGCGCTGGATGAGGAGATGGCCGCTCGCATCGCCGTCCACCGGGAACGGCGCGGTGATGACTGGCAAACCTTGGAAGAACCGGTTTTATTGCAACATGCTTTATTGTCGATCAAAGGCCGGGGTAAACCGGCATTGGTTGATTGTTTGACGCTGTGGCTCTCTAATCTCATGGAACTGGAAAAAAATATCGAAGCTGAAATCGATGGGCTTTGCGTTTTGGCCGAAGAACTGGATTATCCAGTTGTGTTTGTTTCGAACGAAGTCGGGCAGGGTATTGTCCCGGATAACGCTTTAGCGCGCCGTTTTGCCGATTGCGCCGGGCTGATGAACCAAAAAATCGCGGCTGCTGCTAACACCGTTGTCCTGGTGACGGCCGGCATCCCTCAAAAGTTAAAAATAGGAAGTAAATAAATATGGCTCTTGCTGTAAAAACACCTGTCACCGTGATCACCGGCTTTTTAGGTGCAGGTAAAACCAGTCTCATCCGGCACATGCTGGAAAATGCCAACGGCCGGAAGCTGGCGCTGATCATTAACGAGTTTGGTGATCTGGGCATCGATGGTGATATTCTCAAAGGCTGCGGTGACAAAACATGTAGTGAAGATGATGTAATGGAGCTGACCAATGGCTGCATCTGTTGCACCGTCGCCGATGATTTTATTCCAACGCTCGAAACTTTGCTGGATAGGGAAGACCGGCCCGATCATATCGTCATTGAGACCTCTGGCTTGGCCCTGCCGAAACCTCTGGTGAAAGCGTTTCAATGGCCGGAAGTGCGGTCGCGGACGACGGTGGACGGTGTAATTACGGTGGTCGATGGCCCGGCGGTAAAATCCGGCTTGTTTGCTGATGATCCGGAACTGATCAAAAAACAGCGGGCGGCCGATCCAACCCTCGATCACGAAAACCCCCTGGAAGAGGTGTTTGGTGATCAACTGGCCTGTGCCGACATGGTGATTGTCAGCAAATCCGATTTGCTGGAGGAGGGTGATCTGGACGGCGTGCTCGACCTTATTAATGAAGAAGCGCGCACCTCTGTTGAAGCCATTCCGGCTATTCATGGCCGCCTTGATCCGGGTGTTATTTTGGGCCTCGATGCGGCGGTTGAAGACGATGTCGATGCCCGGCCGTCCTGCCATGACGATGAAGAAGAGCATGAGCATGACGATTTCGACAATTTCACGCTTGATATTGAAGTTGCGGCTAATACCAATGTGATTATTGAACGGGTTAAACAAGCGCTGACCGAGGAGGGTGTGCTCCGGATCAAAGGTGCCTTAGTAATTCAAGACAAACCTGCGCGTTTGATCGTTCAAGGGGTAGGTGAGCGGGTAGAACACTATTATGACCGGCCGTGGGCGAGCGATGAAACTCAGGCCGGGCAATTGGTCATCATTGGGCTCAACGGTTTTGACCACGCTGCCGTTAAAGACGCCTTACTTAACTAGGACAAGAGAAGGGTAAAGGGACGGTATGCATCTTCTTGTCACCCAGCCAGGAAAAATTAGCGACGGTTCGGAAGCCGTCGATCTCGGTCAATCGCCGGGTGATATTGTGTTTTTGTCGGCGGCGGCGAGCGATCTGGCGATCCTCGCTGAGCAGCACCGCCTGAAAGATTACCCCTCACTCAGGCTCGCCAATTTAATGCAGCTGGACCACAACATGTCCGTCGATGTCTATGTTGAAAATACCATCGCGCAGGCCAAACTCGTAATCATTCGATTGCTCGGTGGATTGGGATATTGGCCGTATGGTATCGAGCAAATTCGCGAAATATGTATTCAGAACAATATTCAGCTGGCTGTCGTGCCGGGCGATGATACGCCGGACCCGGAACTAACCGAACAATCGACCTTGAGCGCCGACGCATGTCACCGTATTTGGCAATATTGTGCCCAAGGTGGTGCCATTAATATCCAAAACCTTTTGAATTATGCGAGTTCTTTGATCGGCGACGAGCGGGAGTGGGTCGAGCCGGTGCCGTTGGTGCGGACCGGTCTTTATTGGCCGGGAGATATCTTGCCGGATTTGGATATGATCAAAAGCCATTGGCAGGAAGACCAACCGGTTAATGCCATCGTTTTCTACCACGCGCTGGTGCAAACTTCCGATCTCAAGCCGATAGATGCGCTAATCGATAGCTTGCAGACTAAAGGCGTTAATCCACTGCCGGTGTTTGTCGGCAGTCTCAAAGATCCAACTTCGGCGGAAATTGTCAAAGCGCTTTTGCAAGAAACCCCACCGGATGTTATTTTGAACGCGACTGGTTTTGCTGTTTCATCGCCGGCAGATGAAGGGATCAAGACGCCTTACACCGAGGTAGATTGTCCGGTAATTCAAGTCATATTGTCAGGTGGCACGTTTGAGGAATGGGAAACTGGTACCCGCGGACTGACGCCCAAAGATCTCGCTATGAACGTCGCTTTACCGGAAGTCGATGGCCGGCTGATCTCCCGGGCGATTTCGTTCAAAAAAAGCATCCAGTTTGATGAGGCGACCGAGGTGGCCGTGATCAAGCATGAGCCAGTACCTTCGCGCATTGATTTTGTCACTGAACTGGCGGCGTCTTGGACGCGCCTCCGCCAGACCGAGGCCAGTGAGCGCCGGGTGGCAGTCATCGTCGCCAATTATCCCAATAAAGATGGCAGGCTTGGCAATGGGGTAGGTCTGGATACCCCCGCGGGCGTGATCGCCGCCTTCAAACGCATGATGCGGGAAGGTTACGCACTGGGTGACACTGTGCCGACCACAAGTAAAGCCATCATGCATCACCTGTTGGCCGGGCCGACCAATGCGGCGGGCGAGCGAACTGGCGGTAAAGCTTATGCCACCAAAGATTATCTCAAATTTTTCAACTTACTGCCGCAATCCATCCAAAACGAAGTCACCGATCGCTGGGGTGCACCGGAAGATGATCCGTTCGTAACTGGTGGGGACTTTATTCTGCCCGCTCACATATTCGGCAATGTTATTTTGGCAGTGCAGCCAGCGCGCGGCTACAACATCGATCCGACGTCGTCTTATCATGATCCCGATCTGGTGCCGCCCCATGGCTACCTCGCCTTTTATACCTGGCTGACCCACGAGAAAGATATTCACGCGGTCATTCATTTTGGCAAGCATGGTAATCTTGAATGGCTGCCGGGTAAGGCGTTGATGCTGGATGAAAGCTGTTACCCTGAGATTGTGCTTGGAGCACTGCCGCATCTCTACCCCTTTATCGTTAATGATCCAGGGGAAGGCACCCAGGCCAAGCGCCGCGCCCAAGCCGTCATTATTGACCACCTGACGCCGCCGCTGACCCGGGCGGAAAGCTACGGACCGCTGCGTGATCTCGAACAATTGGTCGATGAATATTATCAGGCCGCCGGCATGGACCCGCGCCGTCTCAAAATCCTCGGTGAAGAAATCATTCAGTTGAGCGAGCGTATCGGGCTTGACCGCGATGTCGGCATTGAAAAAACCGATGATGAAAACCAAGCGCTAGCAAAGATTGACAACTATTTATGTGAGCTCAAAGAAATGCAGATCAGGGACGGGCTGCATATCTTCGGTGAAGCTCCGTCTGGAATCCAGGAAACTGATCTATTGATCGCGCTGACTCGATTACAGCGGGAAGATGGCCAGGGAGAGAACGCCTCACTTACTCGGGTACTAGCAAGAGATTTAGGGTTGGATAATTTTGATCCACTCGACTGCGAAATGGGCGAAGAGTGGCAAGGCAACCGGCCCGTGGAGCTTGCGGGCTTTGACGGCGACTGGCGCAGCAATGGCGACACCGTTGAGCGGCTTGAGTTATTGGCGCAAGCGTTGGTGAGCGGAAAAATAAAACCGAATACAAACTGGCAGAACGCCGGCATTGTCCTTGATTTCATTCGGGATAAGCTCCAGCCCATCATTGCCGATTGCGGCGAGCAGGAACTGAGCGGTTTAATGCAAGGTCTAAACGGTTCTTTCGTCGTGCCGGGCTCTAGCGGAGCGCCGACCCGGGGGCGTTTGGATGTACTGCCGACCGGCAGGAACTTTTACTCGGTCGATGTGCGTGCTGTACCGACGCCGGCAGCCTGGCGATTGGGATGGAAATCAGCCACCCTGCTGATTGAGCGGCATTTTCAGGAACATGGGGAGTACCCCAAACGCCTCGCTATGAGTGCCTGGGGCACGGCTAATATGCGCACCGGTGGCGATGATATTGCCCAAGCATTGGCATTGATGGGGGTGCAACCGCAATGGGACAAACCGGCCAACCGGGTCACTGGCTTTGAAGTCATGCCATTGAATGTTTTGGGACGGCCTCGAGTTGACGTGGTGTTTCGTATATCCGGTTTTTTCCGGGATGCCTTCCCGGCGCAGGTTGATCTTTTGGACTCTGCCGTGCGCGCCGTTAGTGCGCAGGATGAATCTGAACATGATAATCCTTTGGCGGCCCAAGCTCGGAAAGACCAGACAGCGTTCATAGCGGCTGGTGAGAGCGAAGAGGATGCCGCCCGCCGGTCTGGCTTCCGGGTGTTTGGCTCCAAGCCTGGTGCCTATGGGGCGGGGCTGCAAACCTTAATCGATGAGCGTTGCTGGGAAACCGACGAAGATCTCTCCCGCGCCTATATTGCCTGGGGTGGCTATGCCTATGGCAGCGGCGCCGGAGGGGAAGCTGAAAACAGCTTGTTTGAAGCGCGTCTTAAAGGCGTTGAGGTCGTCGTCCATAATCAAGACAACCGCGAGCACGATCTTTTGGATAGCGATGATTACTACCAGTTCGAAGGCGGCATCACCGCAGCCGTGCGCGAGCTTTCCGGTCAGCAGCCTGCCGTCTATCACAATGATCATAGTCGTCCCGACACACCTAAAATCCACACCTTAAATGAAGAGATCGGTCGGGTGGTGCGGGCGCGGGCTGCTAATCCCAAGTGGATTGAGGGCGTCATGCGCCACGGTTATAAAGGCGCCTTTGAAATTGCCGCGACGGTGGATTATCTCTTTGCCTTTGCCGCCACCGCTAAGGTCGTTGAAGATCATCACTTCGATCAGTTGTTTGACGCTTATTTGGCCGATGACAAAGTGCGTGATTTCATTCAACAGAATAATGCGCCAGCCTTGCAGGAAATCGCTGACCGGTTTGACGAAGCAATCGAGCGAGGCTTTTGGCATCCTCGCGCCAATTCGGTCGGTGATTTATTAGCGCGTCTCAGACAAGCCAAATTGGGGATTCAGGAGGAAATGGTATGAGCAAAAATTTATCAGAAGAAGAGCTTAACGCTCAAGCCAATGAAAAACGCCACAAGCACAAAGTGGCCAAAGACAAAATCCTGGCGACCAAGACCAAAGAAGGCGGCTTGCTGGTCGTTCATACCGGCAAAGGCAAAGGTAAAACGACGGCGGCGATGGGCATTGTCGCCCGCTGCATCGGTCATGGCCAAAAAGTTGGCATCGTCCAATTCGTTAAAGGCAAATGGGAAACCGGTGAGCGGGTGGTGCTGGAAGCCTTCCCTGAACTAGTGACCATCACCGCAATGGGTGAGGGCTTTACCTGGGAAACTCAGGACCGGGTGCGGGATATTGAAACTGCTAACGCGGCCTGGGCGCGGGCCAAGGAAATGATTGAAGACCCGGAGCTGGTTCTCGTGCTTTTAGACGAGATTAACATCGTATTACGCAATGACTATCTCGATATCAATGAAGTTGCTGATTACCTCAAAAATAAACCGGCTGGGAAACATATCATCTGCACCGGTCGCAACGCTAAGCCGGAATTGATCAAAATCGCTAATTTGGTGACCGAAATGACCGAAGTGAAACACCACTTCCGCGACGGCTACAAAGCGCAAGCCGGGATTGAATTTTAGACCATGCCTTCAAATTCCCTCATGTTTCAAGGTACCGGGTCCGACGTCGGCAAGTCGCTGGTCGTCGCTGGATTGTGCCGAGCCTTAGTAAAACGGGGGATGACGGTCCGGCCGTTTAAGCCGCAAAACATGTCAAACAATGCAGCCGTTACGCCGGGTGGTGGCGAGATTGGCCGGGCGCAGGCCTTGCAAGCCAAAGCCTCAGGTGTTGCGCCTCACATCGATATGAACCCAGTGCTGTTAAAACCGCAATCGGATGTTGGCGCGCAATTGGTGGTGATGGGAAAAGTCGAAGGCAATTATCCGGCACGCGACTATCAGACCAAAAAAATTGAATTAATGGATGTCGTTGTCGCAGCATCCGAACGCCTCCAAGCCGAAGCAGACATCGTCCTGATTGAAGGAGCAGGCAGTGCGGCAGAAGTAAATCTGCGCGAGAACGATATCGCTAATATGGGCTTTGCCGTCGCGAGCCAAACACCTGTTGTGCTGGTCGCCGATATTGACCGGGGCGGGGTCATTGCCAGCGTCGTCGGTACCTGGGAATTGCTGCTCAAAGAAGAGCGCGCACTGGTCGCCGGCTATGTCATCAATAAATTTCGGGGTGACGTTACTTTGTTCGAAGGCGGTATTAAGGTCATTAAAGAAAAAACTGGGCTCACCTGTTTTGGTGTCATCCCTTATGTGCCGAAAGCAGCGAAATTGCCGCAAGAAGATGCGCATACTTTGGAAAACACCAAACGGGAGGTATCCAGTGGCTCTATCAAGATTGTTGTGCCCAGACTGGCTCATATTTCTAACTATGATGATTTTGATCCCCTGATCGCCGAGCCGGATGTTGAATTGCAATTTATTTTGCCCGGCGACGTATTGCCCGGGGATGCGGATTTGGTCATCTTGCCTGGCTCCAAGACCACAATCACCGATTTAGCCGATCTACGCCGCCAGGGCTGGGACGTTGATCTCGCTGCCCATCTCCGGCGTGGTGGTGCAGTACTGGGGATTTGCGCCGGCTATCAAATGCTCGGCACCTATATTGATGATCAGGAAAAAACCGAAAGTGAAATCACGTCGATCGAGGGATTGGCTCATCTCAACGTGCATACTGAATTGGGTGGTGATAAATCATTAGTTGAAATCACGGCTAACTCGGCGCTTGATTGTGGAAATTTCAAGGGATACGAAATGCATATCGGTATCACCGCGGGGCCCGATTGTGACCAGCCATTTGCCAGCGTTGACGGTAAAGACATCGGCGCTGTTTCCCAAGACGGCAAAGTGATGGGCTGCTATCTGCACGGACTGTTCGCTGATGATGACTTCCGTCACGGCTTTTTATCCCGGCTCAAAGACCGGGAGATTTCCAGTGTCTCCTATGACCTTGAAGTCGAGCAAGCGCTTGACGCCATCGCCGCCGCCTTTGAAGAAGCGCTTGATATTGATGGGATGTTGGCCGCCGTCAAGTAGTTAAAAAATCAAAAGGTGCCTGGCATCTTTGTAAATATTAACCAAGCGCCTTCAGCACCGCGTCAAACGGCAGCAGGATGGCGCCGTGGCGTGGTTTGGCGTTTTTGGCAGGGGTCAGGGCGGCGAGGGCCTTCCAGTCGCCATCAGGGGCGGCAGAGCCGGTGCTCAGCATTGCTTCAATCTGATCGCGCACGTTTTGAATATCAACCTTTGATTTGCCGATGACAACGTTTGCCATCACTGACGCCACCGCCTGACCGAGCGCGCAGGCTTTAATCTTCTGGCTATAGCCGGTGACCCTTTCACCATCGGTATTTAACGCGATTTCAATGGAACTGCCGCAGAGCGGGCTGCGCAGCAAAACCTCCGCATCCGGATTCTCCAATGGTTCCAGCCCACCTATATTGGCGGCAAGGCGGAGCACGTCTTTATTATAAATATCGTCGATCACGGTGTTTGGAATATAGTCGCCTAGAAGTTTGCTCGCCAGCCCCTAATCGGCTAAAGCACTCAAATGAAAGTTTCGGATTTTGATTTCGACTTGCCCCAGGAATTGATCGCGCAACATCCCCTAGAGCCACGGGATGCCGCACGGTTGTTGCATATTGGCGAAAATCTCAGCGATCTCGGCGTCAAAGACCTGCCAGGCCTGCTTAATCCAGGCGATATATTGGTCTTCAATAACACCAAAGTCATCCCGTCGCGCCTGACCGGCAAGCGCGGAGAGGCGACTGTCGAGGTCACGCTCCACAAGCAGGATAGCGACAATACTTGGTGGGCTTTTGCCCGGCCGGCCAAGCGTCTGCGTCCGGGTGACGAGTTGATCTTCGGTGTTGATTTTAAATGTAGTGTCGAGAAAAAGCGTGATGGCGGCGAAGTTTTACTATCCTTCGAAGGCGGTATAAGTGCGCTGATGGCCGGGCTTGATCATTATGGCTATATGCCGCTGCCGCCTTATATCAAGCGCGACAAAGGCGGTAATGTAGAAGACCGGGCTGATTACCAAACGCTTTATGCCGAGCGTG
>MPLX02181833.1_pt1 | contig 12017 bp, 7 predicted proteins | sample 1617341 | NCBI WGS metagenome assembly MPLX02 (sample SAMN05944804, study PRJNA350692) | marine metagenome | biome: marine; feature: ODZ; material: water; isolation source: 120 m water sample filtered on 0.2 um supor filter | place: Pacific Ocean | collected 2012-04-08 | depth 120m m | reverse complement strand
GGATGACCCGCTTGTCGCGTCCAATCGGCAGTTCATTGAGGGGCGCCTTCTGATCCAAGAAAAACGGTACGAAGAAGCCGTCAAGACCTTCCTGCACTATCTCGATACGTTCGACACCATATCCAAGGACTCACCCGATGCCTCGGATACCTGCTTCCAACTTGCCAAGGCCTATGACCGCATGGGCGACTACGACAAGGCTTGGGCTGCTGCTGGTCGGGGGCATGCGCCCTATCAAGGCTGGGTACCGGACAAAATGATTCAGGAACTCACCGGCATCAGAGAGTTCATGACCCGGGACGCCATGAAGGGACTCGCTCGGGCCAACACGGAATTCCAGTGGTCACCGCTGTTCATCGTGGGCATGCCCCGCAGCGGCACGACTCTTCTTGAGCAGATTCTCAGCATGCATCAGGATGTGTCAAACGGCGGCGAGATGTCAGTCTCGATGCGAATGATTATCGAGGGGCAGCGGCGGACCGACTCCTATCTTCCCTGGCCCAAGTCCGTCGTTGATCTGCGAGTTACGGACACCAATGCCCTCGGACAGATGTACATGGATGCCATGCGTCCATTCGCCGGCGACACTCGCATCGTCTCGAACAAGTCGCTGGCGCTCCAGGCGCAACTCGGATTCCTCAGCCTGTGCGTCCCAAATAGCCGCGCGATCATGCTCTACCGACACCCACTGGACAATGCCGTGTCCTGCCACACCACTAACCTCGTCGTGATCGGCCATCAATACACAACCGACCTGCGTGGTTTCGGTAAGGTTTGGGTGGCCCGCCGGAAACTGCAAGAACACTGGCTTGAACAACTCGACATCCCAATGATGGAACTCCACTACGAATCGATGGTGCACGACCAGGACGCGGAAACCCGCCGGCTGCTGGCCTTCCTCGACGTGGAGTGGGACCCGAAGTGTCTTGACTTCCACGAGTCCAAGAACCTCGCTCGGACGATCAGTTTCGATCAGGTCAATCGCAAGATGTATTCGACCTCGGATGGACGCTGGAAAAACTACGAGAAGCACCTCGGGCCGGTGATTGATGAGGTTGGGGAGTATCTGTAGCACGGCTTCGCGGCGGGGGAGCCTTGACTCCCGCCAAAAGAACATGCCCCCGCTTTCGCGGGGGCATGCAAGAGAAATCAGTTCTTCGAGTCGGTTGGTCGGGGTCAGTGGAAGCGGACTACCCGGCCGATTGACTCACGATACACACATGTCTCAGTCGCGACGACGTCGACGGGCGGCCAGACCAGCGAGACCCAAGAGGGCCATGGCGCCGGGAGCCGGGACGACGGTGAAGCTGAAACTGGCCGAGGAACCGCTGACGGTTCCGGAGCCCGAACCGATGGACAAGCCACCGACGAACGAACCCCAAGCCCAACCATCGCCATAGGCATCTTGCATGGCGACGTGATACGTGCCAGCGGCAAGATCGATCGTTCCGGCGACGCGGCCCCAATGGCTGCTCGCAGAGTCGAGCGTGAAGGCGGTGACGGAGCAGCCAGGATACCAAGAGCTGATATAGGACCCAGACGGGGACATCGATGCAACGATTGCACCACCAGGACCTCCAGCATGGACCTGCCAGCTGTGCTCACCGCTCCAACGGTCGAGCTCGTGCTCAAAGTTTACGGTCGCACCAGTGGCCGTGCCTGCGAGGGCAACGGTGGCGAGACCTGCTGTTGAAAGAGCGAATCTCATGATTCTTTCCTCTCTTCTAATTCCGGCCGGATCAGGTCGATGCTGCCGACTCTATTCCTTATTTGCCCAGCCACCACGAGTGGCTATCGACATGGGTGCATGCACTCTGACTGACGGTGGGCTCGTCGGCACGCAACACGCGCACTTCCGATCGCGACGCCCAGGGACGCCAGCCATTACGAATGATTCAAGAGGGTCTTTCTCCCGCTCTCATCTCCATTTCCAATCCGCCCCTCCAATGCGGCGGATCCTCCACCAAGTACTGTGCCGGAGTTCGACGACCTCGTCAATGCAATTCTTGGGTGTTTTTCCAAAGTTTTTGGAACCACTTCTTGGGCTAATCGCCGCCACAGGTTCAACTTATGGGATGGATTCCGTGCCGGCGAAACCGATGGGACGCGTAAAAGTGCCAATCAAGACAAAGAGGAGGGATAAACAATCCAATCTGCAAAATAAGACTTCCTCGCAGGCAGCCTTCGCCGGTGAAAATCCTGCTACAACCCCCCACTTTCGCAGTGTCTTTCTCGGAGATTCCTCGCATGTTCGCGCTCATTCTGGCCCTCTTGACGGCCGCTCCCGGCCCCGACCATTGGTTCGATATGGAGGGCGGATTCCCGCAGTACCCCTCACTGAGCCCCAGCGGCGACTTTGTGGTCTATTCGGACCGGGGCGATCTCTGGGCGACCCCCACCAGCGGCGGCGCGGCGAACCGTTTGACAAGCCATCCGGCAAGTGAACTGCGGTCCGCAATTTCACCGGACGGACGGACGCTCGCCTTCGAGTCGGATCGGGACGGCACGATAAACATCTACACGCTGCCGCTGGCCGCCGAAGACGGGCGGCTCGTCGCAGCCGGACCAATCACACGACTGACAAGTTCGGACCGTTGGCAAGCGCTCTCTGGATTCACACCAGAGGGGACTGCAGTGCTGTTTCACTCCTACGCAGACCCAACAATCTTTCGAGCACCGCTTCTCTATCAGGCCCCGCTTGATGGCGGACCAGTCACCCGCCCCACCACCGCCCACGGCCGGGCACCACGCATTCACGATGGCACGCTGTACATGACCCGCGGCAATGCGCCCTGGGAGCGGCCGGCCTATCGCGGCAGTGCCAACCGAGATGTGTGGACAATGGATCTGGACAGCGGGGAATTCACGCGACTCTCGGATGCCCGGAGCAACGAAGGACAGGCTTTCCCGCGGCCGGACGGGTCGGTGGCCTTGCTGTCCTCAGCCGATGGACAGAACGACATCTGGATCATCCCCGAGGGCGGTACCTTCGATGATGCCGTGAACCGAACGAATCTGGGCGGTGCTCACAAAGGCACCGTCGGCCACGGGGCCCGCGACCTTTCGGTCTCGGCAGACGGATCCACCGCGGTCATCGGACTCTGGGATCAACTGGCCATACTGAACCTCGACAGTCCCTACGCCACGCCCCAGACCATCACCGTCCGGCGCAGCGGCGATACGTCCACGCTCGACCGGCGCATCGAGCGGCTCGACAGCAAGGTCGGAGAGGTCGCCCTGCACCCCTCGGGCGAGGCTGTCGCCGTGGTCGCCCGCGGCGAGGTACTGGTTCGCAGCGTCAAGGACGATCATCCAGCCCGCCGAGTGACCGCAGACCACGCAAGACAGAAACAGATCGCCTGGTCGCCAGATGGGATGCGGCTGTGGTTTACCAGCGACACCGGCGGGGATGAGGGCATCTGGGAGGCCACGGTGAGCCTTGAGAGGAAGGACCTCGCCCCGGAAGACGAGCAGGAAGATGACGACGAAGCGGGAGATGAAGGCGAAGAGGAGACCGCCGAGGAAACCGAGGATGACTCGGTGGACGAACCTGTGGACGAACCGGGGGGCGACGAAAAGGATGACGCAGACAAAGAAGACGCCGAGAAGAAAGACACCAAGAAGAAACCCGAGCCGAATACGAGCGGCGAGCGGTGGGCCGGGGGGTTGCGATTCGATGTGCAAGAGGTGATCCCGGCTGCTTCGCGGCCGATGCCCTCCCCGGACGGCACCACGCTGCTCTACCAACGCGGGATCGGTGACCTCGTGCTGCGAGACCTTGACTCGGGTAAGGACACCGTGCTGCTGGAGAGTTGGGATGCCCCCGAAGTGCGGTGGGCCAGCGACTCACGGCACATCGTGTACTCGGTCAGCGATCTGGATTTCAACAATGACATCTGGCTCATGGACACACAGGCCCCGCAATCCACGACCAATCTCACGCGACATCCGGACATCGACCGAGCCCCGCGGCTGAGCGATGACGGGAAGGTGCTGGTGTTCCTGAGCGACCGCAATCGCATGGGAGACAACTGGGACTACGACGTGTGGGCCATGGTGCTCGACCCGTCCCTCGAGGACATGACCGACTACGAGTTGGATGCCTACTACAAGAAAACGGTCAAGGCGGCCGGAAAGAAAAAGATCATCCCCCTGCCAGAAGACGAAGATGAGCAGGCCGATTCCGACACACCAGAAGGAACGACAGACGAAAAGGCAGCGAAAGAGACCACCGACGAGCCTGCCGTGCTCAGTTTCACCGACCTCGATACCGCTTGGAAACGCGTCCGACGATTGACCAAACACGAGGGCAGCGAGGACGATCTCTACCTCACACCGGGCGGCGACACGATCGTCTTCAGCGGCACCATCGATGGTGACAAGGGGCTCTGGAAAATCGACCACCGCGGCGAAGAGCAGAAGAAACTCACCTCCGTGGGCGTGTCGAACGTGCGTGGGGATCTCTCTGGCAAGAAGGTCACGTTCGTCTCGGGAGGTACCGCCAAGCACGCACCTTCCGCCGGCGGCAAGGCCGAAACATGGCCCATTGATGCTGATGCCGAGATCGATGTCGCCTCCGAGCAGCGTCAGAAGTTCGAGGAGACCGCGAGGACCTTCGGACGCACCTTCTACCATCCGACCATGAAGGGGCTCGACTGGGAGGCGATCTCGGTGCGGTATGCCGACCTTGCGGCGCAGACACGCACGAGCCAGGCCTTCAATCGGGTAGTCGATCAACTGTTCGGCGAGGTCAACGGCTCGCACACGGGCATCTATGGCGGATTTGACCACACCGGACCGCGAAGCGGTATGGGATACCTCGGGGTCGAGACCGCGGCGACTGATGACGGCTATGAAGTAACTGCGGTGCTCAAGGACGGCCCGGCCGACCGAAAGGAAGGCGGCCTGCAGGCGGGTGATGTCATTCTCGCGGTAGACGGCACCACGCTCGCCCGCGATGGACAGCGCGTCCGTGATCTGCGGACTGCGATGGGATTGACGCTCGGCCGCGAGATTCTGGTGGACCTCCTCCGCGATGGCGAAACACATACGGTGCTGCTCAAGCCGATCTCATATGGAGTCACAGGGAATCTCGCGAGGGAAGCGGAACTCGCCGCTCGCCGCGATGAGGTGACGGCCCTCAGTGACGGGCGTCTCGGATATCTGCATATCAGAGGCATGAGCATGCCGAGCGTGCATCAGTTCGAGCAGGACTTGTACGCGGCCGCGCATGGCAAGGAAGGACTCGTCATCGATGTGCGGGATAACGGCGGCGGATTCACGACCGACATCCTGCTGGCAAGCCTGACCGCCCCGGCCCACGCCTTCACGATGCCTCGCGGAGCGGATCCGGCTGACCTTCGCCCCGACTCCTATCCACGCGATCGGCGCCTGCTCTACGGCTACAGCCGCCCGATCGTCGTGCTGTGCAACGAGAACTCCTTCAGCAACGCCGAGATCTTCAGCCACGCCATCAAGACAATCGGCCGTGGCCCGCTCGTGGGCGAAGAAACCTATGGCGGCGTCATTTCAACCGGATCATTCAAACTGATCGACGGCACCCGCGTTCGTCAACCCTTCCGAGGGTGGTATCTGCCGGACGGAACCGACATGGAGAGCCGCGGCGCGATCCCGGATGTGCGCGTGGAGCGGCTGCCGGCAGACGAGGCGACCGGTCGCGATGCGCAGTTGGAAGCGGCGATCAGTACGCTGCTGAGACAACTGCCGGATACACCGCCGAGCGTGCACCCAAGGCCCGCGTCGTGATCGCAATCATCGTGACGGTCGGGATGGTGGCCGTTGGACTGCTTGTCTGGCGGACGCTTGGGGATATGGAATAAGCAGCCACCCCCGAGCATTCACGCTTGGCGACGGTTCCGTAATGGTGCTGGAACCCTTACCCTCCCGACATGACCGCCCCCACTCCACCCCCCACTCCCCCCCCCACTCCCGACTCCACTTCAACGTCCGTCACTGAACACCTCATCGGCGAAAACGTCGCGAGTGATTTGGTGAAGGATGGAATCGGCTGGCTGCACTCCACGGCGGCCGGATGGGGACTGGGCCCCACGTGGGCAGAAGTCGTCGCGGGCGCGATCAGCGTGGGTGTAGTGATCGTGGTATGCATCGCTGCCAACTTCGTTGGAAAATTCTTCATCCACAAGATCGTGGACACGACACTTCGCCGCAAAGAGTCCGACTGGGCCAAGGCGATGGTCGAACACAAGGTCTTTCATCGACTCTCGCAGCTTGTCCCTGTCGCGATCCTGGCGTTCGCCATGCCCGCATTCGAACAATACGGTGTCAGTTGGTGGCTGCGGCCACTGCTGGAGATCTACGTCATCTTCGTGCTGCTGAGGGTGTCCTTCGGATTGCTGGAAGTCGGCGAAGCACTCGTGCATCAACATGGATTGGAGAACAAGATCCCGGCCACGGGCCTTTCGCAGGCAGGCAAAATACTGCTGAGTTTCGTGGCCGTTGTACTCGTTCTGAGTGTGTTGTTCTCCCAGTCGCCGCTGTGGTTCCTCTCGGGACTTGGTGCCGTCATGGCCGTGCTGATGTTGATCTTCAAGGACTCGATCCTCGGCCTAGTCGCGGGCATTCAGGTGAGCACCAACGACATGGTCCGCGTTGGGGACTGGATCACCATTCCCAGCCGCGGTGTGGACGGTGATGTCGAGGAGATCACGCTGACGACGATTCGGATCAGGGCCTTCGACGCGACCGTCTCAATGGTGCCTGCCTATGACCTCATCACCAACCCCTTCACCAACTGGCGGGCGATGTCCGAGTCGGGTGGTCGCCGCATCAAACGCTCGATCAACATCGACATCGAGACGATCCGGTACGTCGACCGCGATGACCTAGATCGGTTCCGCAAATTTACGGTGCTGGCCGACTATCTCGATCAAACGATCGCGGAAGTCGATGCATGGAACGCCGAGCACGGGGTTGATACGAGCCGCCACATCAATGGCCGCCAGCAGACCAATGTGGGCGTCTTCCGGGCCTACATCGAGGCCTACCTTCAACAGCACTCCAAGGTGCATCAGAAGGGCTTCACCTTCCTCATCCGACATCTCGATCCGACGCCGCAGGGTCTACCCATTCAGGTCTATGTCTTCACCAATGACAACCGGTGGGTTCAGTACGAGCAGATTCAGGCCGACATCTTCGACCACCTGCTCGCAGCGGTGCCGGAGTTCGATTTGGCGGTGTTCCAATCGCCCAGCGGGCGAGATGTTCAAATGCTCCAAAGCGACCGCTGAACCTGCTTGGCTGCTATCCTCCCCCCCCTCATGAGCATGGCCAGCCCCGTTTTCGGTGAGTGTCAACTGAACGTCGTCAAGCCCAAGGAACCGGCGGTCGGGCGCATCGTCGGCTCTACCCCGTGCCTGAAGGGCCGTTCGGCTTCCTATGTGAGGCACATTGCCATCGATGTGTCCGGCACCCCCCTCGCTGGCAATTTCCGCGCAGGCCAGTCCTTCGGGATCATCCCGCCGGGGCTGAACGAGAAGGGCAAGCCGCACGCGGTCCGACTGTATTCGATCTCGGCGCCGAGCTGGGGCGAGGACGGCGAGGGCAACGTCGTTTCGACCACATGCAAGCGGCTCATCGACGAGTACTGGGAAGAGGGCTCGGACGATCATCACCTGTTCGTCGGCCTGTGCAGCAATTACCTGTGCGATCTGAAGGTCGGCGACGAGGTGCTGATATCCGGCCCTGCAGGCAAACGATTTCTGCTGCCACTGGATCCTTCGCAGCACGATTTCGTCTTCGTCTCCACGGGAACCGGCATCGCGCCCTACCGTGGAATGATCAAGGAACTGCTTGAGAACCCGGAGGGATCATGCCAGAGCGAGATCCACCTGGTCGTCGGTGTGCCCTATGGGACCGACCTCATGTATGACGCCTACTTCACCAGTCTCGCCGAGCAGCATGAGAGATTCCATTACCACACCGTCATCAGCAGGCCCGAACTCGGACGGCGGATGTACGTCGACCAGTACATCGTGGAAACCGAAGATCCCTTCCATCGCGTGCTCGCCAGTGAACGGACCCTCCTCTACATCTGCGGCATCGAAGGCATGCAAGTCGGCATCTACCGCCTGCTTGAGACGCTCGGCGTTGCCAACGAATACCTCCAACTGCCGGATGACTCATTCAGCCTCGCCGATGCCGACAAGGCGACGATCAAGCGGGTGAAGCCGACCGAGCGGTGCATGGTCGAGGTGTATTAGAGGCGGCTACGCCCCGCCTCTCGGGAGTCGGGGGTCGCGCTCAGTCAAACGCCGCCGTAATCGAAGGCGTGCACGGGTCGTCCAACTGCAGCGAAGTCACAATGCGGAAGTTGGATTGGGTGCGGTGCCGCTCGGCGAAGAAAAAGTCGAGCGTGTAGTCCTCGCCATCGACGAGGCCAAGCCGCTCGATATCGACGTACTGCTCGGTCGCGGCGTGGACGCCGCCGAGATCGATCACCAACTGGCCGTTGATGAAGACCCATACGTCATCGTCACCAACGAATCGGAAGAACTGCCCAGTACCCTCCTGATAGGTGAACTCGGTATGCAGTTCGAAGGTGAAGTGGAAGTTCCGGTCGGGGGAGCCGCCGGGGTTCCCGAACAACTGACCCTCGATGGGGAAGAAGCCGCCGAGGGCTTGATACTGAGGATCCAGGGTGTCATCGAACACATAGGTCCCGTCGGGTTGCAGGTTGAAGGTCAGATCAAGCGTCTGAGACATATTCCAAGCAGGGCGATCCCGGAACCACCGCTTGAAGGTTCGACGATTCTTGATGCCACCCTTGTCGCTGACGCCGCGGTTCTCGGCCTGATCACCCAGATCTGAATCGACCAGCGCCCAACAGATCGGTCGCCCCTGGCTGTCCTGGGCCTGCGAATTCATCTTCCACCCATCCCCCGTAAAGACCGGCTTGCCATTATCGTCAAGTTGCAGCTCTATATTCCCGCAGTAGTGGCCGAAACCCGAATCGGGCTGTTTCTCGAAGTCCGGATGAGCCCGCTGCGGAGATGGTGGATTCGCAGTCCGCTCGTGGAAGTCCCGAACTGTACCGGTCAACTCAATAATCTGAGGAGCGCTCGCCTGCGCTGCACCAATGCCCAGCACCGCTGCTCCAAGCACACCGGTCAGTCCGTATTTGATCCATCGATTGCCATTTGTCATCACGATTCCTCCACACAGTGGGACACCCTGAACGTAGGATTCCACTTCACTCCCGCCAAACGCCGATCAGATATTTGTGGCGCAATGATCTGCCGCATGTAGGGTTTGGCACAATGAAGGAGGCGACGCGGTATGGATGCATTGCGGATTCAGGGAAGCGCCCGCCTGAGCGGCACACTCGCCGTGGATGGCTCGAAAAACGCTTCGCTCCCCGCGATGGCCGCCGCAATCCTCTCGACCGGCACAGTCCGACTTCGTGATGTGCCGCCGCTTTCAGACATCGACAACATGGCCCGCCTGCTCGGGGAACTCGGCTGCGAGGTGCAGCAGGATGATCGGGACATCACGATCCGAACGATCGATCCCACCGCGAGCCACGCCCGCTACGACATCGTCCGCACGATGCGGGCGAGCATCTGCGTGCTCGGGCCTCTGCTCGCAGCCCGCGGCGAAGCCCGCGTATCGATGCCCGGGGGCTGCGCGATCGGCGATCGGCCGGTTGATCTGCATCTGCGAGGACTCGAAGCACTCGGCGCCACGATTGAACTCGATGGTGGTGACATCATCGCGCGGGCAGATCAGCTCAAGGGCGCGACGATCTTCCTTGGCGGCCCATTCGGCTCAACCGTCCTAGGCACGGCCAATGTGATGTCCGCTGCAGTACTCGCCGAAGGCCGCACCATCATCGAAAGCGCCGCGTGCGAGCCGGAGATCGCCGGACTTGCGAGCATGCTCAATGCAATGGGCGCCGATGTCCGCGGCGCCGGCACGCCACGGATCGAGATCCATGGCGTCAAGTCACTTGGCGAAGTCGACTACCGCGTGATCCCCGACCGCATCGTCGCCGGCACCCTCGCCATGGCGGTGGCCATCACCAACGGCGACGCCATACTCACCAACTTCCCGTACGACAACCTGCTCGCCGTCCTCGACCGACTCACCCTCGCTGGTGTCCATGTGCAGCGGCTCAACGACACCGAATCAGCAGAGCGGTGTACCGTCAAGATCAGCAGCGAGCGGCGATTGAAGCCGGTGCTGTTTACGACCCAGCCGTATCCGGGATACCCCACGGATTTGCAAGCCCAGATGATGGCCCTGCTGTGCCTTGCCGACGGCAACAGCATCGTGACCGAGCGGATTTACCCGGATCGGTTTTTGCATGTATCGGAACTGACTCGGATGGGCGCCAAACTCTTCAGAGCAGGGCCAACCGTCGTTGTGCAGGGCGGGCCACAACTCATCGGCGCTCCCGTGATGGCCAGCGACCTGCGTGGATCGGCAGCCCTCATCATGGCCGGCCTCGCCGCGAGAGGCGAAACGATCGTGCAGCGGATCTACCACGTCGATCGCGGGTATGTGAAACTCGAAGCACAACTCAACGCCCTCGGGGCCGGCATCGAACGCTTCGACCTCGGCGTGTCGGATCCGATCGAGGTTGCAGCGACGGCGCAATAGAGGCCAGTCACCGACGCGGGGGAGATGACCGATAGAGTTCACGCTCGGCCTTGGGCTCCGGAGTGGTGCCTGATCCGGTTCATCACAATCCCGGCGGCCACCACCACGTTCAGCGACGGCACACCTGCCGCCATTGGAATTTCCACGATGTCATCGGCGATATCAAGCACGGAACGATCGAGTCCCTGTCCTTCGGCGCCGACGATCACGATGGTCCGTTCGCCGAACTCGCACCCGTCCAGGGGCGTCCCCCCCTCACCTGACTCGACCGCAACGATCCGAAAGCCGCGCTCGGACCGCAGCATCCTCGCCGCTTCGGGAAGATCCACACACTCCGCCCACGGCACGCTCAGCGCATGCCCCATCGATACACGAATCGCCTTGCGATACAGCGGATCGCAGCAGCCTTCCGCAAGCAGCATGTGATCAACGCCAAAGGCTGCCGCGGTTCGAAACAGGCCGCCCATGTTGTCGGAGTTGTTGATGCCGGCAGCAGCGAGGATCAGACACGGCTCCTCCCCGGGAACCCGCTCAAGCAGCCGATCAAACGCGACATCCTGTTCGCTCGGACGCCATCCGGCAGCAAGTACTCCGCGGTGAATATGGAAGCCTGCGATCTGCTCCATGACCTCAAGGTCGGCCACGTACACCCCCACTTCCGCGGGCAGGTTCCCCATCGCATCGGCCAACCGCTCGAATTTGGCGGGCGAGAGCAGCAGGCTGTGCAGCCGCTCCGGTGTTCGCAGCAGTCGCCGCACGACCATCTCCGACTCGGCCATGAAGATGCCCTGACGGCCACGCAGATCGCGATCACGTACATCCCGGAAGACCTCCACCCGTGGGTCATCGAGGTCGGTGATCGGCAGTGGGCCGCTCACTTCTCGGCCGGATTCGCCACGCCATGCAGCACCTGAGACAGTTGCTTCTGCGCCCGCTCGTACCGCTGCACAGCTGCGTTGAGATTGTCTCGCACCAAAGTAAAATCACGCGCATCCGTGGAGAGATCATCGCCTCGAGTCTGTACAAGGCGATCCATGCTCTCGGCAGCAGACTTCAGATCGGCGGCGCCGAAGACGAAGTTGCGAGAGGCCTCGTAGAGCAACTCGTTTGTGACTTCATGTTCGCTCGGCGTATACAGCAAACGCCATGGGGCATTTCTCGCCTCCTGCGTGAGAAGCAACAACTGCTGCGAGGCGAGATCAAGATTCGCGAGTGTTCCTCCAATATCCGCGACCCAGAGCGGCGCATTGGCGCGAAGTTCTGCAATCACCACCTCGGCATCTTCAGCCGCAGCGGTGACATCATCAACGATGGCTTGGAACTTCTCGTTGTTGTCCGCAATGAACGATTGCACATCCTCCACGATCTTGGCCAAATTG
>MPLX02125402.1_pt1 | contig 12018 bp, 10 predicted proteins | sample 1617341 | NCBI WGS metagenome assembly MPLX02 (sample SAMN05944804, study PRJNA350692) | marine metagenome | biome: marine; feature: ODZ; material: water; isolation source: 120 m water sample filtered on 0.2 um supor filter | place: Pacific Ocean | collected 2012-04-08 | depth 120m m | reverse complement strand
CCCGCCTTGCCACGCTTCAATGGTTCCCATCCAGCAAAACCACCCGAACAACAAAGAACTGCCCAACAAGACCATTCCATCGCGCATCAGCGCATAGGGTTTTATTGAAATCGGTTTCAACAAGGCGGCGACGCCAACAATCATCAGCATGTTCGCCATGTTTGATCCAACCACATTGCCCAGCGCCATTCCCGGCGAACCGGCTATGGCAGCGTCCATGCTGACGAGGAGTTCCGGGGCGGACGTCCCAAAGGCAATAATCGTCATGCCGATGATAATCGGCGGTATTTCCATCCTGCGCGCCAGTCCGACGGCGCCACGAACGAGAATATCGGCACTTCCTAACAGGAAAACAAAGCCGAGCAGGACTTTTAGATACATCATGAGGTTAACGCGAGCCTTCAACGAAATTGCGGAATTCGGCGACAATATCCACGTAGAGGGTTCGTTTAAAGGGAACAATCAAATCGACAAGTTCATCGATTTCGACCCACTTCCAGTCACTGAATTCAGGTGCCTCGTAAGCTTCGAGATCAATATCCTCGTCTTGCCCCAGAAATCTGAGCAAAAACCATTTCTGGCGCTGTCCGCGGTATCTTCCCTTCCATATTTTTCCGATCAGGTCTTCGGGCAGGTCATAATTCCGCCAACGATCGCTTTCCGTTATGATTTCGGTCTTGTCGGTGCCGGTTTCCTCCATCAATTCACGCAGCACGGCAACGGAAGCATCTTCCCCGTCATCAATTCCGCCCTGGGGCATCTGCCAGGCGTCACCGGGCGTATCGATCCGTTTGGCGACAAAAACCTTGTTTTCATGATTGATCAACATGGCCCCGGCGCACGGGCGGTAAGGCAATTTTTTCTTTTTATGCTTTTTCATTGCAGGAACTGCTTATCGGCTAAAGCGGATAAAGGAGCCAAAACAAAATTCCTGGTATCAAGATTTCCTGTCCAGGCGACGATATTGGTATCGCCTTCAAGAAACATCAATCCGCGCCTGCGAATTTCTTCCAGAAATGTCCGCACATGCTCGTCCGATGTATTGAATTTTGATCCCATGACAGCCATTTCAAACTCCGGTTCTTGCGCTCCTTCACCGATGGCAGCAACGTCGTCCTCCCCGTCTTCGGAAGCTTGATGGAAAGTAATTTGAAGGGTAGTTTCAATGTTCCGCCTGATTATCCCTTGTCGTCACTGAGCGACGGCGATTTTGCCTGAGAACATGGCGACACCCCGGATCAAATCGAGAGCACGATCAAGTTGATAGTCCCTGATCTTGTTCTCGACAGGTTTATCCGCCTTCGACTTTTCCTCATCCTTGACGCCATCCGCGTCATCGTCGTTGCCATTGTCCAGCGCCCCACGGAGGTCAGCCTCGCTTCTTGCCCTTGGTGTGGAAATTGTTTCGATCTTCGCCAGTTCTACGACGATGTCAGGTTCAATTCCAACCGCCTGGATAGAGCGGCCCGACGGCGTGTAATAACGCGCCGTGGTCAAACGCATGGCGCCTTGTTCGGACAACGGGATAATGGCTTGTACCGAGCCTTTACCGAAGGATTTGGTGCCCAGCAAAATGGCCCGGCTGTGATCCTGCAGAGCGCCAGCGACAATTTCAGAAGCCGACGCCGAACCCCCATTAATTAGCACGATAAGCGGCAACCCTTCTGTCAGGTCACCGCTGCGCGCGTTGTAGCGCGACGTTTCATCCAAACGGCGTGATCGAGTCGATACAATTTCACCCTTATCAAGGAATATATCGGAAACGGAGACCGCCTGGTCGAGCAGGCCGCCAGGGTTGTTGCGCAGATCAAGGATGACTCCCTGCAACTGTTCGCCTATTTCCTCCTTGAATTTGGCAATGGCCTTTTTAACGCCGTCGGCCGCCTGGGCGTTGAACGACGTAATGCGCAGATACCCTATATCACCTTCCATACGCGAACGTACCGAATTGATTTTGACGATGGCGCGCGTGATCGTTACCTCGAAATCATCGACTCCTTCGCGTCGTACCATCAGTTTCATATCGGTACCAACCTTGCCGCGCATCTTTTCAACCGCCTGCCGCAAGGTCAGCCCGAGAACGGGTTCGTCATCCAGGTGCGTAACAAGGTCGCCGGCCTTGATCCCGGCGCGGTGGGCGGGGGTGTCGTCGATGGGCGAGACTACCTTGACTAAACCGTTTTCCATGGTCACTCCGATGCCCAACCCGCCGAATTTGCCGCGAGTCCGAACCTGCATGTTTTTGTAGTTCTTTTTGTTCATGTAGCTGGAATGAGGGTCAAGAGACGACAACATGCCGCCGATTGCCGCTTCAATCAATTCTTCGTCGGTCAGTTCCTCGATATAATCGGCGCGCACGCGCTCGAAGACATCACCGAACAGACGGAGCAAACGATAGGTTTCTTCCTTGCTTGATTTATCCTCCTGGGCTGCACTGGGGGAGGAATACCCAATGACCAGTACGGGAATTAGGAAAACCGCAAGCGCGGCGAGGCTAAGAAGTCGATTTTTCATTCGTTTATCCGTTTATCTTAATCTTACGCGCCGCCAGCCACGGCAAGGGGTTAATGGGCTGTCCGTTACGTCGCAATTCAACATATAGAACCGGAAGACCGCTTTTTGGACTCCCCATAATACCGGCAGGTTCACCCGACAATACTTGTTGCCCGATGGCGTTGTCTATGCGGGCTAGACCCGCAAGGAGGCTATGATAGCCCTCGCCGTGTTCGATGATCAAGAGTTGCCCGTAACCCTTGAACGCGCCAGCAAAAACTACAGTACCGTTATAGGGAACGACAACCTGCGCTTCGACCCCTGTTTCAATGGTGATGCCTTTGCGGGTCAATCCCGTTTCCATCACCTGCCCATAGCGCCCGACAAGTCGCCCAATGGCCGGGTAAGGCAAGGTTCCGCGGGATTTACTGATCGAGCCTATGGGAAGTTTCGTTGCAACCGCTTCGGTTTTTTCCTGCTTATCTTTTTCAGGTTCCGCCTTTTTCCGTTTTTTACGGTCCGCTTCCAGTCGGGCCATCAGGTCACGCAGGCTTTTTGCCTTTTTCACCAGTTCGCGCACCCGTTTTTCGGCTTTACGTGTTTTGGAATCTGTCTTTTTTTTCAGTTTCGTTTTAGCCTTCATCAGGCCATTCAGGCGTTTGCGTTCGAAATCCAGGTCGGTGCGCACGGCTGCCAGTTGCTGGCGTTTTTGAACCGCCTGTTGACGGGTACTTACCAGTTCCGACAATTCCTGGCGTAAGTCCGTAGCGCGTTCTTCAATCGCGGGTACGGCAGTACGCAGAAGGATGGCCCCGCGAACCGTATCGGACGGGCTGATTGGCGCTACGATCATGGCTTCGGGTGGATGCCGCACCATTCGCAGCAGGGCCATCAGCACGTGGCCGAACTGCTCACGCCTTTCGCCAAGCAGGACAAGCTTGCTTTTTTCCTTTTCGGTCAGATCCTTTAGCCTGACTTCCAGATCAAGAACCGCGATTTCATGATCCTGAATGGCTGAAGCGACCTTGACCGTTTCCGCCCTGAGACGATTTAGGTCGCGATCAAGGTCGACGGATTGTTTTTTCAGGTTCTCGTGCCGTTTTTTGCCTTTATCCAAAGCCCGCTCGATGACCTTCAAATCTGTGCTCTTTTTTGCTTCCGCCGCGCCTGAAGGACTGGGCTGCCAGACAACACAAAGCAAAGCGAAAAAAACGCCGGTATTGAAAGTTGTCATAGCCTTTTTCAGCATGATTATTCCTGTATCAGGCAACGACCGGTCATTTCTTCAGGCTGGTCCAATTGTAAAAGCCGAAGCAATGTTGGCGCGATATCGGCGAGGACGCCTTCATCCAGCCCCGTCACCCAACCCGGCGCATTTGCCATCAGCACAGGTACTGGATTGGTGGTGTGGGCAGTATGAGGCTGCGCCGGATCTTCGCAAGCATCCCACATTTGTTCACAGTTACCATGATCGGCGGTGATCAAAAGGACGCCGCCGGATTGGGATATGGCGTCTTCCAGTCGGCCAAGGCTGACATCCAGAGTCTCCACCGCGTTGCGGGCGGCCTCCAGAACACCTGTATGGCCGACCATATCGCCGTTTGCATAGTTGACGATAATGAGATCGAACGAACCACTTTGAATGGCCTCAACCAATTTATCAGTGACTTCCAACGCCGACATTTCAGGTTGCATGTCGTATGTCGCGACCTTTGGCGAGGGCACCAGAACGCGTTCCTCGCCTTCGAAAACCCGTTCCCGTCCGCCGTTGAAAAAGAAAGTGACGTGAGCGTATTTCTCGGTTTCGGCGATGCGTAATTGTTTGAGCCCCGCATTGGCGACCACTTCACCGAGGATGTTTTTCAGTTCCGCCGAGGGAAACAAAGCCGTCAGAAAAGGTTCAAGGTCACGGGAATATCGAACCATACCGGTGCTGGCTTCAAGTTGAACCGTGCGTGATCGTTTGAAGCCGTCAAAATCCGGATCGACCAGCGCCATCAGAATTTCACGGGCGCGGTCAGCCCTGAAATTAGCCATCAAAATACCGTCGCCATCCTTCATTCCGGCGTAGCCATCAATGGCCGTAGGCAGGACAAATTCATCGACGATGCCGACATCATAGCTGGCGGAAATAGCGCAAAGGGCGTCCTTCGCCTTTTTCCCTTTGCCATCAACCATGACATCGTAAGCCGTGGAAACTCGCTCCCAGCGATTATCCCGGTCCATGGCGTAGTAGCGGCCCGTGACCGTTGCGACCTCAACGCCTTCTGTCCCTTGCAACTCATCCAGAAAAACTTTCATGAAACCGTGGGCGCTTTTTGGCGGCGTGTCGCGACCATCCAGGAAAGCATGAATGAAAACCGGCACCCCCGCTTTGGCGATTATTCTGGTCAGGCCGATGATATGGCTGGTGTGAGAATGGACACCACCCGGCGATAACAGCCCCATCAAATGACAGGCCCCGCCGCTTTTTTTAAGACCGGATATAAAGTCGCCCAGAACCGGGTTTTCGGCGAGCGCCCCACCGGCAAGGGCGGCGTCAATCCTAGGTAGCTCCTGCATGACGACGCGACCCGCCCCAAGATTGGTATGGCCGACCTCGGAATTGCCCATCTGCCCCGCCGGTAGCCCGACATTCAGGGCCGACGCCTGCAACTGGGCCTTCGGCAAGTTGGCCGTGAAACGGTCCCAATTCGGGGTCGCGGCCAGGGCGATTGCGTTATTGTCGCTTTCCTCCCGCATCCCCCATCCATCAAGGATGCAAAGGACGACAGGTTTGGGCCTTTTCAGCGAATCCGACATGCCCCGACTATACAAATATCAGCCTAACAAGTCGCCGATGTATTGGTTCACTTCCCTGGCCTCCAGCCCGGCTGGGAAGACGGAAAATAAGTCAGACACATCACTCACTGGTATAAGCCAGTGACACGGAATTATGAACACCCTCCGAGTCTGAATTACTACAGCTCAGTAGGGTAGGGCCAAGAACGTCCCACCATTACGCTTAGTGAGCTCACGCATCAAAATTGCGTACCGATTTGTAGTATATTGACTGATGAAGCCAATACCATGAATTTTGGCTAAGCGTTTTTTGCCACCACCTCTATTCATTTTGGTAATCTTATCAATAACCTGATCGTAAGACCCTCCTGTATAGTCATCACCAAAAACATAAATTGACATAGACCTTCCGGGTTTCGCGTATCTACGAAGCGAAGTCTCCATGCCTTCTACAGGACTGCTATTTGATGCATCATTCCAAGCTTTAAAAACATTCATGGCACTTTTTCTTCTAGCTGGAGTATCGGGTATCCACTTCCCTGTATACGCTGAAAGTAATGATTTTCCTTGGTCGTTTAGAATTTGAAACGCTTTAACTTGCGGGTGAATACTCAATACATTCAAAATTTCCCTAGAAACTCGATCCCAGATATTTAGCATAGATCCAGATGTATCAACGACGAAGATCACATATTCTGCATCTACTGGAATACCGCCGACCTCCACATCCCGTATTTTACTATTTGTAGAAGGTGCAATGGAAACCCGTTTCAAGGACTCCTTAACCATAGAAAGACCTTCCAAGTTACTATCTAGATTTTTGGATTCCTTCTTTGCCTGTCCAAGTCGTTGGGAGAGTTCTTGATCTGCATTGCCAAGAGCACCAGACTCAGTGATCTGATTGTCATTCAATTTATTTTGGCTGCTGATTTCTACTTGAAGTGTTTCAATCTTTGTTTCCAAAGCAATTACTTGATCCAAAAGGCCTTCTGTCTCGTCCAAAGATGACAGGTTTGAATCTGGCTGTGTTCGAGAAATCAGGACCAAAAGTACCACGGCCCCAAAACCGCAGGAGATGATGTCTAAAAAGGACAGATTAAATATCTCAAAGTCTTTCTTTTTTACCTTCATGGCCAATTGGAAGCTGGGCTAATCAGCAACCCTCCTGTTGACGCTGCCCATGACCAATATGCGTTTGATGCATCTGGGTCACCTTCAATGGGAAGGAGGACCACATTTACCTTTATATCTTTGGGCGCACTTTCCTTTATCGTATGCTCAAAGAGTTTTAAGCGACACTCACCTGATATTGTTTTGGATTTTCCGAGAAGAGAGCTGCAGCTGGCAAATGGGTTCAAGCTTGCGTATCTTGAATCGCCTACTGTTGGAAGACCATCTGTAACCACATAAACAGAAGTGGCTCCGGACTTCTTAAGCTCTTTCAATCCACGTTGGAGGTTAGTCGGTCCTTTTGGTACAATCTTGTCGATCTCTCGATATATGCTTCCTAGGACGGTTGCATTCTTGGCATTAAACCATAGGGTTTTTCCTAGTGTTTTAGCTTTATCATTGTATGAGATCACAGTGACCTTGCTATTCTTGGGTACACGCGCTAACAACCATTTAGCTACACGCTTAGTTCTTTGCCATTTTGGGCCTGCCATTTTCTGCTTCAATGAACCGTTTTTACGCTTGATCACATTCAGAAGTTTTTCGTCTGTCATGGAGGCGGAACTATCTAATAAAATTGCAATGCGTGCCCCTTCGACCCTGAGGCCCATTAAATAATCCTCTTCTCCTCCCCGGTCGTCTTCAACAACATCTTCCTTTTTGTGCCTTGGTGCTTTCTTAATGTCATTTTTTAGTGCGGCTAATTGGCCTTTCTTATCAACCAAGCTGCGTTTGTTATTGCGAAGTTCATTTTTAAGTCTGGCTACCCGTGCCTTGAGTTCCGCTATTTTCTCAGCTTCAGACTTTGAAACGTCTTTTAAAGACTGGAGGGTTGCCTGAAGTTCTTTTTCCTGTTGTTGCAAACGGGCCATATCCGCTGTCAGAAGGTCCGTTTCAAGGACAGAGTTGTCCACATTATGTTTTACCAACATAAACACGAGTACAATCGCACCAAGTCCACAGGACATGATATCCAGAAATGCTAGATTAAACCCTTCTGATTTGCGATGACGATGCAACGATATTCTCCGCTTACTTCAGCTTGGCAAGAATATGTCTGTCACAATACTCCTGTATTTGAACAACCAGACCATCCTGAAGGCGTTGGAGTTGGTGGAACAAGAACATCAGAAAGATGCTCAGTAATAGAGCGACAAGTGTTGAGTTAAAAGCTACACCAAGGCTGTCAGTCATACCGGCAATATCACCGGCAAGTGCTTTGTCAGCTAATGACAGTGCTTCACCGATCCCCCTAACAGTTCCAATGAAGCCGATAGAAGGTATAGCCCAGATCAAATAACGGATCATGGAATTCTCAGCTTCCTGACGTACTGTCATCGCTTCAACAGAGCTTTCAATAGCATCCGAAAGGTTTTGCACATTCCTAGTTGCCGCATAACGCCAGAGAGCTGACCTGATAGTTTTGATTAAAGGCATTTCTTTGTATTTTTCTTCAATGCCTTTATCAATATTATCGATAGCATGTTCGACGGAAAATGTTTTGTCATTGCCAACTTCAATGTATTCGACATTAAAGAGGAAATTGGTTTTTAGGATCGTACGACATTTATCCAGAATGAGGAATGTGCCCCAGAGCATCAGAATGAAGCATATTTCCTGTTCATAATCTTTAAGTACAACCACGATATCCCGAGGCGCAGACAAGCCCTGTTGTTTAGCCAATTCAATCATCATGGCGGCCTCGGGTCGTATATATCCTATATAAATTAGGTGTACGACAATGATTGAAATAATGAGAGCAATAAAGCTTTTGACCATATCAGACATTTTAAATATCCACTGGAAACGAAGCTGGAGAGTTGAGACTGATGCCAGGAAGTGCAGCTTGCACGATGGCACCTACACAAACCAGTGCGGTAATTATAGCTAACAAGACGATTGTTTTCTTTTCCAACTTAATAATCTTCACCTCAATACAAATATCGACCTAACCGGAACCCAACATCATTTCGTTCTGAATTCAGACTTTCCCGAAAAGCAGGTCTAATAGTTGTTATAGAACCGGATTTATAATTTGCCCCTTTTACCACATAAGCTGAACCACTTTGATTACCCATGGGGTTGTCTTCAACTCTATTAGCAATTGGTGGAACGATTGAGTAAGTATCATGGACATACTCGGAGACGTTTCCTGCCATATCATAAAGTCCTGACTTTTCTTGTTTGAAACTACCGACAGGGGCAATACCAGCAAACCCGTCTGTATAGTTTGGCACATAGAACTTCACAGAGCCATGGGCGCTTTCATCAGCAACATTGGCTGCATTTGCAGGAATAACTGTCTGGTTCCCCCATGTAAAAATAGTTCTCTTGTTCTTTTTTGCCTTACGGGCAAGCCATTCCCATTCTGCTTCAGTAAGCATACGATATCCATCAGCATTTTCATCGAAGCCAATAACCTTGCCACCCTGTGTTATGTAAACAGGGTTTAATTTTTCTTTTTTAGACAACCAGTTACAGAAAGCCGCTGCATCACTCCAACTTACATTTGTCACAGGCTCATTTCCCGCGCCTTTGGCTTTAGAGCGATTGAACTTCTCAAACTCCTTATTGCTCACTTCATGAACGCCTGCGTAAAAGTCCCGATCCAGTTTGATCTTATGAACAAATTCATTAGCTCGTTGGCCTTTTTCGTGACGTTCTGCCCCAATTGAAAATATCTCATTAGGTTTGAACATCTGCATTTTGCCGCCTGCAAATGTCATGTATGAGGTTTTAGCTTCGGCCCGCCTTGCTTCGATCTCCGTGATCAGTTTTGCAGATATTCGCTGAGTAGACCTTGCGCTTGGACGAATAGATTTCCTTACAGTACGATAACCAGCCTTTTTAAGTTCGACCTTGTAAAGCACAGCGCTTAAGCGCGCTTTATATGGGGTCACCCCTTTTGAGCGACCATTGATAAAGACTTCTGCAGAAGGGCTGGAGTCAATCTCCACCTGACCGGTTTCAAGCTTGAGATTGAATGATATTTCTTTCATTTCTCCTACATTCACGGTCACATCTTGAGAAGAAGCAAAATATCCTAGTTTCGAATAGGAAACCTTATACGTCTTGAGCGCATCTACCGTCATTGGCATTCCTGGTCTTGCCTCAATTCCATTAACCAGTAGTGCACCATTTGTCGGAGAAACCTTGACCAGAAGAGCTGCTCTTTTGGGTTTGAGATTATAGATACGTGCCAATTGTTCATAGCCGCGCTTGATATCGATCACATCAATCACTTGTTGGTGATTTTCTGTCTCGACCTGAACTCTGTATTTACCACCTTGCCTTTTAAAGGCAACAGGAGTTTGACCGATCATTTCACCGTCGACAGTAACACTTGCTCCCATTGGCTTGGACTTGATTGAAACTGTTCCTTCAATCGGTGTCAGCATAACCCTGGTATTAAGCTCTTCATTCCGCTTGATTTTAATGTCATGCGTATCTTTTATAAAATAGGGATTGTCAATCCCAACGGAGTAAGAACCCGCTTCCAACTCTTTTTCCAAAGTTGGCGCAATCGCAATCTTACGTCCATCTATTGTCCATTTGGTATCCGTGTCCGTATTGGTTTTGATTGTAACCTTACCCGGCAATTCGAACATCTTAACCTGGTGGTTTCTTCCAATATGTGCTTGCGGGATCGGTTCATTCACTGGTTTAAATCCCTCAGCCAGTACTGTCAGTACAGGAGAACTACTGATTGAATAAACTGATCCTTCGATATAAATACCGTTAGATACTGATATTTGGGCAATCTCGCTGGCCTCTGGTGGCTGAATTACAAGCCGAGTGCCGTTTGACCCGATAATGACACCAAACACAATGACAGCAGCTAGGAAGATGCCTGCTACAACAAATATGTAGTTTTTCCGTTGTATTGCTTTTGCTTGCTTGATGCTTTCGTCAAATTGGTTCATCACAAATCATTGTTACTTCGGTGTTGTTCTGCCCAAGAGGGATGAGGACTTTTACGAGCTTGGATTTATAACCTTTACGGCTGCCTTCAAAAGTGTAGTTGCCAGGCTTTAGTTTGATTGAACGCCCTGGTGTCAAACCAACTTGACCTACACCACGGACTTTCACAAAAGTCTGGTTGTCGGAAACAACGAACACCTTTTGTTTCTTATTCATTTGATCAAGCAGTTTATTCAGGTCTGCTGCCTGGTTCGTGAGCGAATAACTGTAGTTACCGTATTTCTCAGACTTCACCAGATCAGCCAGAGCTTTCTTTTTATAGCTGGCGACGCTAAGACTATATGGGTTGTTTTGAAACTCCGTGAATGTCTTTTTAAGACGCAATATCTCATTAGCACGATCAAGCCCCTGTGAAGCTTCCTTATGTGCAGGATCTTCTTTTTTGGATCTTTCGAAGTAAGATTTTGCTTTTGCCCAATCATCATTCTTTGCGGCTTTAGCAGCATTTTTCAGTGCCGACGTTAGTCGAATTTTACTTTCCAGCTTCAAAAGCCTTCCATTAATCAGTCTGATCTCCTCACGGCCTGGATAGATCGCCTTGGCATCTTTCAGGTGTTTTCTTACCATTGATGCTTTCTGGTCATCAATCGCGTACATGGCCAACTCAATACTCTTATGGAACAGTATGTTCTTGAGAACTACTTCCAGTTCCTGCAGACGTTGAGTAACTTCTGTTCTTGCTGAATCAAGTTTGTTGATCTGACTGAGAAGTTGGAACTCTTTTTCCGGATTATTTTCAACCTGAGTCACTCGTGCTTCTTCAAGCATGGGGAGAATTTGAGGCAACGTATCAATACGGTGCTTTAAAGCATTTGCTTGTTCATCATCTGGAAAGATTGCCAGTGCCTTATCAATATTAATACTCGCCAAATCGTAATCATCTGCATGATAGGAATTCATTGCTTCCGACTTGGCAGTCTCAAAGTCAGACTGTTGCGCTCTTATAGCTTCTTCAGCCATAGACGCCCCATCCTGAATATTTTTGATCGCTTTTTTATATTCGCCGCTGGCAAACTCACTTACAGCTTTGTCTTTTAAAGACTGGATATCAAAGGCTTTCTCTTTATCCCAGCCCTCAAGGTTTCTTGCTTCGATTTGCGGTTGGATCTCACCATCGAAATGTGCCAGGGCTTCTTTAAATTCTGATCTCAGGTTTTCAATTTCCTGAACAGACAAACTAATCACCGTTTGCTTTTTCTCTTCGACTTTTAGTCTTGTCGTATCCTCTTCTGGAAATTTAAGGAGTGTAATGCCAGCAATGAAAGCGATAACAACCAGACCAACAGCCCCCATAATGAGGAGCTGTTGGTCTCTCTTACGGTTGGTTTCTTGCTTTACCTGCTGAATTTTCTCTTTCAACATAACAGACGACCTTTAAAGTCTAGTATCTGGTGTAGATTCCTGTGCGTAAATTTTCTTCAGAAATTTTCGCCATTGTTGGAACTGGTCTTTCGCATCTCCAGTCAGTTTAACTGTCTCTTTTTCGAACTCGATAACCTGTGGTGCAAGTTCCATATCAAGGGATTGACCAAGCTCATTCAATGCATCACGGTGTGCTTTGGCTTCCTCACTTGTCTTGAAACTTTCAGAGAT
>MPLX02196230.1_pt1 | contig 12035 bp, 13 predicted proteins | sample 1617341 | NCBI WGS metagenome assembly MPLX02 (sample SAMN05944804, study PRJNA350692) | marine metagenome | biome: marine; feature: ODZ; material: water; isolation source: 120 m water sample filtered on 0.2 um supor filter | place: Pacific Ocean | collected 2012-04-08 | depth 120m m | reverse complement strand
CTTCCTTTCGGACGCACAACCAGTTTGGGATCAATTTTCGCAGCAGCACACGGGTTGCAGGGATTACACGGATTACACGGATTTTTCGCCGCGCACGGATTGCATGGGTTTTTCGCCGCACATGGGTTGCACGGGTTTTTTGCCGCGCATGGGTTACAAGGATTGCAGGGGTTTTTCTTGGCCACTAGTGTGAGAAGCTGCGCCTGTGCTCGCGAAAGGGCGGGCGGGTTCAAATTACCTGCGCCAGCCTGAACTGGTTGCGGGATAACCAGCGCCCCACCAAGGGCGACGCCGCCACCAAAAAGAACGGGTAGGACGGTGGAGCACATCAGCTTCATGTCGAAGGATTTCACGGGGTCTCTCCTGTTATTTTGTTTTGATTTTAAAAAGCATATAGTAATTTGAAGAATAAATAACAAAATTATTCGGTCTCTTCCAATCACGGTTATTCACAATTTTGTGACGGTGTTTAATTATCGGTCCGGCATTCAAGAAAGGCGGATTGAAATATGTTCTGATCAGTTTCCGGCTAGTGTTCTGCCCTAGATAAACACCATTTGGCCCCGCGCCTTGGCGTCATTCAAAAAAGTGACCATGCCGCCACTTTCGATAGGCACGTCTTCACGCAAGGCCGCCCCTTCCAGCCCCAGGGCGCGAAGCCCCATATCACAAACCATGAACTTGACGCCCATGCTGATACAGGCCTGCAAAAGATCTTCGAAAGTCGCCACAGTTCTATCCTTGAAATCGGCGTCGATATCACCACCAGTCTGGCCGTCAGTACCGATTTCACCGGCAGGCAGTTTTTTCCACTGGGGCGCGTTTTTATCCGTAGCGGCCAGAAGGGCGCGACTGGCGGCCATGGTAAAAAACAGCGTTGCCGGAATATCGATGGCGGCGGCGGCGCTGGCCATGACCAGGGCGTAATGAACCTTGTCGAAATCGCCGGAAAAAACCACGATGGAAAGTTTTTCAGGACGGTCTGTTCCAACGTCGCTCATTTCTACGCGCCCGATTTATGAGTCGAGAGATCGGTAATTTTGGGATATTTTCCACAAAGCGGACAACCTGTATCCGCTTTGACGGTAATTTTCCTGAACCCGGAAGACAGGCCTTCATAAATCAGAAGCGATCCGGCCAAACTATCGCCGATACCCAGCAATTCCTTGATCACTTCCGTCGCCTGCAACGAGCCGACCGTGCCGCACAAAGCGCCAAGTACGCCTGCTTCGGCGCAGGTAGGGATTTGCCCTGGTGGTGGCGCTGCCGGAAACAGACACCGGTAACAAGGGAGTGCGTTTCCGTCTTCGTCCTTCGTGTGGGGTTTGAATGTGTATATTTGACCGTCAAAGCGCAAAATGGCGGCAGATACCAGGGGTTTTTCGGCAAAATAGCAGGCATCATTAACCAGAAACCGGGTAGGGAAATTATCGCTGCCGTCGGTGACAAGATCATATTGCCCTATCAGATCAAGGGCGTTGTCGGGACCGATCCTGTCCTTGACTGGAACAATGTTGATGTCGGGATTTACCGCCCGAATGGTTTTTTGGACGCTTTCCACTTTCGCCATGCCGACGGCGTCTGTCGTATGGACGATCTGGCGTTGCAGATTGGAAAGATCGACCACGTCATCGTCAACGACCCCGATGGTTCCAACCCCGGCAGCGGCCAGATACATAATAACCGGCGAACCGAGACCGCCAGCGCCGACGACCAATACTTTCGAGTCCAGTAATTTCGACTGACCCGTCCCACCCACCTGATCGAGAAGAATGTGGCGGGCGTAACGTTGAATTTGTTGATCGTTGAAGTCCAAGGCGAGGGGCTTTCCTTTTGTTTGAGGCTACTCGTTGCCGACACCGTCAAAAAGCGGGGTTGAAAGATATCGTTCTGCGAAAGACGGCAAAATCACGACGATCATCTTACCTTCCATTTCAGGCCGGGCACCGATTTCCATCGCCGCCGCCAGTGCCGCCCCGGATGAAATACCGACGGGCAACCCTTCAGTGCGGGCGACCTGGCGCGCCGTCGCCATTGATGTCTCGTTGCCGATCTTGATGATTTCGTCAATAAGGTCCGTTTTCAAAATGCTTGGTATAAAGCCTGCGCCGATACCCTGAATTTTGTGGGGTCCCGGGATGCCGCCCGACAGAACTGGTGAATCCTCCGGTTCCACGGCGATAATCTTGATCTTGGGATTGTTCTTTTTCAGGACATCGGCAACGCCGGTCAGTGTCCCACCGGTGCCGACGCCGCTGATCACAACATCGACCTTGCCGTTGCTGTCCGTCCAGATTTCCTGTGCCGTCGTGTTGCGGTGGACCTCCGGATTAGCGGGGTTTTCAAATTGCTGCAGCATCACCGCGCCGGGAATTTCGCCAACCAGTTGTTCGGCGCGTTCAATCGCCCCCTTCATGCCTTGCGCCCCCGGCGTCAGATCAATTTCCGCGCCCAACAGGTAGAGCATCTTTCGACGTTCCTCTGACATGCTTTCCGGCATGGTCAGGATCAGGCGGTAGCCTTTGGCGGCGCAAACGAAGGCCAGGGCGATGCCTGTGTTGCCCGATGTCGGTTCGACCAGCACTGCCCCCGGCTTGATGCGCCCCTCGTCTTCGGCCGCGTTAATCATAGCTAGGCCGATGCGGTCTTTTACCGAGGCCAGTGGATTGAAAAATTCACACTTACCAACGATATCCGCCTTGCAGTCGCTGCCTTGCGTTAACCGGGCAAGGCGAACCAGTGGAGTGGCGCCAACGGTTTCCACCAAATTGTCATAGATGCGCCCCCTGAAGGTCACGCTATTTTCTGCAAGTGGCTGTTCACTCATAAGTTTCGCCTTCTAAATTGAGAAATCCAGGTTAGTCCGCCCTTCGCTGACTACTCCGACCTTTGATGCGTTGTCGCACAAATCATCGATGGAGATACCGTCCAGCTCCTTCATGACGTTGTCCTGAAGGCTGATCCACATTGGCCGCACCACCTTGATGCCCAATTCCGAACCGGCGGCGTCCTGAATAGGGTCGTCACTGGTTTCCATATTCCTGACGACGCGAACGATGTCGCCAATTGAAATGCGCCGCCTTTCGCGAGCCAGGCGGTATCCACCGCGCGGACCGCGAACGCCAATCAGCACCCCTTGACGCACAAGCTGTTGCAGGGCTTGCTCCAAATAGCGCCTGGGAATTTCCTGGCGGCGGGTAATTTCCCGGCTTTGCACCGGCTCGCTGCCTGCGTGGTAGGCAATATCCAGAACCGCTTCGATGGCAAATAACATTTTTTTCGAGAGTCTTAACATCAGACAGTGTTCCCCCCAGACAAACCTGTTGAACCAAATCCACCTTCCGCACGTTCACTATCCGGCAAGGCAGGAACCTCTTCCCACTCGCCCTGACTTACTTTGGCGAGCACCATCTGGGCTATCCGCATACCACGCTGCACAAGAAATGTTTCGGATCCATGATTAATCAGGATAACGCCTATTTCACCTCGATAATCCGCATCAATTGTTCCGGGGGCGTTCAGAACCGTTACGCCATTTTTCAAGGCCAGTCCGGAACGGGGCCGAACCTGCGCCTCGTAACCGAATGGTAATGCGATGGCAATCCCCGTCGGCACCAGGTAGCGCTCCCCGGGTTCAATGGACAAAGGGCTGTCCGTCGCCGCCAGCAGATCCATGCCGGCGCTGGACGGCGTCGCGTAGGATGGCAGTTCAAGCCCGTCGCCGTTTCTCAGGCGTTTTAGCTGGACTGTCAATTCCGTCATTATTCTTCTATCCCTTTTGGTTGACCAATGACGTCGGCAATGCGCATTGCCAGTTTTTCGGCGACGGCGTTTTTCGACATTGTCGGCCAGTCCTCAACTTTATCGGCTGTAATCAAATGAACCGTATTGTCCGATCCACCAAATGTGCCCGTTTCGGGTGAAACATCGTTGGCGACAATCCAGTCGCAGCCCTTTGATATTCTTTTTTTGCTGGCATAGGCGACAACATCGTCCGTTTCGGCGGCGAAACCAATAACCAGATCCGGGCGTTTATTTGGCTTTGAGGACAGTGTCGCCAGAATATCCGGGTTCAGGGTCAATTCCAGTGGTGGCGGGGCGGAGCCGTCTTTTTTCAGCTTTGAGGCGGTTTCTTCGGCTACCCGCCAGTCGGAGACAGCCGCCGCGCACACGGCGATATCGGCAGGCAGGGCCTGTTCGCAGGCCGTCAGCATTTCCTGGGCGCTTTCTACCCGAACCAGATTGACGTCGCTCGGGGGTGCCTCATGGGTAGGACCGCTGATGAGCGTCGTATCAGCCCCCAGGCGCGCCAGGGCATGGGCAATTGCGTACCCCTGCTTTCCCGAGGAACGACTGGCGATGTAGCGCACCGGATCAATGGCTTCATGGGTTGGTCCACTTGTAACCAGGGCGCGCTTGCCCTTCAGCGGCCCTTCAACTCGAAAAAAACTTTCAATGGCCCGGACAATATCCACAGGCTCGCTCATCCGTCCCATGCCGAATTCACCGCACGCCATGTCGCCTTCTTCGGGGCCGATCACGATGACGCCCCGGTCTTTAAGGATTTGCAGGTTGTTTTGCGTCGCCGGATTGTGCCACATCCTGACATTCATGGCCGGGACCACCATAATCGGTTTATCGGTGGCCAGCAACGCCGTGGTCGCCAGATCATCAGCCAGGCCGTGGGCCATGCGGGCAAGAATATGAGCCGTCGCCGGAGCGACAACGACGAGATCGGCGCTGCGGGATAATTCAATATGGCCCAGTTCGTTCTCATCGGTGAGGGAGAACATGTCCTCAAAGACCTTTTCGCCACTTAAGGCGGCGAGGGACAGGGGCGTGACAAATTCGCTTCCGCCACGGGTCAGGATGCACCGGCTGCGAATGCCCCTCTCGGCCAGGTGCCGGATCAGGTCCGGGCACTTGACGGCGGCTATACCCCCGGAAACAACAAGTAAAATTCTTTTTCCCACAGTCTGCTGAGCCTTGAAAATAATTAACGATTATTTGGTGTGATTAACTTAGGGTTCCCCAACCTCGCTGGCAAGGGCATAAAACAAACGAGCAGTAAATAGTTGGACCCTAAAAGGCCAGTACCAGCAAAATCACGATCAGGCCGCCCAGCGCCATATAGGAAACCGGGCCCAGGGCGAAACGGCTTTCGCCTTTCAGGGCGCGAATAGTTTCCGGGTGCAGGCGCACGCGTCCCTCGGCCAATTGCGCCGCCCCGCGATCAAGGTTTTCCATTAAGCGAGGAAGGCGGCGCACGGCTCCGGCAATGTCCCCGGTCGCTTCAATCAAACGCGCTTCCGGACCCAGGTGTTCGATCACCCATCCTTCGATCATCGGTCGCGCCATCACCCACATATTCGCTTCGGGGTTCAGTTTGCGCCCCGTGCCTTCCGCTGTCAGCATGGTTTTCTGCAACAACAGCAGTTGCGGCTGGGTTTCCATGTTGAAGGTCTTGGTGATCGAGAAAAGCTGTCCCAGCAATCGGGCGATCGATATTTCGTTTTGCGGCAAATCCAGGATCGGCTCGGCGATGGACCTGCATGCCTGGGTAAAGGTATCGACGGATTGATCGGCAGGGATCCATCCGGCTTCGAAATGAACCTCGGCGGCGCGGCGAAAATCACGGGTCAGGAAGGCCAGAAGCAACTCACCCAGATGGCGCCGGGTCTTGGTATCCAGGCGCCCCATGATGCCGTAATCCACACCGGCCAGATTACCGTCTTCAAGGACAAACAGGTTGCCCGGGTGCATGTCGGCATGGAAAAAACCATCACGAAAAACCTGCAGGAAAAATGCTCCCGCCGATTTTTCAAGCAGATCGTTGGTATCGTGTCCCGCAGCGCGCAGCGCGGCGATATCATCAATTGGGGTGCCATTCACGCGCTCCGTCGTCAGCACCCTTTGCCCCGTCAGGCGCCAGTCGATGGCGGGAACCATAAAATAGTCAACATCCGCGAGATTTTCGTTCAGTTCGGCCGAGGCTGCTGCTTCAAAACGCAGGTTCATTTCCATTTCAATGGTTTTTGCCAGCGTGCGCACGGTTTCAACGGGACGCAACCGCCGGAGTTCCGGCTTGGCTGCCTGAACCAGTTCGGCGATCCAGAAAAAAAGGTCGATGTCTTTTTGAAAGGCCTCCTCAATATTGGGCCGCAACACCTTGACGGCGACCTCGCGCCCGTCGTGGGTAACGGCGAAATGAACCTGTGCGATAGAGGCGGCAGCGATCGGCTTGTCGTCAAATTCGGCAAACAGCTCGTCAACGGGCCGGCCGAACTCGGCCTCGATGGTGGCGCGGGCCTGATGTCCCGGAAATGGGGGCAGGCTGTCCTGCAACTGGGAAAGGTCGTTGGAAAATTCCTCCCCCAACAGATCGGAACGGGTCGAGAGCGCCTGCCCCAGTTTAATGAAACTGGGCCCCGCCTCCTGCAAGGCCGCAGCCAGCCGCTGGCCGGGGCGTCCTTTCGCACGGCGCGAGAACAGACGGGCGACGAAGACGGCCGGACCGCCAATTTCCAGGCGCTCCAACGTCATCAAGGCGTCATGGCGCGCTAGAATACGGGCAATGGAAAACAGCCGGGCGATATTTCTGATCGAACGGTTCATGGTGACTAAATGCGCCAGGCGGAATGAATAGTGGCGATGCCGCCACTCAGGTTCTGGTACTTGACCTGTTCAAGACCGGCATCCGTAATCATGCTGGCAAAGGTTTCCTGATCAGGAAAACGACGAATGCTTTCAGCCAGATAGCGGTAGGATTCCTCATCATCGGCGACCAGTTTGCCCAGCCAGGGCAGGATGCTGAAAGAGTAGGTATCATAGATTTTTTCCAGGGCGGGCAGCGCGACGTGGCTAAACTCCAGACACAGAAAATGTCCCCCCGGTTTTAACACCCGGCAGGCCTCCAGCAGGGCATTTTCAATATGGGTAACGTTTCGAATGCAAAAGGCGATCGTAAAGGCGTCGAAGGAACTATCCGGAACCGGAAGATTTTCCGCATCACCGTTAACCCACTCGATCCCTTGCAGGATGCCGCGGTCGATAGCCCGGTCACGGCCAACGTCCAGCATTTCGTCGTTAATATCGCAAACACAGACCTCCCCGCCGCCTCTTTCCAGAAACTTAAAGGCAATATCGCCCGTGCCGCCGCCGACATCGATCAGTTTCATATCCGGCCGCGGTGCCAGACTGTCGATAAAGGCAGATTTCCATAACCGGTGAACGCCCATGCTCATCAGATCGTTCATCAGATCATAGCGCGAGGCGACATTGTCGAAGACGCCCTTGACCATGGACGCCTTGTCGCGCGCATCTACGGTTGCGAAACCGAAATGGGTGGTTTTTTCGCCCGTTTCAGGGTTTGATTTATCGGTATTCTTGCTGCCCATGGCGGCACCATAGCCCAAGCCGGAGAAAGGCACCAGTGTCCTGGTCTTTCCACAATCGAACCTTGGGCGGTGCTCTGTATTAAACGCAAGTCGCCTTGCAACCAGTCGTCTCTTGGTTCCACACAATTCTGACCGGAAGGATGTTTGGATGCCATGCCCGCCCTGCCTGATCACTGGGACGTGATCGAAAAGGAAGGTGAACCGCATGTCAAAATTCACCCCCTGGACGCCGCCGACCTTTCCATTGGCGAAGGTGAGCCGGGTGCGACTGGGCAACAATCGCGGAAATTTGGCCATCAAGGCCAAACCTGCCGAAGGAATGAGGCGCGACGTGGTTATTGTAGAGAGCATCTGGCCCAACGCCGCTTTCGAAAAAGGTATTGGAATCAACGCGCTGACCGGGGCCGATCCAACAGCCCCTGTCGGTGGCCAGGCCTTCCACGACAATGCCAGCTGGATTCGCAAAATCTAGTGGGTCTTGGCCCTGGAATCGGGTATGTAACTGCATCCATTCACAGTCGGTCGAAGAAACCTGAAACATGAGCAAAATCACGCCGGAAATCGTCGCCAGCCACGGCCTGACGGAAGATGAGTACAATGAAGTCCTGTCGATTATGGGACGCGAGCCAAACTTGACGGAACTGGGCATTTTTTCCGTCATGTGGTCCGAACACTGCTCCTATAAATCATCAAAAAAATGGCTGAAAACCCTGCCGACACAAGCCCCCTGGGTGATCTGCGGACCTGGTGAAAACGCCGGTATCATTGATATTGGCGACAATCACGCGATCATCTTCAAGATGGAAAGCCACAACCACCCGTCCTTCATCGAACCTTATCAGGGGGCGACGACGGGTGTCGGCGGCATCATGCGTGATGTGTTCACCATGGGCGCGCGTCCCATCGCCAACCTGAACGCCCTGCGTTTTGGACGGATTGACCATCCCAGGACAAAACATCTTGTTTCTGGCGTCGTCGCCGGGATTGCCGGGTACGGCAACTGCATGGGCGTGCCGACAGTCGGTGGCGAATGTGAATTCCATACATCATACGACGGCAACATTCTGGTCAACGCCATGACCATTGGTTTGGCCGAGACCGACAACATTTTCTATTCAGCGGCCGCCGGAATCGGCAATCCGGTGGTTTATGTAGGATCGAAGACAGGCCGCGACGGCATTCACGGTGCGACCATGGCTTCGACTGAATTTAGCGAGGATTCGGACGCCAAACGTCCGACCGTTCAGGTTGGCGATCCTTTTACCGAGAAGCTTTTGCTGGAAGCCTGTCTTGAACTGATGGCGACCGACGCCATCGTCGCCATTCAGGATATGGGCGCGGCTGGCCTTACGTCTTCCAGTTTCGAGATGGCCTCCAAGGGCGGTGTCGGTATCGAGATGAACCTGGACGCCGTCCCCCAACGCGAAGAAAACATGACGGCTTACGAGATGATGCTGTCGGAAAGCCAGGAACGCATGTTGATGGTCCTGAAGCCGGGCCGCGAGGACGAGGCTCGCGCCATCTTCGAGAAGTGGGAACTGGATTTCGCCATCATCGGCACCCTGACCGACAGCAAACACATGGTGCTGCGCCACAACGGGGAGATCGTCGCCGACCTGCCCATCGATCCATTGGCCGAGGCCTCTCCTGAATACGACCGTCCCTGGGTGGAAACACCGAAGGCGAAGGATGTGTCCATAGACGACACCAACGCGCCCAACGATCCAATGAACGTCCTGAAGACCCTGGTCAGCAGCCCCGATCTGGCCTCCAAGCGCTGGATCTGGGAGCAATACGACCACATGGTCATGGCCGACACCGTCGAAAGACCGGGGGGCGACGCCGCCGTGGTGCGCATCCACGGCACCAACAAGGCCATCGCCACGTCGTCGGACTGTTCGCCGCGTTATTGCTTCGCCGATCCGTTCGAGGGCGGCAAGCAGGTCGTCGCGGAAACATACCGCAACATTACCGCCACCGGGGCCAAACCGATGGCGATTACCGACAACATGAACTTCGGCAATCCAGAGCGCCCCGAGATCATGGGCCAGTTCGTCGGCTGCGTGAAGGGCATCGGCGAGGCTTGCAGGGAACTGGATTACCCGGTTGTTTCCGGCAATGTATCGCTTTACAACGAAACCAATGGACAAGGCATCCTGCCGACGCCAACCATCGGCGGGGTTGGATTGATGGCAGATGTCAACAAACGCGCTTCCGTCGCCTTTACGAACGAAGGTCAGGACATCATCGTCATTGGTGAAACGCATGGTCATCTGGGGCAATCCCTTTACCTGCGTGAAATCGATGGCCGCGAAGAAGGCGCGCCGCCACCGGTCGATCTGGCGCTTGAGCGCCGCAACGGCGACTTTGTCCGCTCGTTGATTGAATCAGGCCAAATCACCACCTGCCACGATATATCCGGCGGCGGTCTGGGCGTTGCCGTGGCGGAAATGAGCATGGCCGCCGGTATCGGCGCCTCGATAGAAGCCCCTGAAAGCGCACCAGCCCTGCACGGCTGGCTGTTTGGTGAAGACCAGGCCCGCTACATCATCGCCACCAATGACGCCGATGCCGTACTTTCCGAAGCGGCGGACGCTGGCGTAAAAGCGGAAAAAATCGGCATGACCGGCGGCAAGCAGTTGACTGTTGGGGGGCAAGCAACCATATCCGTTGAAGACCTGGCCGCCGGGCATCAAAACTGGCTGCCTGATTTTATGTCTCAGCCGTAATTCGTTCTGTTATTACAAAGGATTAACACGCATGGCTATGGAATCTGCCGAGATCGAACAGATGATCAGGGAGGCGCTGCCCGATGCCCAAATCACCATCGAGGACCTGCGCGGCGATGGCGATCATTATTCGGCGCGCATTATTTCCAGCGCTTTTGAGGGCAAGTCCCGCGTCCAGCAACACCAGATGGTTTACGCCGCCCTGCAAGGAAAGATGGGCGGCCAGCTTCATGCCCTGGCGTTGACGACCGACGTCCCCGCCAACGCTTAATTATCGAACTCAAGTGAAGGAACTACCAAATGAGCGACAACCCCACTTTTGACCGTATCAACGGCGAAATCAGCGACACCGATGTCGTCCTGTTTATGAAAGGCACGCCGATGTTCCCGCAATGCGGTTTTTCGGCGACTGTCGTTGGCGCTCTTTCGCAGATGCAAGTCAAGTTCAAGGGCGTCAACGTCCTTGAAGACATGGAAATCCGCGAAGGCATCAAGGAGTTTTCCCAGTGGCCGACAATCCCGCAGCTTTACGTCAAAGGTGAATTTGTCGGCGGTTGCGACATCGTGCGAGAAATGTTCGAAGCCGGTGAGTTGCAAAAAATATTCGACGACAAGGGTATCGACTACGTGTCGTAAAACTTCACCTAACGAACGCTTACATAAAAAAAGGGCGCGTTTATCGGGCTTTTCCTCCTGAAGAAGGCGCAATCAATACGCCCTTCGTGTGCTCCATTTTGGGGAAAGCAAAATTTGTGAAATACAAATAAAGGAGATGGCATGGCTTATATTGGTGTCGATTTTCATACCAATTCTTTCACGACTTGTCGTCTTGACGATGACGGCAGTGTGCGGCAGATCTGGATCGGTTCTGCCTGAGCCTTGATGCCGACGACGAGATTGCTGTGGAAGCTACCGAAAATTCGTCAAGCTATATCTATATAATGACCAATGGCTGGTCGAAAAGAACGGCTTCCTGAGCCCAGGTCAGGCCAGGGAGAAGTGGTATGCTGCATTGACAGTCAGAGATGCAGCATGACAAAGTTGTGCCTAAGAAACTGGGTGCGGTACAAGTATAATTTTGAAGATCAGGGATTTGGGTATGGGACGAGGACTCTTAGTCATCGTATGTACAGTGTTTTTATCAGGTTACGCCTTGCCTGTGCCTGTTCAGGCCGCCTCGTGGGCGCTTGACGACATTTCGTTTCCGACAACTGAAAAATCCCTGACTGACCATGGAATTTCAATCTTAACCCAAAAAGACTGCGCCCTGTGGCGTGGCTTAAAAGGCGATGAAGTTTGCGCCGAAAGTGATGACGCCGGGACTTTAGCCCTCGCGTCGAACGAGTCCGAAAAAACAGGTGGCAAACCCGCCGACGATGAAATCACCGCCCTGGCAAACGTTGAAACGGCTGCTGGAAGCCCGAAAATCGCCCCGGCTATTGTCGCCAAGACGCAGCCTTCGGTAAAAGATAGGCAGCGTCTGATGATTGCCGGAAAGCGGATTTGGACGGAACGCCTGGATGCCGACCTTTATTACGTTATCGGTAGTTTTTCGAATCAAGGCAATGCGCGACGACTGGTTGATAAGCACCGGAATTTGGGACCAGCCGTAATGGCGTTGATGCTTGATGGGGTAGAGGTCTACCGGGTTGCAGTTGGGCCGTTTACTGCGAAACAGAAGACGATGATGCGCCGGACGTTGAAAAAAGCAGGAATCGGAAATGCATGGACCATGCGCATCGATCATCGTGACTGGATGCTGGTCAGCCCGAAGGAGCTCTTGCAGCCGGAAAAAATGAAATCGGCACCTAAACCAGATATGCCTCGGGAAGTAGCTGAGACGCCGAATGACAAGCCCGCTGCTTCAATACCTTCGTTCCTGCTGATTGAGGACGAGAAGCGCTACTTG
>MPLX02078165.1_pt1 | contig 12049 bp, 10 predicted proteins | sample 1617341 | NCBI WGS metagenome assembly MPLX02 (sample SAMN05944804, study PRJNA350692) | marine metagenome | biome: marine; feature: ODZ; material: water; isolation source: 120 m water sample filtered on 0.2 um supor filter | place: Pacific Ocean | collected 2012-04-08 | depth 120m m | reverse complement strand
TAGAAGTTTATTAATACAAGCAATTCCATAACAAAGTGTTTTTCCCGTACCAGTTTGTGCTGTACCCAAAATATCTTTTCCAAGAAGAGCTGGAGGTATAGCCTGCGCTTGAATTGGTGTGGGAATTTTAAAATGCATTCTTGTTATTGATTGCATTAGAGATGGATTTAAATTTAGTTCTGTAAAAGTTTCCATATTTTTCTTAAAATAATTAATGTGAACTAGAGTGAACTAGACTGAACTGGACTGTCCCGCTGAACCATTAAATAATCATCAGCTTCCTGTATCATTTTCCAGAGTTTACTCGTATTTTCTCTATTCATTTCTTTTCAGCGGATGATATATCTGCTCCAGTTGTTGGATCTAGCTCGATTCCTAGCGGAGTAATATTTCTTGGAAGAGGTGTAAATGTAGATTCCGGGTTATCCTCGTATCTTCTTCTAGTTATTCTATACATGCCGAACATACCAATGATTAAATGAAAAAATAATAGGTGAAAAAAGAATCCATTTGATCCATATTTATTCATTGTCAAAGCACATAAAAAAGGTCCACACATTGCTCCAATTCCAAATATAATTTGCATTCCACCACCAGCAGCAACGAATTTTTCTTTTGGGATATAGTCGTTTATATAAGCAAGATTAAGAGTAAACATAGGAAGTGACATTCCAGCATAAAGAGTTGCAAATATAAAAAACATAATTTTATTACCTCCCCAATCAATAGCTAAATGCATAATTTCAGGATTTTCTCCTAAAGACAAAATACACAGGAAAGAAAAAAGCGAAGCAAAAAAAGTACAAAAAATTATTATTATTCTACGATCTTTTTTGTCAGAATAATAACCTATGGGCAACTGAAATATACCACCAGAAACTGTAATTAAAAATAATAATAAAGATATTTCGAAAATAGTAAAATTCATGGTGGCAGCATAAACAGCTCCCAATGAAAATAGAGCTGAATGAATCGTGCCTGTACAGAACATACTCAAAGTAGCTAATGGGGAAATTTTATATAAACCTTTCATATCGATAAATCCTAATTTTTTAAATTTGGGAGCTTTACGTTTCGTAAGGAGAATTGGAATTAAAGCTGCAGACAACAATAAAGAAATTAATATAAATGGTTCATATTTTTCTGGACTGCTAAAATTTAATAAAAGAGTTCCTATTGCTAATCCTATTAAAGTAATAAACATATAAATGGATAATAATTGACCACGTGTTCTATTATTGGCTCGATCATTTAACCAACTTTCCATAACGATAAAAATACCTACAATGCTAAATCCCGATATAAATCTTGCAAACGTCCAGACTATTGGATTTACAAAAATAACATGAATCAAAATACTTAAAGATGCCATTGATGCAAAAGCCGCAAAAACTCTTATATGACCCACTTTTGACACAAGTTTGGGAATCGTATTTGCTCCAGCAAAATATCCCACAAAATATCCTGACATCATTGCTCCTGTTGCTATGAAGTTAAAATCCTCTATTACGGATCTAACTCCAAGCAAGTTTCCTTGAAATCCATGAGCAATCATAAGCACGAAATAGCCAGTAAAAAGAGCCCAAGAACTTTTAAATAATTTTCCCATAGATGAAGAGTAACTATGCTTTCATAATAACAATTGCAATGGGTTATTTTGATAAATTACGTTTTTTTTAAGTTCAAAACGGAATGAGTGGCAATTGTAGCAATAATTATAATTCCTCCAATAATCGTTTCGGTGCTAGGTTGTTCCTTTATAACCAGCCAAACCCAAAGGGGCCCCAATATGGTTTCGAGCAAAAAAAAGAGATTAACCTCTGCTGCAGTTATGTACCTAGGAGCTAAAGTTATTAGAACAAAAGGTATAGCAACACACATAATGCACATAAGCGGTATAATGATTGGGTCATTTCCGTTCAAGACTAAATTATCTGTAAACAAAAGTGCAATTAATGTTACCATTAATTTGCCCATCATGGCTGAAGGAACCAGATTAATTTTTTTTGCTGATCTTATTATTACTGCTCCTACTGCTAAGCCTGTAGCACAAATTAATCCCAAAAAATTTCCTAAAACATCACCTCTTTCGAAGGAGTCATTAAAAATGTAAATTACTGCCAATGTGGTAACAATTATGGCTATCCATGTTTTTTGATCTGTATTTTCTTTTAAAAAAATAAAACTAATTACCGCAGAAAGCATGGGTGCCAAAGCAATCATAATTAACGTATTTGCAACATTAGTGTTTTCTATTGATATCACAAAAAAAATATTTGTTATTGTAAAGACGCTTGCATAAGCAATTCCATGCCAACCATTTTCTAATAATTGTGAAATAAATTTAGCTTTATAAATAATTAATAGACCAGCAAAAACAACAAGAAAGGGTATAAAACCTCTATAAAAAATCAGATTCCAAGATGTAAGATTTGCCAATCTGATAAAAAGTGAATCTGGAGTAATAAATATGATTGCGATAAATGCAAGAAGCGTTCCTTTTTTTTGATTGCTATATGGCATAGTTTTTTAAAATAGGTTTTACCCTTCATCTTGTAGGTTACGGTTCATGCTATATAATAAATACTGAGGGAAAAAAATGCCAGAAGATAAAATAGTTTCACATGCGAAGGTAGGTATTATTGGTGGTGGAATTATGGGAGTAAGTTTACTCTACCATTTAGCCAAGGAAGGGTGGAAAGATTTAGTATTAATTGAAAAAGGTGAGTTGACTTCAGGATCGACTTGGCATGCGGCTGGTCAATGTCCACAAATGATGGGAAGCTATAATTTAGCTAAAGTTCATTTACATTCTACAAACCTTTATAAAACACTTGAAAAAGAAACTGGACAATCCACAGGATGGCATGGTTGTGGAAGTTTAAGGTTAGCTTACAAACAGGAAGATATAGATTGGTTTCACTATGTAAAAGGAATTTTGGACAATGTAGGAGCGCCAGCGGAAATCATTTCTACTAACGAAATTAAAAAAATACATCCCTTTATAAAATTAGATGGAATTATTGGTGCATTTCACACACCAGAAGATGGACATACTGATCCAACAAGCACAACTAACGCCATGGCTAAAGGAGCCAGGAATCATGGTGCTAAAATATACAGAAAAAATAGGGTAACTGATATTGAATTGCTTCCTTCAGGAGAATGGAAACTAATTACTGAAAAAGGGGATATTGTTTGTGAGCATGTAGTTAACGCAGCCGGAAGTTATGGTCCAGAGGTTGGACAAATGGTTGGATTAAAAAATATACCATCCATCAATATGATTCATCATTATTTAGTTACGGAGGAACATCCAGAAATTAAAAAATTAGAAAAAGAACTACCTGTAGTCAGAGATCCTGTTGCTTCAGCTTATTTAAGACAAGAAGGTAAGGGTTTATTAATTGGTCCTTATGAAAAAAATACAAAATGCTGGGCTTTGAATGGAATGGATTGGAAATTTGATATGGAATTATTAGAACCTGAACTTGATAGAATTGAAGAACATTTAAATATAGGAATGGATAGAATACCTCAATTTAAAGACGTTGGAATTAAAAAAATTATTTGTGGACCTATCACTCATACACCGGACGATAATTTCCTTGCTGGACCAGCTCCAGGGTTAAAAAATTTTTGGATGTTTTGTGGTGCAAGCATTGGTATTGCCCAAGGAGGAGGAGCCGGAAAATATATGGCTCAATGGATGATTTACGGTGATGCAGATATCAATATGTTGGAATTTGAACCAAGAAGATACATGAGTTGGGCTGATAAAGATTATGCAATTAAGAAATCATCAGATCAGTATAGGAGGATGTATTTCACCCCGTTACCAAATGAAAGCATTGAAGTTGGAAGACCTATGAAAAAAACGCCTATTTATAATAAATTAAAAGAATTGGGAGCTATATATTTAGATTCATATGGCTGGGAAAAACCATGTTGGTTCGCAAAAAAAGGAATGAAGGAAAAATATAGCTTCAAAAGATCAAATGCCTTTTCTTATGTTCAAAAAGAATGTGAAAATGTTCAAAACAATGTTGGCATTTTGGATCTAAGTACTTTTGCCAAGTATGAAATTTCAGGGAAACATAGTGAAACATTTTTAGAAAGATTATGCGCAAACAAAATACCAAAAAAAGATGGAAGTATTATTTTAACGCATATGCTTAATGCAAAAGGTCGTATTCAAAGTGAGCTAACTGTAACTCGTTTTCGTAACAATTTTTTTTATATTTTATCCTCCACAGCTTCTGAAATTAGAGATTTTGACTGGTTTAGTCGTCATGTTTATGAAAAAGAAGATGTAAATATAAAAAATGTCACAAAAGATTATGGCGTACTTGTTCTTGCGGGTCCAAAATCAAGAAATGTTTTATCTCAAATAACGTCTCAAAAATTAAATAATAATGATTTTCCTTGGTTAAAGGCTAAAGAAATATTAATTAACAAAATTCCAGTACGCGCACTTAGAGTAAATTATGTTGGTGAGTTAGGCTGGGAATTACATCATCCAATGAGTCAAATGGAACCTTTATATGATGCTATTTGTGCTGCTGGAGAAAAAGAAAAAATAGTTAATTTTGGAACTTACGCAGTGAATTCTTTGAGAATGGAAAAAGCATATAAAGGATGGGGTAGTGAATTGACTGGAGAAATCAGTTTAGTAGAAGCTGGCATGGATCGTTTTTATAATTTAAAGAAAAAAAATAATTTTTTTGGAGCTAAAGCTCTACAGGAAAAAATTCAATCAGGAGTTGATATTAAAATAGTTTATTTAGAAGTTGATGTGGACGATACTGACGCAAGAGGCAATGAACCGGTTTATTATAATAATAAGGTAGTTGGAGTAGTTACTTCAGGGGGGCACGGTTTTAGAACTAAGAAAAGTCTCGCATTTGCCTATGTGAAATCTGATTTGGCGAAAGCCGATAATTTAGAAATCGAAATTCAAGGTAAAAGAAGGAAAGCAAAAATACTACACAAAGTTGTTTACGATCCTGAGAACAAAAAGTTAACAGCCTGAATAAATTCATCTAGACAATCAAAATAAAATAAAGCATATTCCAGATTCTTAAAGGAGATTTATGGCAACGATGACAAACTCGCCACCAAAACCATATTTAGGTTTCGGTACTAGAATTAGAAAATCACCTTTTTTTGAGTCTACTTTAAAGTGGGGTTGTAAGGAATACACAACATACAATCACATGTATTTTCCAGTTTATTATAATACTCCCGAAGAGGATTTTTGGAGTTTGGTCAATGATGTTACACTTTGGGATGTTTCTGTTGAACGTCAGGTAGAGATTAAAGGACCTGATGCATCAAAATTTACACAACTATTAACGCCAAGAAATTTATCAAACTGCGAAATAAACCAGTGTAAATATGTCTTAAATACGAATTATCAAGGGGGAATTCTTAGCGATCCCATACTGTTGAGATTAGCAGAAGATCAATGGTGGTATTCAATTTCAGACAGTGATCTTTTACTTTGGGCAATGGGTGTTGCTGGTAAAGATAAATACGATATTGAATTAAAAGAGCCAGATGTGTCGCCATTACAAATTCAAGGACCAAAATCACGAACTTTAATGACTGAATTATTCGGATCATGGATTAATGATCTTAAATATTACCGATGCAAACAAACTGATTTAGATGGAATACCAGTGGTTGTTTCAAGAACAGGATGGAGTGGAGAGATTGGTTATGAAGTTTATCTTAGAGACGAAAAACGTGGAGCGGATCTATATGAAAAGATTATGGCTGCCGGCAAACAACATAAAATTGCTCCAACCGGTCCATCACAAATTAGAAGAGTAGAAGCTGGAATCTTTTCTTATTTTCAAGATATGAGAGTTACAGACAATCCTTTTGAAATTGGGATGGACAGATTAGTTGATCTTGAAATGGAAGCTGATTTTGTAGGAAAAGAAGCTCTTAAAAAAATTAAAAAAGAAGGAATTAAAAGAAAACTAGTAGGTATAGAAATTCTTGGAGATCCTATAAGCAAAGTTGTTCCGCCACAGTATACACCAGGATATTTTGTACCTGATCATTGGCCTGCATTTGATGATAAAAAAGAAATTGGTTATGTTACATCAAAGTGTTATTCCCCAAGATTAAAGAAAAACATTGGATATGCTTTTATATCTATTGATTATGCAAAAAATGACACAGAAATGGAAATTAGATCTCCTTATACGAATTTAAAAGCAAAAGTTGTACCATTACCTTTCTTTGATCCCAAAAAAAAAATTCCAATAAAATAATTTATGTATTTGAATCAAATCTGTGAGAAACACGGATGAAGACTCGCGATATTCTATTTGCACTATGTGCTCCACTACTTTTAGGTTTTGGTTTCGTAATTGCAAAACCAGCTATGCAACAATTTCCACCTTTTTTATTGATGGGCTTAAGGTTTACTATTGCAGCTTTAATTTTAATTTGGTGGTTTCCCATACCAAGAAAACTTCTTAAAGATTTATTTATAGTTTCTCTTATAGGAGGAACTTTAACATATGGTTTAGTTTATACTGGTTTAAATAGTGTTGATGCATCATCATCAATACTTCTTGTGCATACTGAAGTTCCTTTTGGGGTAGTTATTGCTTATTTTTTATATAAAGAAATACCAAGTGTAAAAAATATCATTGGAATAATTATTGCCTTTGTAGGGCTTTTTATTTTATTAGAAGCTCCTAATCTTGAAGGAAAATTAGTTGGTATCTTATTATTGCTTTTTGGAGCATTTGCTTGGTCTTTCGGAATGGTTATAGCAAAACCTCTTAGTAAAAAAATAGGAGGATTTGCAGTTACAGCTTGGGTTTGTTTGTTTTCTGGTCCCATGCTCTTATTAGCTTCTTTTATTTTTGATGGAAATACAATTAATTATTTTTTGTCTGCAGATTTAAAAGGATGGTTGATAGTCGGTTTTCTGGGAATCATTATGCAGCCACTTGCATACGGCACCTGGTATCAAGTCATGGCTCGTAATCCAGTTCACAAAGTTATGCCGGTGATGCTTTTATTACCACTCACAGGACTATCAACTGCTATTTTTATTCTTGGAGAAGAACCAACGAAACAAGTATTTATTGGTGGAGCAATTATATTAATCGGTATTGGAATGATATTATTTAGCAAACCACCAACTAAATAATAGTTTTTATCAATTGAGAATTAATTAAATTGCGGTAGTCATCAATTTTTTTCATTTTAATATTAGGCACTTTTCCATCATCATCATATTTTCTAAGCATTATTGCTTCTTTATGAAATCTTAATAAGGTAAATTTTTTAGCTTCATTATCTTTCATTATACCTCCTTGGAATTTCAAGCTAACTTTGGAAGCTTCAGATAAAATATTCCAATATGATTTATTTCGGCAAAGATATCTTTTTGCTAGAACATGTAACTTAATGGGCTCAGTAACTTCTGGTTTAAAATAATCTTTAAAAAAATTGAAAGCTACGTTCTCATGTTTTCCATCTAATGATTTTGAAACCAAGAAAACTGGATCATCAATAATAAAATGACCATAATCGTGAAGTAAACAAGCGCAAATTAAAGATTTAGATGAATGATTTTGTTCAGCTAACATTGCCGATTGTATCATATGTTCAGACATTGTAACTTTTTCACCAATATATAGACCATTATTGGTTTGGTATTTATTTATGATTTCATCAACTATTTTCACGAATAAAAACTCTCGAATTAAATTAATGAATTTTTACCTTTTTGATATAATAATACTCAAGGATCAAAAAATACATATGAAAAATGCATTCATATAAATTAATTAAGATAATTGATGCTGGCAAATCCTTAGTTCTGCAACGTACTGATGGAAGCGCTTTACGTTTTCACTCCACGTGGTTAAGAGATAATGCTCAAGACGCAAAAACACGAGATGCCAGAAATGGACAACGTTTAATTACTCTTTCTGATATACCAATCAATACTTATATTGAATCCGCCTCATTAGATCAAAATGGAAAAAATATATCCCTAACTTTTTTACCAGAATTAAAAAAAGTTTCATTTTCTACAAGTTGGCTTGAATCAAATGCTTATGATACGAAACACAACAATATAAATGGTTGGATTTCTTCCGATTTGAAAACTTGGGGAAAAAATATGTCAAAAAATATTCCAAAAATTGATTATAAATCTGCAAAATCAGATAAAACTTTGCTTCTTCAATGGTTGAGGTCACTTTATTGTTATGGTTTTGCTAAAATGACTGGAGGCAAAATAGAATCTGGAGCACTTATTCAAGTAGCTGATCTTTTTGGTTATGTTCGCGAAACTAATTACGGCAAATGGTTTGAAGTCCGATCAAAAATAGATGCAATTAATTTAGCATATACAAACCTTGGTATAGAACCACATACCGATAATCCCTATCGAGATCCAATACCAACAATACAGATTCTTTACTGTCTCGAAAATTCTGCTAAAGGAGGAGATTCATTGGTTGTAGATGGTTTTTACGCCGCAGCATGTCTTAAAGAAAAAAATCCTGATTATTTTGATTTATTAACTAAATATTGTGTTCGTTTTGAATTTAAAGGCGACAAAAAAACTTATTTAAAATCACGTCGTCCTCTAATTGAATTATCGCCAGACGGAGAAATAATAGCAATACGTTTTAATAATCGTTCAGCTGCGCCTATTACTGATGTTCCCTACGATGCCATGGAGGATTATTACAAAGCTTATCGAGCATTTGCTGATAAAGTTAATGATCAAATAATGGCAGTAAAATTTAAATTGAATCCAGGAGATTGTTTTGTGCTTGATAACACTAGAGTGCTTCATGCAAGAACTGCTTATTCAGATTCAGGTACTCGATGGTTACAAGGATGTTATGTTGATAAAGATGGACTTTTATCAAAAATTTCTACAATGTAAAAAATAAAAAGGAATAGAAATATAATTGCTAACCAAATAAGATTATGATTTAAAGATAGTATGCCAACAGCACTTACAAAAGAAATAATTGAAAAAGCAAAAAAAGATTTATCTTATCCATCGCAACTATTTATCAATGGAAAATATGACGATAGTATTACCGGTAAAACTTTTGATAATATAAGTCCAATTAACGGTAAACTTATTAATAAAGTAGTATTTTCACAAAAAGAAGACATAGACAAAGCCGTCGAAGTTGCTAGAAAAACATTTGAGTCAGGAGTTTGGTCAAGAGCAACACCATCACACAGAAAAAAAGTTATTTTAAAATTTGCAGAATTATTAAAAAAGAATGGTTTGGAACTTGCTGTTTTAGATACGTTAGATATGGGAAAAACAATCAACGACACATATACTTCTGACGTTCCGGGAAGCATAAAAAATGTTAGATGGTATGGTGAACTTATTGACAAAGTTTATGATGATATTGCGCCCACACCTTATAATTCTTTAGCTTTAATTACGAAGGAACCAATAGGAGTTGTTGTAGCAATTGTACCATGGAATTATCCTTTAATGATGGCAGCTTGGAAAGTTGGTCCAGCTCTAGTTACTGGAAATAGTCTTATATTAAAACCAGCAGAACAATCACCATTAACTGCAATAAGAATGGCTGAGCTTCTTGCAGAGGCCGGTTTACCCGAAGGGGTTTTTAATGTTTTGCCTGGAGACGGCACAACAGGAAAGACACTTGCTCTTCATAATGATGTTGATTGTGTAGCATTTACAGGCTCAGGAGAAGTTGGAAAAAAGATTTTAGAATATTCTGGACAAAGCAATATGAAAAAAGTTCAACTAGAATGTGGAGGAAAATCTCCAAATGTTATTTTTGCTGACTGTGAAAATTTGGACACAATAGTTAAAGTTTCGGCCACTGCAATTTTTGGAAATCAAGGTGAGGTATGTTCAGCAGGATCAAGGCTTATAGTAGAGGAAAAAATTAAAGACGAATTTGTAGAAAAAATGGTAAACGAAAGTAAAAATATGATGCCAGGAGATCCTTGGAATCCAAGATCTTTCATGGGAGCAATTGTCGACAAAACACAGTTAGAGAAAATTGATGGTTATGTTCAACAAGGAAAAAAAGAGGGAGCAAAAGTAGTCACAGGAGGAAAAATTATGTTGAAAAATACCGGAGGTTATTATTACGAACCTACAGTATTTGATAATGTAAAAAATAATATGAAAATTGCGCAGGAGGAAATTTTTGGGCCGGTTTTATCGAGTATTACTTTTAAGAGTGCTGATGAAGCCTTAAAAATTGCAAATGATACCAATTATGGTTTGGCCGCAGCAGTATGGACTAAAGATATAAACAAAGCACATTTGATGGCTAAAGGACTAAAAGCAGGAACTGTTTTTGTTAATAATTATGACGAATCTGATCTAACTGTTCCTGCGGGCGGTTTTAAACAATCAGGTATTGGAAGAGATAATTCCTATCACGCTTTAGATACCTATCTTCAAATTAAGTCTACCTGGATTAAGTTGGAAGACAAGTAAATTTATTTGTATTTATGAAAGAACTTAGCAAAAGGGAAAAGATAATTTACTATAAATTTTTGAATTCACTTCCAGGAAAGATCAACAAACTTTATTTCCGTAAATTAAAAGGCAAATTTAAATTAAATAATAAATCTAAAAAAAAAAAAGGATTTGACCCCGTTACAAATATTGACAGGTCATTAGAATTATTTCTAAGGAGAGAAATTTTAAAAAAGTTTCCTAATGATGGAATTATTGGAGAAGAATTTAAAACAAAAAAAACAAAGACTGGATTTTCTTGGATTATCGATCCGATAGATGGCACGCGATCTTTTATTATAGGAAGCCCGACCTGGAGTAACTTAATAAGTGTAAATTTTAAAAATGAACCAACTTTTGGTTTAGTTAATTTTCCTATGTTGAAAAAATATTATATTACTGGAATTAATAAAAATTCTTACTTGGTAGAAAATAATAAATTTAAAAAACTAAAGGTATCAAAATCTAAATCATTACATAGATCAAAAATCGCTGGAAACTTTTTTGGATGGCTATCCATAAATCAACAATGTAAAATTTCGAAATTAACAAAATTGATGAGATATCCATGTTCAGATGCACTAAGTTATTGTCAGTTATGCGAAGGAAGACTCAATGTTGTTTTACAATGTAGCAACCAAATTTGGGACATACATCCAATGATTCCTTTGATCAATAATGCTGGAGGTCATATTTCAACTTGGAAAAATAAAAATGCAAAAATTGGAGGAAACATAGTAGCAAGCTCAAGTATTACATTGCATAAAAAGGTCCTAAAAATGCTTAAGCCGGTGACATAGTTTTAGATGGTTACACATTATATTCATCGAGGTTTAGCAAAAAAGCACTTTAAAGAAAATACACTAACTTCTTTTAAATATTGTTTTAAAAAAAAATATGGAGTTGAAACTGATCTGCATTGTACAAAAGATAACAAAATAGTTTGTTTTCACGATTTTACCTTAAATAGAAAATTTAAAATTAATAAAAAAATAAAGGATTCGAATTATTCCTATTTAAAAGAAATTAGCACGAAAAATAAAGCTGAAATACCTTTACTTTCTCATCTTTTGAAAGCATCAAAAAAAAATTTTCCTTTGTTATTGGAATTAAAACCTTTTTTTTCCCTAAAAAATTTAAAAAAATTATTATTTGAAACAGAAGGATATAAAAAATGCGCATTAATTTCTTTTAAAGAAAAAAATATTTATAATCTAGGAAAGTTAAAGATAAAATTACCTTTAGGCTTATCGTTTTCTTCTACTACAAAAATTGAAACTATAGTTTTAAAATCTAAAAAATCTTATATAGATTTTATAGTTTTACATAAAACGTTTTTAAAAAACAAAAGTTTATCTACGATGAGTAAACCAGTTTATTACTATCCAATTCTTAATAAAAAAGAATTTACAAAATACAGGCGAGTAAAAAATTTAATTTTTGAAAATTTATAAAAAAGAAGTATCAATCCATGACTGTTAATCATTATTTTAATGTACAAATTTTTCAATTCAATTAATAATTGAATTA
>MPLX02283122.1_pt1 | contig 12050 bp, 9 predicted proteins | sample 1617341 | NCBI WGS metagenome assembly MPLX02 (sample SAMN05944804, study PRJNA350692) | marine metagenome | biome: marine; feature: ODZ; material: water; isolation source: 120 m water sample filtered on 0.2 um supor filter | place: Pacific Ocean | collected 2012-04-08 | depth 120m m | reverse complement strand
CCAAGGTTTTCCATGCCAAAGTCGCTGCCCCGGTTATAGAACTCCATAACCTGGAGCAGTGTTTTCTGCCCACCGTTGTGGAAGAACGGCCCGGTTAACTCGACGTTACGCAGGCCCGGCACCTTGAATGCACCGTCCACACCCGTCGGCATATCCAGGATGGCCTGGTAATTCAGCGTATTCGGCGGTTTCGCCGGGAAACCGGCACCGCCGACGGGATCATAGGCCGGTATGGCGTCATCGCCCCGTCCCGGCCTTGCTTCCGTAAAGTATGGAAGAATCTCCGGCGTCAGTTGAAATTCCGGCACGACCGTCCACCGCAGGCTAGCGGCCTCGCACTCAGCCTGATCGTATGTATCGGCAGGTGGCGGTGCCGGCAAGAACGGCGGGAGGGAGTCCGCACAAAACTCGTGGGGCCAGGGGTCACTTTTGACCAGCTTGTGGGTCATCCAGGTATGGCCGGCGAAACCGCCCGGAAACCACACCGAATCACCGATCCAGTGGAACGGCTCGACGACACGACCGAAGTTAATGCTTTCGAGCGCATCGACATCCGCCCAGCCCGTTTGCGGTGCGGCCGGGTGCTGGAGTACCTGGTTAACCCACTGCTTCGTGAACGACAGCGGGACACCGAAGGGACCGTCCGCACCAACGCCCGGATCCTCGAATGTCGGCCGAACGCCAATGTTGTAAAACGCGGTGTCGTACAACACCGGAATCTCCAGCTTGAAATCACCCTCCAGAGGACCGGATGCCAACGTATCGCCGTAAGTCGGAAGAATGTCGAAACAGTCCGTACACTGCGCCGAACCCCGCAGACCAAGGTCTATGACTTCCCTGATCATGGCGGTATCGTTTCCGTGCCCGTTGTCAACTATCGTGATCTCGAGCTGCAACGGACCCCCGCATTCCGATACGCGGAACACCGCATCTTTTGTGCTGTAGTCAGAAAATTCAGACGGGCCCGGTGGCTCGGGCGCGAGGCCGCTCCCCGGCTGGGGAACCGGCGCCGTGCGATCCTGGTTCGTCAAATAGGATTCCACCACACACTCGACATCGTTCAGGAAGAAATCACCGCCAACCGTCGCGTAGTAGATGTTCGGCAAATCACGCGAACCGACCACACCGTCGAGCACGTAGCCCCCGACGGTGCCCTGCCCGCCTATGAAGTACTTGAGCAGGTCCTCGGCGATGTGGATACCGTCACCGCGCCGCATGCGCTCAACAATAATTTCCTGCTCGGGGAACTCACCGGATTCTTCTTCCTCCGTGAACGGGAACGTGGCGGTCGAGAACAACGGCCCCTGGTGGCAGGTACTGCAGTTACCGCGCAGGCCAACCTTGGTATAGCCGGGTATCAGCTTGTTAGTAAAGAACAGCTCCATACCTTTCATCTGGGCCAGGCTCAGTATCCCCTTCTTGTTGTCGATCGATATTTCCCGACCGCCCGGCGCTTCGGCCCACTGATCATACAGCGAGTCATTCGAGATCAGCGTGCGCTCATATGCCATGATCGCAAGGCCCCAGATCATCGCAAAGTTCGACTCCATCAGCGTGAACTGGTTAGTGTTCGCCGGCGCTCCTGTACCGGTCTCGTTCTGGTTAATATCGAAGAGCTTATTTGAATCCCAGAACCGATCGGAGATAGCATTCTGAATGAGCATGGCGTAACTCGAACTTAAGCCTTCGTTCGGCCAAAGCGCCTTAACGCCGAGCACGCTGTCGTTCCAGTGCACTTTCTGCAGCCCCAGCGGCGTTAGCCCGAGCAGCTTTTTACCGATCTTCGGGAAACTCCTGCCGGCACATGACATCTCGAAATCAGATAACGGCGGCCCGACCGCCTGAGAGGCCAGGCTGGAATTATTGAGCGCAAGTTGTATCGGCACCACGTTGGCACCCTGAACCTCGAGCACGCGCGCATCTACATTACGCCGGCCGAACGGATCGATACCGTTAAAGATATTGTTCGCTCGGCCATCCCAGAAATTGCGATGATTGAATGCGGCATTGATCACCGTTGGCGTATTGCGTGGCTCCACGCGACGTGTATTCAACCCGCTGACAGTAAATCCATCCGGGTCTTCCGGGTGACACGCTTTGACGGAGCAATTGTCATCGGTCGCAGGCAACGCAATATCCACAAAGTCGCCCGCGAAGGTGCCTGCAGATGAAACCACATCATCAGAGTCAAACAGAACCGTTGAATCCCGGTCAGCCGGGTCGGCAAGCTGATGAAATGGAAAATCATTCGGGACCAGCATGTGATTTGGCCCGCCGCCGCCACCGGCAGCGGGATCGAAAATACCGTTGCCCCCTTTCAGCCCCGGGCTTAGCTGGTTAACTGAGCGATTGTCTGCCCCCGCATGATAATGACAGGTCGCACAGGCCTCTCCACGGCTGCCCGCCTGCGCATCCCAGAACAATGCCTTGCCAAGCACGATCGCGGCGGCCAGGTCTTTTATATATCCGTCTGCACCGTCGGAGTTTGCCTCGTCCACGAATTCCAATCCCGTTATCGTGTCCACGATAACGGGCAGGGCGAGGTCTTTGGCTGACGGAGGCGGCGCAACGTCGGATTCGATAAATTGTGCAGCGACGGGTGTCACTGCTAGTACGGCCAGGGCAAATGCGGCGGGCGCAAAAGATGGCTTCATGGTGGCTCTCCCCAATACCGTCCCTGGCGCTTTAGTTATCAAACCCCGAGTCGCTCTCTGCGGGACTTGTGTTCTTACCAACCCCAATCAATGTACAGCATCAAATGTGTGGGTGCGACCACTAATTGGCTGGCACCCTGTAAACTTGCGACCGGGACCGTTACCTGAACCACCCGGAGACTTTGCCGTGCCGGAAAAGCCGATGAATAGGGGGGTATTTCCAGCTTCAGCAGGTGCTAAGCCTCTGGCAATCTGGACTACGTCCAGTTTACATAACGTCCGATATCGGGTTTCTTTACCTTACGGGAGTCAGCAGTTTTTCATAGCAGATGGACCGACGTGACTTTATTGGTGGATTGGCCGGCACGGGACTGATCGTGAGCACAGCTGGTTGCACTAAAAATAACAGCAGGAATGATATGAGTAATTACGACCTGAATAACCTTAATGACCTCCTTGAACTCCAGGTAAAACTGCGTGGCAGCCTGGACGAACGCATGGTCATTTCCTGGATCAGGGCAACCCAGTACGCGGTAGTGGATACTATAGTCACGCCTCTCTATCGCCTGCTGAACGGCAGCTTCCAGAAATTTACCCGCATAGACGATGACAAGTTCGGCATTACGATGCTTGAACTGGCTTATTTCACCGACCTGGACACCGGCGAACCGCTATCTGAATTCAAGAATCCCTACACGAATGAAACAGGGACTTTCCCCCCCGCTCTGCTGGGCCCGAACACGGTCTCGCTAACGACCGATGGGCTGCAACCGCCGGAAAACTTTCCATTTGGGACGCTAACCTTTGACGGCAAGCTGGGGCCCGCCTATACCGACGGCGACGACGTCTGGATGCGGGAAGAAACACTTGTGCGCATGGAATCTGATAACCCGGCCTTCGGTAATTACATCTACAATGAAATCGTTACTTATAAAGGTAGCTGGTCAGATGCAAACAACCCGGACATCGCGTCCGTAGATTCATACGTTACCTACAACACAACCAGTAACTGGCGGCCGTGGATGATGCCCGGCGATACGCCTGGCCACATCATGTCGGAGGGTTACGGCAAAAAAGTACACAGTATTGACGAGTTACCCGAGGACTACCTGGCGATCGCACGCCAACTCAATCCTGAAGTTATTACTGATCCGGAAAAAATACTCACTTCCCCAGCGCAAGGCCGGACAGGGTAAAATCGCGTCGGCTAATCAGCATCGCAGGCACATCAACAACAACGATTAGAAAATAGCATGTCGGCGACCAGCCGCATACCGTTTACTGCATCGCCTCCATCTGCTGCCGCAGCGAGAGCGGCGGCCTGCCTGCTACCCGTTCGAAATCAGAGTCTACATCGAACGCGCCTTTCGCTATGCACTGGAAACAACCGGTCAGCATTTGCGCGACATGGAGGCCGCGCGCAGCGATCGGCTCATATGCCATGAACTTCTCAATATTCTGCTCCACTGTTATCGGTTCGAACCGCACATCCAGATTAAAAACCTGGTTCGCCATATCGATCAGTTCAGCCTGCGTATAGGTTTCGCCGACCAGGTTGACAATCTCACCGTTACAGCGATCCGATGTTGCCAGTTGTGTGTACGCGAATGCCAGTTCATCGATACTGATATAACCGCAACGACCATCACCGCCATTGTTACGGTAGACACCGCCCGCCTCATTGGCCAGTTTGATATGCACGAGGTCAAGCTCCAGGTAAAGACCGTTACGGCCCACGATCCAGTCCAGGCCGGATGCCTGCAGATCGTCTTCAGCCTGACGGTTTACCTGCTGTGTATCAAAAAAATACGTACCCTCTTCCCTGCCGTTACCAATAACACCGGTAAAAATAAGTTTGCGCACCCCGGCGCTTTTTGCTGCGTTAATGACGTTGCGATGCATGGCAATGCGATCGCCTGTGCCCGCAACCGGCGCAGAGATCATTACGGCGGTGTCAGCTCCCCGCAGGGCTGCCGTCATTTGTGCTTCCGATTCGTAGTCCCCTGAACGTTTCTCGATGCCGCTAAGCTGCAGGCGCTCCGGATCACGCGCAATTCCAATGACCTGATCTGCGCCTGCAATGGCGACTAACCCGGGCAACAATGCGTGACCCAGGCGACCCGAAGCAGCGGTTACTGCGATTTTCATTTGCACTCCTGCAAGGACCGACTGATCCGGAACTGTACACGCCAGTGCGACACTTGCCTAGCCTTCCGATGCGCTGAATGGTCAGGCTGCAAATTTGCACCTGCATATGGCTGTTTTGTCGTAAGCTTCGCCACCAATTGCTAACAAGAACCTGCCCGGGAGGCCGGCAATGAAGTTTCACATCATCCTGGAAGCCAATAATTCACCGGAAAGAATCGCGGAGCTTGCCCGTCTCGCTGAAAGTTTCGGTATGGCGGGAATCTGGGTTTCAAATATGCACGATTCACGAGATCCCTTTATTAATTTTGTCGAGGCTGCCCGGACGACCAAAACTATCAAGCTTGGTCCTGTCGCCGTATCACCCTACGAGTTGCATCCGCTGAAGATGGCCAACGCGCTTTTGACCCTGAACGAGATTTCGGGCGGCCGCGCCCACATAGGCGTTGGTGCCGGCGACGGCGGCACGGCCACGGCGATGGGCCTGCCCGCGGTGCGACGGGTGCGCGCCGCACGGGAATGTACTGAGATTATTGAAGCGGCTGCCACCGGCGAGCCGGTTCAATACGACGGCGAGATGTACAAAGTCATGTACTACCACTCGTCTTGGGTAACGCAACCCAAGCCTGATGTATTTGTCTGTGCCGGCGGACCACAGATGATCAAGTCAAGCGCGAAGTATGCCCAGGGCATTTACCTGGGCGATCACCTGCCCGCTCATGTCGCAGCAGTAACCGAAAGCATCCGGGCAGAGCACAGCGCTATTGGCCGCAACGACGAGAATTTCCGCTTACTGAATTTCTGGGCCTGGCACGTAAAAGACGACCAGGATGCTGCTCGCGCAGAGGCGCGTGTGTGGCTGGCCATGCGGGCCACGCCGTGGAAAATGTTTTACCACCGCGGCATCCTGCCGGACAAAGACATGCAGGTTGTCTGGGATAACATGGGGCCGATCAACCGCGCCTATTACAAACGGGACCCGGACATTCCGGAAATTCCACTGGACATACTGGACCGGCTGGTTGATCAGTGCTCGTCGACCTCGACGATTGACAACATCGACCACGAGATTAAGCGCCTTAAGGCTTTCGAAGCCGCCGGACTCACGGACATCTGCCTTCGCGTCTATGACCAACCGGAAAAGTCGATCAGCCTTATCGGTAACGACGTCATGCCCGCCTTTCAGTAAGACACGGCCAGGCTGATATTCCCATGCGACTCTTCGATTTCCCGCGCGCACCGAACCCACGCCGGGCGCGCATATTCATCGCCGAGAAGGGGCTGGATATCCCCAAGGTACCGGTTGATCTGTATCACATGGAGCAGTTGTCTCCTGAGTTTCTGGCGATTAACCCGCTGGGTACCGTGCCGGTGCTCGAAACAAACGATGGCAGCTACCTGACAGAGACGGTCGCCATTTGCCATTACCTGGAGAAACTGCAACCGGAACCAGTCCTCATGGGCGGCGGTGCGACCGAAGAAGCGCAGGTCCTCATGTGGAATAACATAGTTGAACAGAACGGATTATTCTCCGTGGCCGAGATGCTCCGCAACTGGTCGCCGGGATTCAGCAATCACGTATTCCCGGGCTCTCTTGACTATGAACAAATGCCCGAACTGATCGAACGGGGACGTCGCCGGTCCGAGCAGTTTTTCGACCAGGTTGAAATCAGGCTTGGAGAATCCCGCTACCTGGCAGGTGAAAAATTCTCGCTGGCCGACATCAGCCTGCTGGCCATTACTGACTTCGCCCGCTGGGTAGAACTCGATCCCCCGGCATCGCGCATGGCGCTCGCGCGCTGGTACCGGGAAGTATCAGAACGACCGAGCTCCGGGGCCTGATACGCTTTTGGACGGAGTTAATCGTGCGTAGCGCGGATCACTAACCGCCAACGTGCTGCATACTATTTTCTGCTAACGTTTAGGCCATGCGCATATACCTGCGAATCCTCCTGTAATTTACGCTTTCGCCGCCGTGGTTCATGCCGGCAACATACTTGGCTTCGGGGAACTACCCTGGGCGGAAGCGCCACTCGCCTGGCAAATCAGTGATGTTTGCTACCTGATCCTTGATGCGATTGCCGCCGTCGGCCTCGTTCTGCTGCGACCCTGGGGGGTGGCTGCGTTTCTGCTGGCCGCATTTTCGGAGATGCTGTTGTTTACGCTGGTGCCCGGGTGGTTTGTACTGCGCCCGGAGCATGCAACTCTGCTCCAGAGTTTCGTTATCTATCACCTGGTAGCGGTGTGCACCTGGTACCTTCTGTGGCGCCGTGAGCGCAAACAGCGCGCTTAACGATACTAATTCACTGCACCAATTTTCTGCATCCAGGCATACATATCCCGTGCGACCCGGGTTTCCACGCCGGCGAGTCCATGATCGATATTCGGGTACCAGATTTCCTCCACACTCGGTGCATTAACGGCTGCCGCTTTAAGTTCGGCAAAGCGTGCCTCGTCGTTGTAACTGTCACCGGTCCCGGACAGCAAAAGCACGGGCACATTCGCGTTGGCCATATGGTGCTTATTACTGTTGTCTGCGCCCGGTCCCCACCATGACAGCCAGCTCGCCGCGCGCTGCGTCCAGCGGAACACGCCGCCGTAACGGTTGGGTGGCGGTTGCCGCATATCTATATCGATAAGTACACGGTCGCCCTCCCCGGCAGCAATCGCAGCTTCCGCCTTCGCGAGGGCCGCTTCATAGGGACCGTCACCGACCGCAATGCGACACCAGGTTCCGCAGTCCGCCGTCGGCATGAGGTGTGCAAGCGCGACCACGTTCGGATGCTGATGCAGCGACTGGTAACGGCCGATACTGATACTTCCGAGGCTGGCTCCGGCCAGCACAATTTTTTCGAATCCCTGCGCGACCAGGTAATTTACCCAGACATCGAGGTCTTCCGCATCGTATTCCAGTAACGCTGTTTCGTGGCCTTCCCAGCCGCTACGGCGCGACTCGACCGCGATCACCGCGGTACCAGTTTGTGCAAGCACCGGCGCCATCTTGCCGAACAACGGACTTAAAGGAGAGCTCGACAAGCCGTGCATCAGCAGGGTCACTGTCTTGGTCGCCTTACCGTCCGCCGGTTCCCAGTACAAAGCAAACAGCTTCGATTCGCCCGATTTCACGTGCACCATATTCGGTCTGACGGTTGCGATCCTGTCGGCGCCCGTTTTAACCGCCCAGTCAACGAGACTCGCAGCCAGTTCGTCCCCGGGTTGAAGCAAGGTTCGATTGTCGGCTGCGCTGATCGCCGACTTGACAGTCTGCGGCACAGCATCACCGGGAGCGCCGCAAACCAGAAGCGGCGTGACGAGATCTTCGAAGGACCTCGTAAGACGTGTACCTGCGGCCGGCCCCCACCAGCTCAGGAACGGCAGGGAATTCTGCGTTACCGGTGCGCTGCCGTCCGGAAATATATCTATACGATGGGTCATGCCCGCACCCTGACGCGCGGCGAGGGCCGCCATTTCAAGAGCCGCACTGTAATCCCCGCCATCGGTCGCGCCGGCGATCCAGTCCGGCGGGTCGTCAATCGGATTAACCCATGCAATGCCGGCAACGCGATTGTCGCGATGCCTGGCCATATACCTGACTGCGCTGTTACCGCCTATTGCCTGGCCAAGCAAAAATATTTTACTGAAGCCGTTCGTGTGCAGGTAATCAACCGCGAGCTTGATATCGCGAAAATCATCGTCCGGCATCGCCATAAGCTGGCCTACGCCCCGTCGCCGCAGGCACACGCTCAGAAAACCGAAACCCTGGTCGGCAAGTTGCGGTGCCAGCGACACCGGCACCGAATCGTAGGGATAACCACTCCAGCGCGGTATGAATACGAAAGCCGGTGCAGGATCCCCTGTTTCGTGATCGTCGGGCAGCCAGAGCATGGAAGCAGCCATCGGGTTATAGCCACCCGGACCCGGCTCCGGATCAGTCCAGATGTTGGCCAGATGAAGGCTACTCATAGGTTAAGGCCCCGGAAACATTTACAATATAAAGCCGATGCCACAATAGTGGCTCGGCTCTGCTAAGGCTAAAAGACAAATCCATCAACGGCAAGCACAAGATGTCAGCTGCGAACCCCAGCACCAACCAGAAAAGCGGCATGCTGCAACGAGCCGCCAGTTATGCTTCACTCTGTGTCGCACTGTTTCTCGTAGTGGCCAAGATCTGGGCATGGCGGGAAACCAACAGCGTTTCAATACTCAGTTCGCTGGTCGATTCCTTACTGGACGTTCTGGCATCGTCAATTACCATGATCGGCGTCCGTGTAGCGCTGCAGCCAGCCGACAGCGAGCACCGCTTCGGGCATGGCAAGTCCGAAGGACTCGTGGCACTGGCACAAACCATCATCATTACCCTTTCCGCGATCTATGTATTACTGGAAGCGGTACAACGCCTGGCGAGCCCGATGCCGATTTCCAAACCTGAAGTCGGTATTGGTGTTATGGCTGTTTCGATCGGACTGACAGCGGCATTGCTCGCATTTCAGCGCATGGTCGTGATGCGGACAGATTCTATGGCAATCTCGGCCGATGCGATGCACTACCGTTCCGATCTGCTGGTAAACCTTGGAGTCATGATAGCCATCCCTCTCACTGTCTGGACGGGCCTGACCCTGATCGACCCAATCGTCGGAATCACGATAGCAGTCTATATACTCTGGAGCACCTACGACGTCGGCCGCGATGCGCTGGACGTTTTACTGGACCGCGAATTACCTTACCAGGAACGGGCGCTGATAGAAGCGACCGCCAAGGCGCACGCCAAGGTGCTGGGTTTCCATGATCTGCGCACACGGTATAGCGGGCAGCACCATTTTATTCAGTTTCACCTCGAACTCCATCCGGACACGACACTGCTGGACACGCACATCATATTGGACGAGGTAGAAGATACTGTGCGTGAGTTGTACCCGGAGGCCGAATTAATCGTGCACGCGGATCCGCTCGGTTTCCAGGAACGGCGTGATGCCTTCGATTAGCCGCGATAATAACGGCAGGTGACCGCGGAACTCTGCCCCGGTGCGCTACACTAATAATAACTGAGATAGCAGCCGAACCGGCCTTCCTGCGCCGGTATATAACTTGAATAAGATATTACAAATCATTGTTTCTTTAGTGTTTATTACCGGTTGTGCCCGGTCCGTAACTGTCTTGTCCGACTTCCCGGAACCGGTCGTGGAGCCCCTGCCACTGGCCATCGGTATCCGCTATCCGGCCGAACTGGCTGAATACGTGCATGTCGAAGATCCTATGATGGACGCCGAATGGACCATCCGGCTGGGCGAGGCGAATATGAAAATGTTCCGTGTCCTGTTTGCCAGCATGTTCGATGAAATCGTGGAACTGGAGGGCACGGCGGCCGGAGAAGGCGCAGAAGGTGTTGACGCCATCATCGAGCCCAGGCTCGAGGAACTGGAATTTACTGTACCGCGTCAGTCGGGGAACGATCAGTACACGGTATGGCTCCGTTACAATCTGCGCATACTTTCTCCCGAGGGAAAGCTTATAGGCGACTGGCGTATTACTGCATACGGACAAGAAGACGAAGGTTCCATGGGAACGGGTGCTGAAGACTCAATGAAAGAAGCTGCAATTACCGCGCTGCGAGATGTGGCCGCCAGCATTATCATTGGTTTCACTTCCGCGCCCGGAGTACAAACTCTTTTGCCGCCAAAACAAGCACCCGAAAATGACCAGGCAGGCTGAATAGATGACCCCCGGCAAGAATGTGGTCAACGCTATCATCATCACGGTGGTGTTTGCGGTTGGCGGATGTATGACCACTCGAATCGAAGAAACGAAGAACGTATCGACGGGCATTAAAAAGGGTGAAGCGGTTGTCATTCTTGCCAGCAGTTATCATGCGACAAATCCTGCCGAAGACAGTTTTATCGAATGCCTTAGTGATGCCGTTATCGGCGGTCGAACCGGGCTCAACGTGCATCCGGCAAGTGAATTCAAAGATGCCCTGTTTCCATGGCTTGAGCCACGCACCGCACCGACGGGCGTAGATGGCCTGCCGGAATTGCTGAAACGGCCCGGCGTACATGAGCGCGTTCGTGAAAGGGATATTCGCTACATTATCTGGATTGAAGGTGACACCGAGCGTAAAAGTGGTGGGGGCAGCTTGTCCTGTGCAGCCGGTCCCGGCGCAGCCGCCTGTTTCGGGTTGGCCTGGTGGGAAAACCTGTCCTCCTACGAGGCAACCATCTGGGACCTGGACGATGGTGTCGCGTCAGGCAAGGTAAGCACCAGCGTCAACGGTACCTCCGTAGTGCCCGCCCTTATTATTCCATTGCCGTTTATCGCCCGTACCCAGGCCGCCGCCTGCAACGGGCTGTCGAAGCAACTTCGCAGCTTTATTGTCGAAACAGGCTAAATCCCTTATGCCCTATGAGTTCCAGGGCAAAATATGACGTGGTTCACACTTCTTCCGGCCGCCCGTTTCTATTATTGATTACACGGCTGGAAACAATGATAAATATTGTAATTTTCCAAACCTCGCGGTAATGATTAAACAGCCAAAACAACGTTGAAACAAAGTTTATTCCTTCAGATTATGCTCTAAACGCTAGCCTAACGGCAGACGCACGGTAAATATCACACCGGATCCATCGTCACGATTGGCTGCTAACGAGGTTCCTTCATGGTATTCAGCGATCAGTCGAACAATGGTAAGGCCAAGCCCCATGTGGGCCTGCTTCCCGCTGTCATCGCGCACCGAAACCATTGACTCAAACAAGTTTCCCGACATCCGCTCTGGCAGTTCAGGACCGTCGTTTTCAACCGTCAGTACCGCCCATTTGTCTTGCCTTTTAAGGCCCACCAGGATGGTCCCTTCGGTGCTGCAAAAATCACAGGCGTTTTCCATGAGCTTGTCGAGCAGTTGTGACAGCAATTCAGGACACCCAAGCACATGGGTGCCTTCATTTTGCCCGCTTAGTTCAATCGATTTGCCGGGGTAGGCCAACCGGTACCCATCAATGCAGCTATCAACAAGTGCTGACAGATCGACCGGTTCCTTTTCGGAACTCTGAATACTTTGTTCGATGCGCGTGGCCGCGCTCATAGCATTCAGAATATAGCTGAGCCTGTCTGTACCCTGGCGTGCACGATCAAAATATTCTCGCGCCTGCGGCGATAGTTCTTCTGTTTCTTCGAGGTTATCCATCGAGCTGCTTACCACGGCCAATGGAGTGCGGAGCTCATGTGATAACTTCGCAGCCAGGGTCTGCAGATAATCGGTAT
>MPLX02029292.1_pt1 | contig 12061 bp, 11 predicted proteins | sample 1617341 | NCBI WGS metagenome assembly MPLX02 (sample SAMN05944804, study PRJNA350692) | marine metagenome | biome: marine; feature: ODZ; material: water; isolation source: 120 m water sample filtered on 0.2 um supor filter | place: Pacific Ocean | collected 2012-04-08 | depth 120m m | reverse complement strand
AGAAGTCATAGGCATCCCTTGAAAAGCGCTCCAATTCGGTAGGCGTTTCAATGAGCTCCAAATCAGCGACTGCAATCAACTCAACACGAAGATCGGCAAGTGCTCTGGGGCTGGTCATCTGTCGATCAGTCATGTCGAAGAAGTGGTAGCCATAGACTGCTCATCAAGCCAGTTTCCATCAACCAACACACGTCGACGTGATGGCGTAGCAAGAGCCTCAGCCCAACTACCCGCCTCCAACAAGATCAAACTAGCCGGACTCCCTGGCTGGAACGTACCGTCCCAGGCCAAGTTCATTAGCCTGGCTGCTGCCGTAGTGAAAGGCGCTAGCCCTAACCGCTGCCAAGGCGCCAAGTGGGCCAGGGGCAATGAAAAAGCCATCAGCGCTAGAGGGTCAAAATTACCGGCAGGGAACCATGGATCCTGAACGTTATCGCCTCCAACAGCCACCGTAATTCCTGCTAACTGCATTTGGCGTATAGGTGCCAAAGGTCGCTTCACTGGAGTTCTACGAGGTTGCTTGGCCAACAACCAGCCATTCGTAAGCGGTAGGGCCACCACATTGATCCGATGATGAGCCAAGCGCTCAACTAAACGGCGCAGAGCTTCAGGTGGTAGCAAGCCCATGCTGCTGAGATGACTACAAGTAATCGGCACTGTGATTGTCATGCGATCAAGCACCTGCAGTAATTGCTTCAAGCCAGCCGCTGGATGGCTTTGCGATTCATCAATGTGAATGTCCACACCACAGCCACACTGATCAGCAAGTTGAAGCATCTGCCGCAAGGAACCTCTTAACTCCGAGCGACAAAAAGGAGGAACAAGAACGCCCCCCAACAGGCCTCCTACATCTGCGACTCGAGTCGCTAGCTGGTGTCCTGCTGAAGTACTCCAGTGCTCTATCGGCACCAAGGCCACCCACTGCAACTCCATCGAGGCTTGCCACTGACGCTGCATATCCAACAGAACCTCCCAACTGCAATCAGCGCCGGGTCCAAGGCTGTCGACATGACTGCGCATAGCTCTCAAGCCATGTCTCAAGGCAAGCTGAAGAGCTTTCTCTACACGTTGCCTCACAGCATTTGCCGTGCGCTCTTGATGCTCCTGAAGGTTCGCAGCTAATGCACCTCCATAGGTGCCCTGCAAATTAGGAGCCTGAAGCCAAGTAAATGCCTTATCAAGGTGAACATGAGGCTCTGTCAACCGTGGCAGCACGAGCCGACTGGGTGAAAAATCAGCATCAATCGGCTCCAAAGAGCGAAGTCGCCCCTCCTGCCAATAAATCCGAACAGGACTTAGTCCCTCAGCTGAAACACGCGCTGAGAGGACATCTCCCGCTCTAGTCAATAAACCCCGCGGCACCCAGGCCTCGAGGCACCCCATCCGTTCCTGACTCACTCCTGATCGCTCGGATTAATCCGAGCCTTAATCGTCAAAAATTGTCCTGCTCCAGCAAGGGTTGTCACGGTGTAGGAGGGCAAATGCATTTTCGGCAGGAAATCCTGACCATCAAATTTAGTGGTGTAAATACTGCCCAGACCTAAGTTGCGCCTTGTAGTGAACTGCCCAGCAATAGATGCCAGCGTCTGCTTCTGTGCCGCGATCAACTCTGGACAATTCCTAATCCAAAGCCTCAATACCATCGGCATTCCCTGTCGCTCACATACCTCCTCAGTAACAATTTCAACCAACTGTTCACCTGCATATTCGCTGTAATCCTCCATAGAAGGGTTAGTCCAGACCAATAAAGCGCCACAACCGGCAATGGCCATAGCGCCAAAAATCCATTGTTTGGATAGCGATCGAAATTGACCAGGTGAGTTTTGCAGGATGACTTCAAGTCGAATTGGTAAATTCTTACCGACGCGGCGGGCGTCGCCAAGTGGTTAAGGCAGCGGCTTGTGGCGCCGCTATTCGGGGGTTCGAATCCCCTCGCTCGCCCTCAACTCTTCCCATAGCTTCACAAGAATCAAAGCCGCCACAATGAAAACCCCAGCTGCAACTCCTAAAAGCACTACTAAGCCTGTTAGCTCGATGTGATGACCACCTTCAAGGCCAGCTGATGTTTGAGGCCTTCAGGGCCGCCAAACTTGAGTTTCACTCTGGTGGCAAGCAGCATCTGCCAGCAATGCTGAAGACACTCCAACAGCTGAAAAACTCAACCAACTGAATAACCCTCACAGACCTCATCTCCAAATCGACACAACCCATCAGGGCTCGACACACTGAAGGAGTTGATGAGATTGTTCCGATCGTTCGCGTCGCCTCTTGCCTTGGTCGCTACCACCGCACTCGCTACTAACCCGGCAACAACCGCACAGAATCAAGGCAGTTTCTGGATTCAAACCTTCGGTTGCCAGATGAACAAGGCCGATTCAGAGCGCATGGCCGGAATTCTTGAGGCCATGGGTTATCACGAGGCAGCAGCAGAACTAGAAGCAGATCTCGTGCTCTACAACACCTGCACAATCCGCGATAACGCCGAGCAAAAGGTCTACAGCTACTTAGGACGCCAGGCCCGCCGCAAACGAACACACCCCCATCTGAAGCTGATCGTTGCCGGTTGCGTGGCACAACAAGAAGGAGAAGCGCTACTGCGACGAATCCCTGAACTCGACCTTGTGATGGGCCCCCAACACGCCAACCGCCTTGAGGCCCTACTCACCCAGGTGGACAATGGTCAGCAGGTTGTCGCCACAGATGACAACCACATTCTCGAGGACCTCACCACAGCTCGACGAGACAGCACAATCTGCGCCTGGGTCAATGTGATCTACGGCTGCAACGAGCGTTGTACCTATTGCGTGGTGCCCTCCGTCAGGGGGAAAGAGCAATCACGATCGCCAGAGGCGATCCGACTGGAGATCGAGGGCCTGGCCGCAAGTGGATTTCGAGAGATCACCCTGCTTGGCCAGAACATTGATGCTTATGGACGCGATCTGCCCGGAATCACGCCTGAAGGCCGCCGCCAAAACACACTCACCGATCTTCTCCATCACATTCATGACGTGGAAGGAATCGAGCGCATCCGCTTTGCGACAAGCCATCCGCGCTACTTCACAGAACGATTAATCGAGGCTTGCTCTGATCTACCCAAATTGTGCGAACACTTCCACATCCCCTTCCAAAGCGGTGATAACGATGTGCTTAAGGCCATGGCTAGGGGTTACACAGTTGAGCGTTATCGACGCATCGTGAACCGAATCCGGGAGCGTATGCCCGATGCCGCTATCAGTACTGATGTGATCGTGGCCTTCCCCGGCGAAACCGACGCCCAGTTCCAAAACACCTTGAACGTCGTCGAGGAGGTGGGTTTCGACCAGGTGAACACCGCGGCCTACTCCCCCCGGCCAAATACGCCTGCAGCCACCTGGACCAACCAATTACCCGAAGCTGTAAAAGTAGAACGACTACAGGAACTCAACACCCTGGTGGAACGTGTAGCCAGGCAGCGCAATGCCCGCTATGCCGGCAGGGTTGAGCAGGTATTAGCTGAAGGGGTCAATCCCAAAAATCCGCAACAGTTAATGGGACGCACCCGCACCAATCGACTGACATTCTTTGCTGCTGAAGAACCTGAAGGTTGCCGCTACAGCCCAGGCGATCTCGTTGCAGTTCAAATCAACAGCGTGCGATCTTTCTCCCTCAGCGGAACCCCCGTGCAATGAAATTGGCAAAGGGCACTGATACCTTTGATCGCTAACCACTACGGTCCGACCAAACACCATGCCTTCCTCCCGCACCTGTGTAGGCGTGGTATTCGGCGGCGCGTCCGAGGAACATGCCGTTTCAATCCGATCGGCCATCACCGTTATCGGTGCGCTGCGTAGCGGAGCGAACCTAAATCGCTTCGAGGTCAATCCTCTCTACATCGACCAACTAGGGCGCTGGTGGCCTGCATCGGTTGCTGAAGCCGTCCTAAAGCAAGGGCATCCGGCCAAACCAGAGCAACTACCAAATCCTCATGCCTCTAAAGGCTTCACCAACCTTCCTGATGGAAGCGACAAGGTTCAGGTCTGGTACCCAGTTCTGCATGGCCCTAATGGTGAAGATGGCACAGTACAAGGGCTATTTAGCCTGATAGGAAAGCCTTTCGTCGGCTCAGGCGTACTGGGCTCTGCCCTGAGCATGGACAAGCTGGCCATGAAGGCCGCATTCGCTGCAGCAGGCTTACCCCAGGTGCCCTATGCCGCTGCTAATGCAGAAGATCTCATTAACGAGCGCTCGCGAGAATCCGTCGCCAAAAGCCTAGAAGCTCAACTCAAATACCCCTGTTTTGTAAAACCAGCCAATCTGGGATCTTCAGTTGGGATCAGCAAAGCTCAAAACCGCGAAGAGCTTCTGAGCGGTCTAGCCACTGCAGCCAAACTTGATAGCCGCATTGTTGTAGAGCAAGGAGTTACCGCAAGAGAACTCGAGTGCGCTGTACTGGGAAAACGCGAGCTACAAGCCTCTGTCGTAGGCGAAATTCGCTTTAATGCTGACTGGTATGACTACGACACCAAATACACTGAGGGTTTCAGTCATACCCTGATTCCAGCTCCTCTGCCAAAACAAGTGGAGGAACAAATCCGCAAGCTGTCATTACAGGCATGTGATTGCGTGGCCGCCCATGGCATGGCACGGGTTGACTTCTTCTATGACGATGAACTCAATGAACTCTGGCTAAATGAGATCAACACCCTGCCAGGCTTCACATCTCAAAGCATGTATCCAATGCTATGGGAAGCCTCAGGTGTAACGCTCGAACAGCTTGTGGCCCAGCTGGTTGCCACAGCGAGAGAATAAACAAACACCAACTGGATGGCGTTCTGGACTGCCACCTTTGACCCTCCAATGATTCACGGTCTGCTCTGGTTCCCCCTACTCCTGGCATTTGTGCTTCTAACTGCCCTCGGGTGGCTTGAAAGACGGCGACAGAACCTATTCCGCGACTGGGCGGCGGGTTCGGAACTGTCCAAACTCGATGGTTCAGGAGCAGCTCGACTCAAAAACGGCATACTCAGCTGGAGCAGCTTTGAGGCAGGTCGCTTTCAAGAGCAAGGGACCTTTGAAATTACTAAGTTGGAGTTGCTGGAACTGATGTCCCTGACATCAGGGGAGGCTCCTCTCACCCAAGAATCCCAGGGTCGTTGTCGACTTCGACTAATAGGCAATGGACAAGAAATGGATGTGCCCTTTGCCGATGCAGAACGGGCCCGGCGTTGGATAGATCAGCTAATGGCCCGGTCACGCTGTGACCTGTGAAATCGTCTGCCTCTAATCGACAGCCCTCTCAAGGTCCAGGAATAGAGCGACGCCGCAAACTACGTCGGCAGCGTCGCCGCGAGCGGTTGATCTACCTCTGGCGAATGTTGATATTTACCTCCATCGCCTTAGGACTGGGATGGTTACTACTCAGCCAAGGATGGAGCCTAAGCAAAGCCGAACAGATACATGTACAAGGCAGTGACAACATCCAAGTAAACACTCTGATTACGGCTGGTGAACTCCGCTTCCCCCAACCACTTTTGGGTTTCAACCCCAAAGCACTAGAGCAGACCCTGCTGCGCAAACTGCCGATCAAGTCGGTCGTAGTGCACAGACGCCTACTCCCTCCTGGCATAGATGTAGATCTTCAAGAACGAATACCCATTGCCTATGCGCTACGAAGACGCGCCCATGGCCAAGAGCAAGGCATGGTGGACATTGATGGGCAATGGATTCCAGTTGACGTGGCAAAAAAGGGCGAAAGACCCCCTACTAAGCTGACGGTGGATGGCTGGACGGCAAGCCAACGCCAGAGTATTTCTCGAATACTTGAGCAACGAGATCAGCTCGGCAGTCCCCTAGAACGCATCATCGTGGCTCCTGACGGAGAGCTCAGTCTGCGAACCAAGACTCTTGGCTTGATCCAACTTGGTGCCAACAGCGCCCTACTAGACGAGCAACTAGACGCTGTTGCCCAGTTAAGCCAAACCTTGCCACCAACTTTTCGCCAGAAACCTGGCACAACCATCGATATGAGCGACCCCTCCAAACCAGAACTGCAGATACCCCAACCCGTTAAAGAAGATAAATAGATCTGTTAGGTGTGCCAAATGGCAATTCCAGGTGATATGAAATCGCTAACTGGCCTTTTTTAGAGGTAGCGCAAAAAGTCAACTGTTTTGAAACTTTCAACGAAAAGCTCTAGTGCGGACATAATGCATCCACACCTCAATGGTTCAATCTCAACAATGGAGATGGTGAGCAAGAACATGTCCATATCCAACTCCATGGAGGCCGCGGGGATCCTCCCAAGCCAATCTGCCCGTATTGAAGTAATTGGCGTCGGCGGAGGCGGCAGCAATGCTGTTAACCGCATGATTCTCAGTGACCTGGAAGGTGTGACCTACCGGGTCATGAATACCGACGCCCAGGCCCTGCTTCAGTCTGCAGCTAATAACCGCGTGCAACTGGGCCAAACTCTCACCCGAGGGCTAGGAGCAGGTGGCAATCCCAGCATCGGCCAGAAGGCGGCAGAAGAATCCAGAGCAGACCTTCAACAAGCTTTGCAAGGAGTCGACCTTGTCTTCATCGCCGTTGGCATGGGTGGTGGTACAGGCACAGGAGCAGCTCCAGTAGTGGCGGAAGTTGCCAAGGAGTGCGGCGCACTCACTGTCGGCATCGTCACTAAACCCTTCAGCTTTGAGGGACGTCGTCGCATGCGACAAGCAGCTGAAGGAATTAGCCGCCTAGCCGAGCATGTTGACACCTTGATTGTGATCCCCAACGACCGGATCAAAGACATCATCTCCGCAGCTCCGCTACAGGAGGCTTTCCGCAGTGCAGACGACATTCTGCGGATGGGTGTTAAAGGCATCAGCGACATCATCACCTGCCCTGGCCTTGTGAATGTTGACTTCGCCGATGTGCGATCTGTGATGACTGAAGCCGGCACGGCCCTATTGGGCATTGGTGTGGGTTCAGGACGCTCTAGGGCTATAGAAGCGGCTCAGGCAGCCATCAGCAGCCCGCTACTGGAAGCCGCCCAAATCGACGGAGCTAAAGGTTGCGTAATCAACATCAGTGGTGGCAGAGATATGACCCTCGAAGACATGACCTCCGCCTCAGAAGTGATCTACGACGTTGTAGATCCGGAAGCCAACATCATCGTTGGTGCGGTTGTTGACGAGAAACTCGAAGGAGAGATTCACGTCACCGTGATCGCAACAGGCTTTGAGGGCGACCAGCCTTACAGAATCCGCAATGAACGTTCAATCAACAAGTTGACACCTCAATCGATCTATAACCCACCAGAAGCAAACGAAGCAGGTGCCCGAATTCCTGAATTCCTACGCAAGCGTCAACCCCCTAAAGGAGAGGAGCTTTAACCTTCACCCTTTTGGGTGACCCGGAGTCCACGCCTGTCACGAGCATCCCGTGTGGCTGCTCCCTTCCGGTCCTGACCAGATTTAGGCGTCGAGGCCGCGTGGGTCCGAGTCAGCTCGATGCTAGCAATGGACCCTCGAGGGCCTGGAGAAACTGATGCGCCCCAGCGAATTAATTCAGTTCAAGCAAACCGGACGACCAATTTCCATCCTCACAGCCTGGGATGGCCTAACAGCCGCCTTGGTGGAAGCTGCTGGAGCAGATGTGGTGCTAGTAGGGGACTCGCTAGCGATGGTGTCGCTATGCCATGCCACCACCCTGCCAGTGACCGTCGAGCAAATGCTCCACCACACCCAAGCAGTGGGCCGAGGTTTTACTGCCCCCCTGCATCAACAGCCCCTCGTCATCTGCGACCTCCCATTTCTGAGCTACCAATGCGGAGAAGACAAAGCCGTAGCCGCTGCTGGAAGCCTGCTCAAGCACTCCTGCGCCGCGGCCGTAAAGCTAGAAGGAGCAGAGCCGGAGGTCTTATCAGTAATTGAGCGCCTGATACGAATGGGAATCCCTGTGATGGGTCATCTAGGCCTTACTCCACAAGCTGTGCATCGACTCGGGTACCGCCGTCAAGCAGAAGACCCGCACAGCCAAGATCAAATGCTGCAACAAGCAATCCAACTTGAGCAAGCGGGCTGTTTTGCCCTGGTGGTCGAACATGTGCCGGATTCCATAGCAAGTTGCCTACGACACCAGCTAGCGATCCCCGTAATCGGTATCGGCGCTGGCAATGATTGCGATGGACAGGTACGAGTCACTGCAGATCTACTGGGCCTAACGCCAAATCAACCCCCCTTCAGTCCAGCTTTAATTCCAGGTCGCCAACTTTGCGTGGAAGCCCTCCAAGGTTGGCTGAAGCAATTGCATCAGCAGGCAGAGACTGCCACCACAACAACAACTCCACCAGAACCTGGTTGCTGATATCCATTCCCTGGGGATCGATGAGCTGCCAACGTCGCCCCTGAAGCCGCAACCAACCTCGATCTACCGCTGCCTGCCAGCGCAACTGCAACGACGGCAAAAGAGCTTTGCACTGTTGCTCAGTCCAACCCCAAGCCATACAAAGAGCCTCAAGGTCAACTCCCTCACGGCAACGCAAACCCACCAACAACTGCTCATCAAGGGGCAATGGGCTCGCCTTGGAGGCAGTTAAAGAAACATCTAGCCCTTCTGCTTCTTGAACCTCAAGCCAGCCGCGATAACCATCTCGAGTGCGAGGACGTGCCAACCTCTGGCCCCAGGGCGCACTAGTTGCACCCTGGCCAAAACCCCACCAGCCGGCCCCACTCCAATACACGCGATTGTGACGTGAGGCATGTCCTGGCAAGGCGTAATTAGAGATCTCATAGCGGGCAAATCCCGCCTGACGAAGCAAGACACTGGTGCAATGCATTAACTCGATTGCTAAATCCTCATCAGGCAAATGCAACTCCCCTCGACGCTGTCGCCAGGCAAATACCGTGCCGGGCTCAACAGATAGTTCGTAGACCGAAAGATGAGGAGAGCCAGTGCCAATTGCCTCTGCCAGTTGTTGCTTCCAAGCCACTAACTGCTGTCCAGGCAAATTCTGGATCAGATCCAAGCTCCAACTTTTGATCTCTCGGCGTTGATAAGCCTGATCTAACCATCCGCAAGCCTCCAGTAAATGGTGACGTCGATGACGCCTGCCAAGCTGCTCGAGCAACGAATCATCAAAGCTCTGCCCCCCCAGGCTCACCCGGTTAATACCAGCCTCCAATACGGCATCGAGATAAGCCTGATCGAAACTGGCTGGATCCATTTCCAGCGTGATTTCCGCCCCAGGCTGAACTCCAAACTTTTGCCGCAGTAGATGCAATAGGACACCAATCTGGGATGGGCTCAATAGAGAGGGTGTTCCACCACCGATGTACACCGTGGCCAGCATTGGGCCAGGATTAATAAGTGCGATCTCCCTATGCAACAACTGCAAATAAGCCTGAATAGATTTGCTACCAGAGCCCGTGGCCCCATTGGCACGATCTCCAAGGGGCACCACAGCAAAATCGCAGTAGAAACAACGCCGATGGCAAAAAGGAATGTGCAGATAGGCACTACGTGGTGGCTGCACAGCAACAACATCTCTCATCGATCAATCCGCAAAATTGCGGACATCTGCCCGAGCCAAGCTCCAGAAGATGATGCATGCTGCCTGCATCCGGAGCGAGCAGCAACGATCTGACCTCATGGTGGACCTGCTCATCCTGGTGCTGTTTCTTATCTCTGGCGCAGCCACGGGCTGGCTAGGAGTCGAGCTGTTGCCAGAACGGCTGCTGGAGCAAGCAACCAACATCGATCGACTGAGGTTGGTACTGAGCGGGTTCGGCGCCTTCTTTGGACTTTTGGCCGGCTTCTTCTTCCAGCGACTGCGCCAAAGGCTGATGCAGCAGGTTCGCACCATGCCCACCGACCTATTGGTCAGCCGAGCCGTTGGGCTAATTCTCGGCTTACTGGTTGCCAATCTGCTGCTGGCCCCAATCCTGCTACTGCCCCTGCCTTGGGAAGTGGTGTTAATAAAACCTCTAGCTGCAGTGCTCAGTAATGTTTTCTTTGGAGTACTGGGATACAACCTGGCCGAGGTACACGGCCGCACCCTGCTACGCCTATTCAATCCCAACAGCACCGAGGCGCTACTAGTTGCAGATGGAGTTTTAACACCTGCTTCTGCAAAGATTCTCGATACGAGCGTGATCATTGACGGCCGCATTCGTGGACTACTGGCCTGCGGACTACTAGAAGGTCAAGTGATCGTGGCTCAGACCGTAATTGATGAATTGCAACAGCTGGCAGATTCCAGTAATGATGAGAAAAGAGCCAAAGGTCGGCGCGGCTTGAAGTTGCTTACGGAATTACGCGAGAGCTATGGAAGACGATTGGTATTGAACAGCACCCGATACGAAGGATCAGGCACTGATGATCGGTTGCTCAAACTCACCGCCGATACAGGTGGAATGTTGGTAACTGCTGATTACAACCTTGCCCAAGTTGCCAAGGTCAAGGAATTAAAAGCAATCAACCTCAGCGAAATCGTTATCGCCCTAGGACCTGAAGTGCAACCTGGCGACGAGCTGAAGCTGAAAATCATCAAAAAGGGCAAAGAAGACAATCAAGGTGTGGGCTATCTAGAAGACGGCACGATGGTGGTGGTAGAGGGAGCCAAGCAGGCCATTGGGCAGCGGTTACCCGTAGTAGTCACAGGAGCCTTGCAAACTCCTACAGGCAGGATGGTCTTCGGCCGACTTGAAAAAGATCAGCCAACCCGCAAATCGAGTAACCCGAACGAGCACCCACCGGCGACCCCCCGCTAGTCTCCAAATTCCGCCAAGAATTTGTTGCAGATGACGGTGTCCGCTCCCTACTACGGCGACTCAGCCGTGATGCGCACACCGCCTCCGGATCTGCCGTCGCTAATGCTTAAGGAACGCATTGTCTATCTAGGACTTCCCCTGTTCTCCGACGACGATGCCAAACGACAGCTAGGGATGGATGTAACCGAGCTGATCATTGCTCAGCTTCTCTATCTGGAGTTCGACAACCCAGAAAAGCCCATTTACTTCTATATCAACTCAACAGGCACCAGCTGGTATTCAGGAGATGCCGTCGGTTTTGAAACCGAGGCTTTCGCTATCTGTGACACCCTGCGTTACGTGAAACCCCCGGTCCATACCATCTGTATTGGCCAAGCGATGGGAACGGCCGCTGTGATCCTCTCAGCAGGCACTAAGGGCCAAAGAGCAGCCCTTCCTCATGCATCAATCGTGCTGCACCAACCCCGCAGTGGTGCCAAAGGTCAAGCCACTGACATTCAGATCCGTGCCAAGGAGGTACTTCATAACAAGCAAGCCATGCTCGAGATTCTCGCCACCAATACGGGCCGAAGCGTTGAGCAACTATCAAAAGATTCCGACCGGATGAGTTATCTCACCCCCGATAAAGCAGTCGAATACGGCCTCATCGATCGAGTTTTAAGCAGCCGCAAAGAGCTGCCTAATTCAGCCCCGCTGAGCTGATTAACACACAGCAATCCAGGACTCAACTGTCCTGGTTCTGTATCCCCTGGTTTCTATCCCTTTTCTGATTTCCTCGACACTCTTTTCATCATGCCGATCGGTACTCCAAGCGTTCCCTACCGTCTTCCCGGCAGCCAGATGGAGCGCTGGGTCGACATCTACACCCGTCTGGGAGTGGAGCGAATCCTGTTTCTAGGCCAGGAGGTAAGTGATGGCGTGGCCAACAGCTTGGTAGCCCAGATGCTCTACCTAGATTCAGAAGACAGCACTAAGCCGATCTATCTCTACATCAACTCCCCAGGGGGTTCGGTAACCGCCGGCCTGGCGATCTACGACACGATGCAATACGTCAAAAGCGATGTCGTAACAATCTGCGTTGGCTTGGCAGCTTCGATGGGAGCCTTCCTTCTAGGTGCAGGAAGCAAAGGGAAAAGACTTGCATTACCCCATAGCCGAATCATGATCCACCAACCCCTAGGTGGCAGCAATCAAAGACAAGCCAGCGACATCGAAATCGAAGCCCGCGAAATCCTGCGCATCAAAGACATGCTCAACAACTCAATGTCACAGATGACTGGTCAAAGCTTTGAAAAGATCGAAAAAGACACTGACCGTGACTACTTCTT
>MPLX02072985.1_pt1 | contig 12088 bp, 11 predicted proteins | sample 1617341 | NCBI WGS metagenome assembly MPLX02 (sample SAMN05944804, study PRJNA350692) | marine metagenome | biome: marine; feature: ODZ; material: water; isolation source: 120 m water sample filtered on 0.2 um supor filter | place: Pacific Ocean | collected 2012-04-08 | depth 120m m | reverse complement strand
CCTATAATGATTCTATTTGTCAAGCTGGAAATTGGACTTCTTAGCCAGCGCCTCTAAAAATCCCGGTTCCCCTGGCTTGATGTTGTCTATGGGCGCTACTTCCTCTGGACCGGTAAGCATTGGGGGTGCATTCCATCTATCGGCGGTTAATTCTTTCTTTGATGTTGTGGTTTTGGGGGTTTCTTCAGCCATGGGGTAATTATAGCGAAAGCTGACGGCAACCTAATAAAAAGACTTCTTTGCTATGGCTTGGGTATCTACTGATAAGGAAAAGATCCGCCGTCATCTCTCAATCCCTGCCACCGCAATGGCACTAGAGGAACTGTCATTTTTGATGGATTCCGCCGCCGCAGATCAGATTACCTCTGCCCAAACTGCAATTGGAAAGCTAGACACACTTGAGACTAACTTCGAGACTAAGGCAGGTGAGGACCTAGCGCTGATCAAAGCTGATGTTTTGGAATGGGAAACCGGCAGCCCAGAAGCCAAGCTCACAGGTATTCGCAGCCAGCAGTCCTATTGGAGAGATCAGCTATCCCTAGCGCTTGCTTATGACGGTCGCTTCTCTTCTGCTGCTGGTATTGGTGAGCAAGCTGTTTTATTGCGCTCTTGATCCTGAACAGTTGGCAACTTAACGCAAACCACCACATCGAAGGATTTTGTAGTCATGGCATTTATGAGCGCTATTGGTTATCAGTTATGGCTAAAAACCGCTACTACTGCAGATGATTCACACCCGACTTCTGATAGTGGGATGACAGAAATTGCAAATCTCACAAACGCCGGTATAGAAGGTTCTACAGAAACGGAGGAAGTTACTGATTATTCTACAAGCGGTGGTTTTACTAAGGCAGTTGCTACTAGCCAGAGCTACTCAATCCCTATGTCTATGAATTTGGACCAAGTTGATAGTGGCTACATCCTGTTGAAGGATCTTGCATTCGGTGCGCCAACTGGCAGTTATTGCCAATGGTATAGGGAGAGCCCGGATCCAGGAAGTGCAGTCAGTACGGTTGAGAAGCATGCTGGCATTGGCATTATTACTAACTTTTCTGAGTCAATCGAAGCCGGCGGAATTGCTACTGTCAGCTTCACTTTGCAGGGTTACGGCTCCTATACACATACAGACGCAACTTGATTTGATTGATGGTTAGCCCGCTTGCTAATTTCGCTAATGGGGAGTTAACTTTTCAGCTTCCCACTAGCGGCACCACTACCGACCAATACACCGGCAATGTCGTTGCAAATGTTGTCAGCGCGGCTTATCGTGTATTCATTGCAGAACGTGGTGCAACAATTGGGCAAGATCTATCAGGTCTAGATGTCAGGACCTCACGCTTTCAAGGTTATGTGACAGACCCGACTATTCTTGATGATAAAATTGTAGAGGGAATGCTGGGCACATTGTCAATAGATAGCGGTGCAACTTATGACGTTACCCTAATTGCTGCAAGGGGTGCTCATGGTCGTAAGGGTATTGGTAAGAAGATTGAAGAGGCCGCAGGCCATGCAGTGATACTTGATGCTGTCCGTCAAGAGTAGTAATGCCCAAGGAAGTTCACACAAGCGAAGGTATTACACTGACAATTGATACTGATGAACTTGAAGGTAAAGTTTTCGCTGCGTTTAAGAAATATACACTACGACTAGAAGCGCAATTTACAAAAGAAATAAGTAAAAAGCAATTTGATTGGCCTGCTGCTACAACTCGTGGGATGTCTAGCAAAAATAGTCGTGAAATAATAGAAAGCGGCACCAGAGATATTGTTGATAGTGGAGCATTTAGGCGCAGTATTCAACGCAAGGAACTAGGAGAGAATTTATGCCGTTTTACTTGGAACGTTCCATATTCACTCTATATTCTGAAGGGTTACCGCACAAGAAATAACCAATGGCCTGCTAGAGACTGGGTAGCTAAAGCACTTAAAAGTCTTCCGCCATTAACAACCCTGAAAGCCATGCTAGCCAAGAAGTAAGGCAACTTTATAATAGCTTTGGGTAGAGAGTGGCTGGTTTTTCGTTAGGCGAAGCTCTTTTTGATATTGGGCTTGATCTCACTTCATTTAGAACCCAGCTTGATCATGTCAAGAAATTAGCGGCTAATGCTGGCAAGTCTGTTCAGAAATCTTTTGAAGGGCAAAAAGGAACCCTCGCATCACTCGATATAAGGATAAACAGCCTGCATGATGAGATTAGACTGGTCAAAATTGGTAGTAATGAATATAGACGGTTAGCGCGGCAGATACGAAAGGCAACAGGTGAACGACTCAAAGCAGATAAGGCCTTAAAAGGTGGTGGTTTCTTGTCTGGTATTGGTGGCCAACTGGCTGGTGCTGCTGCAGGTGCTATTGGTCTTGGTGCCTTAACTATGGGCTTCAAAGATGCGATACAGGCTGCAATTGAGCTAGATACTATTACAAAACGATTATCCGCAACCCTTGGCGAATCAGGCGCACAGCGGGCATTGACATTTACTAAATCATTATCCGATCAGCTAGGTCTTTCTTTTAGGGAGACTGCAAAAAGTTTTGGTAAATTCACCGCCGCTGCAACTGCTGCCCAAGTACCTTTGCAAGTGCAGAAAGATCTATTTGCATCTGTATCAAAAGCTGGAATGGTTCTTGGCTTGTCTAATGACGAAATGGCAGGCACGTTTATGGCGCTGCAGCAGATGGCCTCTAAAGGCGTTGTATCGATGGAAGAACTACGGCAACAGATGGGTGAAAGATTGCCTATTGCATTTGCCGGTGCATCAAAGGGCCTTGGGGTGACAACAAAAGAACTGATATCAATGGTTGAATCTGGCAAGCTAACAGCAAATGAACTCTTCCCAGCTTTAACAAAGGGCTTAAATTCATTAACAGAAACTGGTGGTGGTCTTGAAACTGCAGCTCAAAACTTTAATAGGCTAAGTAATGCATGGGGCGATCTACAAGAAGCATTTGGCACAAGCATCCTTCCTGAAATCACAAAGCAAGTTAAAAACCTGACTGATGTCTTAGAAGGGATGTCAATTGTTGGTGAGCAAAATGATTTAGGCTTTGGTAAGGGTTGGTTAGGTTCGTTATTTGGGCAAACTGCTGAAGGCGGGCACATGGCACGCAATGTAATGAAGGACCTGCAGAAGCAATATGGATTAACTTGGAAGGAAGCAGAAAAACTCTATAAGCAAGCCGCCAAGTTAGAGGGCGCTAGTTTTGTCTCGGGTAACCTTATAGCTGGTGAAGAAAAGAGGGAAAAGATATTACAGCGTGTCGTCATTACTGCCAAAGAATATGCTAATACAAATAAAGATTCACTGGCAACAGCAAAGGAACAATCGGCAGTAGATCTAAAAGCAAACGAGGACCGACAAAAAGCAATCGCAGAAACAAACCTTCAGAAAAGACGTTCTTTACAGTCTGATGCCTCAGCACTTACGGCCCAAGAATCACGCTTAGCCGGATATTCAAAAGAAATTAAAGTGTTAGGTCAGATAGAGAGCGTTCGCAGCAGTGCTTCACTTGATCGTAGTAACACAATTAAGAGCCTGTTGGGTATAGAACAAAATCATGCAATGAAGATGGCTAGAACAGATAGGGAGAGGCAGGTAATAGCTCAGAATTATGGCAAGGCAATATTTAACCAAACGGTTGCAGAATTCAATCTAAAAGCACGCGGTTTAATAGCAGAGCAGCAATCACAACGTACTAGCCTTGCATTTGAGCAACAAAGAATGGCAGCAGCAAATAGGCGCTTATTAATTGAGGCAAAAATATTACTTCTAACTTCACAGGCTGAGGCTGCAGACAAACCTAGCGATCAAGCTGCTCAACAAAAGGTGAAACTTGCGATGGAAAACTTACGGATGGTTCAGGCAGAAGTTACCCAGTCAAATGTTCTATTCAGTAAGCAGGCCGCATTATTAAACCTACAGCAGGCAGCCGCTCGGGAGAGATTAGGAAATGAGCGTTTGATTGAGCTTGCAGGTAAAAAGGAATTTGCGACAGTAGAGCAGCGCAAGCAATTACAGGCTGATATTAATAGGATGCTTAGAACTCAGGCAGGCGAGGCAGACGCTGCAGCAGTATCAGCCAACAGTTTTAGAGAGAATTTAAGGGGTGCGGAGACTGCTAGGGCATCTTTATCTAGTAAGTTTCAGGCAACAGTTACAACAACAATTGACGGCAACCAAACCTTCACAAGTATGAATGACACCCTAAACGCAATTGAAGGTCACACAAAAAATGCAGCTAAAAATCCTATTAATATCTATATGAGGATGGATTCTGCAGGCCGCGTAACTTCTGCAACCTCGGGCACTGCACCATGAGCGTTACTATTGGCGGGCTAACAATTTCTAACCTAACTGCACAGCCCCTTAGCTATGAAGCAACAGACGTACGCACCGGTTTAGCAGCTAGGCAATGGGAAGTATCAGGCCTGCTTAATACAACACAACTAGCCTCCTTTAGTGGTGTTTGGGAAACTTGGCTAGGTAACAGACAAAATGATGGTGATGACCTTGTTGATGGGGTTGGTTCTACCGTTGCCCTGTCATTCTCTGCTAATGGTTTAACTGCTAGCGGTGTTGCCTGCTATTTCACAGACGCGCCTCAGTATCAGCAGGTTGGGGCCTATGTTCAGCTCACAACAACGCTCATTGATGCAAATCAGGCGTTAAATGTTCAAAAGCTTGCGCTAGAAAAAAGTGTTGCAGCAGGTGATGCCTTAAAGCCTGACCTAGGAACCATCACCCTAGGAACTGTTGTGATTACTCTGACTAATAGCGCCGAAACCCTAGATGATATGCCAACACTAGAGCGCACTGCTGGTGGTTTTCCTTACATCAAAGGGCCGTTGCGTAGCTCAGCAGTTAGGAACATTACCGGCACTGTAGTTAATGAAGCTGCATTCAATACGCTTAGGAATTGGGTAGCGACAACAGTTCAATCCACACCATCAGCTAATGATTGGTATCCAACAAGTGCCCCAACTGCCTCAGTAGAAACCAAGATGGTAAATGGGGTTATTACCGAGGAGTGGTCTGTCAGCCTTACTGTTGAGCAGGTCTGATGGTTTTAGATGTTCGCGCAGAAATCATTAGCAACCTTGGCCCGGTTATTTCTGGCAGCGTTCGTGATGATCACATCCAAGGGCAAGGCTTAATCTTTACTAGTGGTGAGCTGACGATTGCCGGACTTATTACACCTGCGCGTGGTGCTGTTGTAGAACTAGCCTATATCACTGCTGATGGTAGTACTGCTGCCCGTTTTCCGCGGAGCCCTTTTCGTGTTGTTCAGGCCTTTGCTAATCCATTAAAAAATGAAACTCAAATCATCATTGCAAATGAACTAGCTTTTCATAAGGGTCAAGGTGGTGGTTCTATTAATTCCGCTGTTACTGCTGGCGTAAATGGTAGAGACCCTTCGATTATTGCTACTACTAATCTACGTGAAACCGCCGGAATGATCTGTGGTCGCGTCAATATTGATGTAGGTAGCCTCGGGACTTGGAACTTACCTAAACAGCAGATGACCGTTAAGTGTGATGATTATATTGAAACCCTATCTGAGATTCTTGCTAGTGCTGGCCGAGTTGGTTATATGTCCGCTGAAAATAAATTAGAAGTTATTGAATATGCCTCGCTTGGTAATGGTGGGCCTACAATTACATTTGAGAATATTGTTGACGTAAACCCTAACGCAGGCGGTTTAGACTTCAGTGAAAGGCCACTAGGGGAAGGTGAGGCGCAAACACTAGGAGAGGAAGATTCAAGCCTGGATGATGATGATGATGATATTGAAGAAAGCCTTCCACGTTACATTCTCCATGGTAAAAATTATGGTATATTTAAGGAAACTTGGACCGAATCAAGGAGTGATAGCTGGGGCGAATTATCCCTTCTATTAGATGATGGTACTAATGTTACTTATACAACCCACGAAGTAACAAAAACAGTAGAGGTGCAAGCCGAACCAGACAATAGGACCATTAGTAGAACGCAGTCAATCATTAACCCGCTAGTTAAAGTCAATAGCCAATATATACAAGATCACCTTAATGCTGGCACGCCTGGGGATGATGTCAGGTCAGCAGAATGGCCAATTTGGTCAACTGTAACTGACACTTACGAATATAAAGAAACCAAGGAAGGATATTACGGCAACAGATCCCACTGGACACGAGAAGAAAAGGAGCAATTTGATCAAGAAATAGAAACAGCACGGCAGAATTTTAGTGGGTCTGGGACAAATAGCATCATGGACGTTGCTTTGCTGCCTGAACTGCCTACTTATCGCCTGTTATCGGTAACCAGTGAACGTAAGATGTCAGACGAAGAGGCATTAGGCCGTATAGGCTTTGAAGATTATTCCGAGTTACCATCCTTGCCTAGTGGTTGGGGTATAGAATCAAGAGAAATCACCAAATATATATACTCAGGTGGGAAGATTAAAGAGATTAGAAGCACATACATAGCGCATGGATTGACTCAAATAGGCCAACAGTCACTAGCAGCAGCGGCAGAAGGTGTTGACCCAGGAGCATCAGGCGCTGACTATTTTACGCCTTTCCTAAATGCATTCTGGGGTCTTGTATTAGATAGTCATTCAGTACAGATTTATGATGACCCAGCGATTTCTGAGGAGGAAGTAGTACCGGGTTACATGAGCAGCGTAAAAAATGCAGATATTGTCTATAGAGGTACTTCGCAGATACAGGTAGGAGATTCAAGCACCCCCTCTAGTGAATCAAATGATAGGGGATCAGCCTTTGATGCTTCCTTTTTGCCTGATGATGTGATGAATGATGACGGAACAATAACAACAGCAGAAGAGGCAGCAGGGGAGACGGCATACGATGCACTGGTTAGATATGCAGAAGAACAAAACCTACTTTTACTTGGTCATCGCCTTGGTATGCAGATTGTTACTTCACTAGGGAGACTTCCTAAAGAACCATTAGCTGCTTTTCATGTCCAGAAAGATGGCATAACGGCGATGTATAGAACTAATGCCATGAGCTGGGCTTTTGATTCTGATAGCTGCCTAGTTAGCACTGATGCTCTTTATTGGGGTTTAGTGGGTGGAAGTGTAAATGGGCCACGTTGGACTCCTATAGCTCCTGGCATCACTGCACTACCTACACCACCGTCTGTTGTGAATAATGGTGTCCAAGATCCTGCTAATAGTATTACCCTGACTTCAACAGTTGACGTAAGTGATCAAGCGGCAGTAAATGCTGTTTTAGCTTCTTTACCTACTACCCAGACGGAAACTTTCGAGAATGTATTAACACCCGTAGAAGTAAGTAAGCCTTTTGTTCAGATTAAGGAGGTGTCTTTAAGCGTTTCCCCTCAGATAACAGTGAAAGCGGTTCCAGGTGGAATTTATAGGGATATGGGTAGCGTTGTGTTGACGACATTTACAGAGCTATTAACCGCAGAAGTTATAGATGCCCATGTTGTTAAGGTTGAAGTTGATGTGACTGGGCCGACTTGGAGTCAGCTTGAGGTTGCTCTTGATTTGAATGTTACAGCTACAACGTCTGCAGTTACAGGCCCCACCAATTGGACCGTTACTACGGGTGATACAGACGACGATTACCCGCTGCATGGACATCACAGCTTCTACGCTGATCAAGCCGCTATGGAAGCAGATGGATTCACCTTTATAGGTGCTGATGAAGATGACGAGGCATTAGCGTTCACCCCTTCCGCTGCGTTCCAGGATATCGAATTCTTAGACGGTAAAGTACCAAATAGCCCCTCCCATGCATGGCGGTTAAATACAAACGGGGGTGTTTATTACGACAGCGATTCAACCAAAGAAATCAATGGATACGATGAGGACTATATTACTGAAGCTGGTCAGGCTGATCTTTATGTAGGTTGGTGGCCTGATGATACTTATGTAAGACTAGCAGGTTTCTTAGAGTTCAATGATGGAACTAGAGATTGGTTAGTAGTTAGGGCTGATATGGCAGTACCTTACAATTCTACTAATGATGGTTTCTCTGTTGAGGCATGGTTTGCAACTGATGGATCTATCTCCGTTCGTTATAGTGCCGCTGAGAGATATGATAATCCTAATGTAACCCCTTCAACCCTTGTGGCAGGTGGGTACTCACCTCATGCTACTTATGACGCTAACTGCATTGTTACTAATGGGCAAGAGGTCGACAATATGGGCAACTATTCAGATCGTTATGTAGGGCTAACTATCCATGGAAATTACGCGGTTAACTTCTTGATGAATTGATGGCAACCTAATGTAAAGGAATCTAATCAATGTCAATTGCTCTCACGCGGAATAGGCAAGTTGGGCGGGCTGCTGCATGGTGGCTATATGAAGGATGCACTTTTACGGTTTACTTAATGAATACTTCTGCAGACCCACTCCCACCTCCTGGGATACAGGACGGAACTGCACCTTATGAGGATTGGATATCACCAACAGATTACAGGGTTGATTCACAATTAGATCTTACCTTGACTGGTGGTGATGTTGATTGGAAACTTTTAAATACTCATATTGCAGAAATTCCTCAGCTTACAGTCACGCTTAACTATCCCAGCTTAACTAGCTTTGGGGATTACACTTTCACTGACCTAGTGATAACTTGCACAATTGCCAAGGCCAGCTCCCTAGCTATTGGTGATCCTACTTGGGCGGGGACTTTTACAGTTGCTTGTATCCATGAAAACCCTGCTATCACAATGAATGCTGCTGATGATTCAAAGATATACTATGTAGATGTCAATGCAACATCAGCCGATAATCTAGGCCTCTAACTTAAATTTTCAGGTAGGTAGAAGATCTGGCAACTTTAGCTTATAAATCCTGGTGTCATGGCAGTTACCGCAACGCATACAAAAGCAGAGCTAGCGCGGATAATGAACCTTGCTTACGAGGGCCAAGCTATAGCGGCCTGTCTGATTAATACGACTGCCACAATAGCAACAGATGACCCTATAGAAACGTGGCTTCAATATGAAGTACTGCCTGTATCAAATGGTTATTCCCGTTTTTATAGTGGGGCACTGCCTGCTGGGGTATATAGCGCTACATCAGGAAGTAACGAGCAACCTGCTTTAGATGTTGAATTTTCAGCCACAGGCGGCAGTATCACCTATACGCATATTTTGTTATTATTAAATTCATATACAACTGGCAGCTATACTTCAGGCCTTGGCCCTAGCAGCCTTATAGGTACGGTTTCGCTGTCAACTGGTGTTGATCTTACAGCTAATGAATTGACTTTAGATTCTAACCATGATGACGTTTCGGATGGCGACGCTTGCACAGTAACTTTAGATCAGGGTGGCACAATCCCAACAGGTCTAACCGCTGGCACTCTTTACTATATTGATGAAACAGGAGTCGATAAGATCACGCTGCACACTGCAACACCAGTCGCTAGCGGTAATATTGTAGATATAACTACTACCGGCGTAGGCACCTTAAGGGTTAGAAGATGCAGGGGCAGCGTTTATAATGTAATGGCAGAAACGGCCGCTAATGTGATTAACGATTCTGCAAAAGTAGGCTATAAGACTACCATAGCGGTAAATGATTGATGGCAGGTCGCGCAAATGTCTTTAACTTATCTTCTACTGGTAGCACAGCATTACGTCAGCGGTTACAGGATGTTGTAGATGCCAATAGAATAGCCCTTAATATGCGCAGCCAGCGATTAGCGACAATAGATAAGGCAACTAGCAAAGCATTAGCAGCAGTTAAAAAGAGCACATGAGCCGGGTTGTTAGAGTTTTTCAGAACTCATGGCCGGGGTTAAGGTCCCAACCTATTCAGCGTTATAGGCCCGCGGCAAAGAAGAGAACAGGCACCGTAGCGGTCGCGATAGTGCTAAGTGCTGCTGATCATTCTAATTATAAAGTTGATGCATTTGGGGCTAATCATGCTCGTGCGTTGAGCCAGCGTAGAGCAAATGCTGATTGGTATTGGTTATTTGCTATGGATAGGCAGAATCTTGAAGACGGATTCCCTACTTATTACCCCTTCAATGGTGATTGGTCCGTTCACTATCAAGAAGTCTATGACACAAGCCATGATGATAAATTAGAATGGGACGATACGTCGTCTGTAAGATGGCACGAACTAAGGGAACAATTAGCTAAGGATTTTGGCTATAAGGATGAATATGATAATGGTGATACCAAGCATCAAGTGCCTATCTATGTCCTATGGCAAAAAGGTTACTCCGTTAGATATAGGCCGCCAATTTATAACGAAGATGCAATAGAAGCAGAATGGCACGCCAAGGTAGATGCCTTCGCAGATGAATATTTCTTGTATATGTATAGATATAATAGGTTTACTAACTACGGATCAGGAAGTTTACAATGGCCCGCTACTGTCATGTTCCCTAGATGGGATCCCTACTATACATATAGCCACTATCATCCATCTCCAGAAGGGGAAGACGACGACGGTTTATGGAAGGAATTAGGCGACCCTATGTGGATGAGTGAGAGGCATTGGTCAGGCAGCTCAGATCATCAGTATGGACCTTATGGGCAAGATAGTTACCGGGCTTCTGCGGGCTACCCACCAGAGGATCATGAATATTTCTGGGATGAACAAGGCAGCCCCCCTATAGTCAAAGCTGGTGTTTATTGGATTAGTTTTGACAAAAACATGCTTCATAGGCATATGCAAGAATATGAATATATACGAAAAAAACATAAAACTAGAGATGAATCTTGGGAGCTAAGGGAGCACGTTTGGGGACCACCTAAACAGTGTTTCTGGGATACTTCAGACCCTAATTACCCTGAGGGAAAATGGAGTGCAAACGAAGATAGCCCTGATGCCTGGGGTGATAACTACAACTGCTGGGATAAAGAAATAGGGCCTGCTGATATTACTGCAGTTTTAGAATATAAAGCCTATAAAAATAACCAAGACTATGTTAACTATGTTAATTCAGATGCCACTAGGTTCGAATACGACGATGTTCCGTTGGAAGACTGTATTGCCAATGGGTATCAACCTATTTACCTAGGAGATTATGCAGCAGTTGGGATTCAGTTGCCTGCTGATGTTTCACAAGTTGATGACTGGTATGGGGCGCTAGGGTTTGAAGGCGATGTGGATTTCTTTGGCAATACTACCTACTCTAGGTCTGCAAGTGGTGCTCCTAAACGTGCAAATAATATTGTTCTACATATAGATGATGGAACACTTCCCGATAGCGTAAGGGCAGGCTATGAGGACTTTAAACAATTGATTGATTCAGGTAATGGAGGTAAATTACGGGTTCTCTGCTCAACTACATCCGTAACACTTTATGGCGTAGGGGGTGGAAATTGGAGCACTCCATTTTATGCAGAGGAAGCCCATGGACCCCTTACCGTAGCGTTCCCAAGAATCACTCCCGACGGGTTTTACCTTGACTACGACCCTTACAAAAGTTTTCTAGCGGTGCGTTCTGACGAAGATAGCCCTTGGCTTGACTATCCGTCGACTACAGATCCACGTTATTGGTTCACAAGCTCGGATGCTGCAGATGAATTTAGTGTACTTTTTAATGATTAATGGATTTGATGCGTTGATGCGTTGATGTTCATTTAGACTAGTGAGCGCTAGCATATCTCTAAAATTCTTTCCTTTATGGCTGATACACCTGAAAACGCCTTACCTGATGCCCCTGAAGCTGAACCCGATAGTCTTGGACAGGCTGGACTAGCAGCACTCAAACAGGAACGCCAGAAAGTAACGGAACTCGAGCGAAAACTAAAAAGCTATGACAAACACCTGGACGGTATGGAAATAGAAGAAATCCGCAGACTCAGGGACAGCCAAAAAATGGAGGAAGAAATCAGGGCTGAATATGACAAGCAACTAGAAGTGGCCAAGGTAGAAGCACAAAAGGAAGCAAAGGCACAGCTAGAAATTAAAGATCAAAAATTCCTTGATGCTGTTGGGGAGAAAAATTCGCTATTACAAAAACAACTCTTGAGCAATGCCTTTCAAGTTGCGGGTGGTCGCAGTGGTGGAGCAGAAGATGGAACAACCTATTTTGATGCGCTCTTAGGTGCTGTCGGTAATCAATTTAAGCTCAATGAAAACGGCGACGTGATTGT
>MPLX02224731.1_pt1 | contig 12092 bp, 14 predicted proteins | sample 1617341 | NCBI WGS metagenome assembly MPLX02 (sample SAMN05944804, study PRJNA350692) | marine metagenome | biome: marine; feature: ODZ; material: water; isolation source: 120 m water sample filtered on 0.2 um supor filter | place: Pacific Ocean | collected 2012-04-08 | depth 120m m | reverse complement strand
TTTTAGTTCTTTTATTTGTTTTACTAAGGCTGAGACTTTAAGTGCGTCATCTACTCCTTGTGTATATATATTACCTTCGTTTGTCTTTACCATTCTTTTACTTACTTTTGTTTTATATACATTTTTCAATTCTTTTAATCTTTGGTCAATTAACCATTGGTGTCCATCGTGCCGCGGTTGCCATCTACCTATAAACATCGAGTATTTCATCTACACACTCCTCTATTGTTTTATCTGTTGTATCCATATCTAAAAAATTTTGTAATGGTGGTTCATACTCATCTGAAAAGTATTTTTCTTTACCACGAATTTCTGTTGTGTGACAATAAACTTCTAATACTTCAAATCGAGGTTGTTCTTTTTTATAATGTGTACCTTTACCAATTATTTTTAATTGTTCTCTTAAATATCTATACGGCGATACCAATGAAACTACAGGAACAAATCCTTTACTCACTAAAAATGTTGATGTATCTATTGCAAACTGAATGTTTTTTACTCTACCACTTCTACCATAATCTGTAGAATCATTAGTTGCTAAAACCATTCTTATTTCATCACCATCAATATGTATAAACCGCGTCCTTGATGAATCTGGATTTGAATATTCATAACAAAGTTTATCAATAAATTCTCTAGCTAATGTTGTCTTACCACTACCTGGTTGTCCAGTAAACCAAACTATTGCATTTTTTTGTTCTAATTTTGACATTTAATCAACTCCTTTTCATAATTTTCCATACTGTGAATAGTTAATTTAAAAATATCCCACTCCATAGAACCAAGTTCACCACTTTCTGTAATAATATCTGAAAGTTTAGTTATAAACTGCATATTCTCATTTGTTAATTTCTTACAATCAAATTCTATAGTAATATTTGGAATATCTGAATCCTCAACTCCATCTGTTGGTATAGGTCTTAACTTATCTGTTAAATTATATAAAGTATTAGGTTGTTCTTCTTTTTGATATTTCTTTACATTCTCATAAGAACAATCTGAATAAAATATACTACACCAAGGCTCTAATATTCTTAAATGTTCCATACCACAATTCTGTACTACAAATCCAATATGATATTTTTTAGATACAATAGGTTTCATTGATTCATCATGTTGAACTACAGTTCCCCACTTACGAATAAAATTTCTCATATTTTTAGTAGTTGTGTGAATCCACTCTTGAGAATCTTTCCCAGGTGCACCACCTGCCATCGGATTAAATCGGCTTCCTCTACTTGTCAAGTGATACACAAAACCTTCCCAAGTCTGTTTAAATGAACACCCATTTAATTGTAATCTATTCCATATATCACTATCTTCTTTTGATTGTGGTGCAAATAATTTATCGTGACCACCAACGCTCCAATAATCTTCTTTATGTATTGCCCAAGGTGCAAAAACACCTTCAGTAACTTTATTTTTATACGTATTTTTTATACTACGAACATAATGTAACAAATCTTCTTCTTTAAAATCTTCAGGTTCTATACCAAAATCTTTAAGTAACTTTTCTGGCCCATCAGGATGTAATGGTGGTTCTATTCGTGTTGCGGCTACAATAACTGTAGGTTCAATTAATTCTACTATCTTAGAATCAAGGCCTGGACACGCATACATATCTGAATGAAAAAACATAACTATATCATTAACTGCTTTTTCACATAAAAAATCATACCAATAAACAATACCCTTTCTTTCTGTAGTTTCATTTTTATAGACCTGTATATTATCATCCTCAAGTTGTTGTAACCACTCCCAAGTACCATCAGATGACGCATCATCTGCTAACAATATTTCATGTTGACCATCTAAATTATTTCTAATAGAATTATAACACCATTTTAAATAAGAAATATTATTTCTTGATGGAACTATAAAACTAATCTTCTTCATCTACTACAGACCTTCCTTTTAATTGTTCCCAATCTCTTTCAGGTCTCACTTTTAAATTAGTATTCCAAACTCCATTCAAAGTTTCCATGTCCAATCCCAATGATTCTCCAAACTTTATAATAGCCTGTATATCTTTGGGGAAACAACTACCACCAAAACCAAATTTACCATCTGGTCCTGGTATATTCATATGAGAATGTCCAACTCTACCATCTCTAACAAATCCTTCAAGTGCCATTTCCCAATCAACTCCACACTTGTCTGCTATTAACTTCATTTCATTTAAAAAAGACACTTTAGTTGCAAAGAAACAATTGTTCATATATTTTATCAATTCTGCTGTTTCATAATTAGTTAAAATTACAGGAACCGTTTCTCCAAATCTCCATTTAAATAATTCACTCACTCTTTTAGCATCACGATCAGTGGCTTTTCCACTACCACCAACAATGAATCTGGCTTGATTAATAAAATCATATCTTGCACTTCTTTCAGTTAAAAATTCAGGATTAAAAACTATACTTAAATTACTATATTTTTCTTGTAATTTTCTTGTAGTACCAGGTACAACTGTTGACCTCAATAAAATTACATTATCATCAACCCAATTATAATCTTTACATATTTCACTAATATCATTTAATGCTGAATCTACATAATCAATATTTATAGAACCATCTATATTAGACGGTGTTGGAACTGATAAAAATATAAAATCTGATTCATGTATTGTATCAGATAAAAGATTAAGAGATTTCATTGGGTCTTTATCATAAACCCTAACTTCTGCATCACAACCAGTTTGTGGTGAAAATCCAAAATGAACCGCTGAACCAACAAATCCATTACCTATAATTCCTATCTTCATTTTAAACCTTCAAGTATATCTGTTATATAAGGTACAAAATTCTTCTCATTATAGAATGAATTTTCATAGTTCTTTCTACATATTTTACTACAAGTATCATAAAAACCTTTATCATTCTTTAACTCTTTAGCTAAATGTTTAGCCTTTTCAATATCACCATCATTTACTGATAAATATGGATGTAATTCTTCTTGAGTATCTAATCCTTTATAACCAATACAAGGTATTCCGTGAAATGCACAATTTAATGTAAATGTACCAGCGGCGTGTGTTGGCATCATATGTACACCTATATGAAATTGACTTAAAAAATTTATCCACTCTACCCAAGTCATATACGGGTGATGAATTATATCCATCTCATCTTCTCTATCTATTTTTCTACCCATTGATGGTGCGTGTATTGGCATATCAAACTCTTGAGCAACAATGTATGAATCAAATCCACCATACCATCTAACCATATTACCACCAATTATTACTTCATCTCCCCACTCACTTCGTGGTAAAATACCTAATCGTTCTGTTAACATTAATGTTGGCATCTTATGTACTAATGCATTAGTAAGTCCAGAATAATATTTAACATCTTTCTCATTATGAGCAAATAACATATCAAATTCTGTAAGTATATTATACCACCAAATTTGTTCTTCCATTTTATAATCTTGAAAATACCAATGAGGCCCTTCTTGCATTGATATAACTTTCTTACTAAGTTTTTTTAAATTACCAATCATATCAAACTGTAATAACTTATCTACATTAGTTTTTGGTAGTGTTACTACGGCAAAATCAAAATAATCTTCACCAAAATGTTGTAAAACTCGTGGTACTTCAAATATAGGATAATGTTCTGCTCCTAAAATATATTTAGTAGAAACATCATTCCTCATATTAGGATTATCTAATGAAACCTTACCTGACCAAAGGCCTTCGGTGAACCATGCAATTTTATAATCTTTTAAACCCATTCTACTAATTCTTTAATTTCTTTTTTGGTCATTTTCTTAGCAGTTTTTGAATTATAAGGAGCAGTCAATTTATTATCTTTAACATTCTCTTCCATTCGAATATGAATATCATCACCATAAAGATACGTTCTATCTACCTCATTTTTAGATACTAAATCTTCATCTACTTTTTCACCAGGTCGTTTTCCAACTACCTCTATATCATCAGAAATAACTTTAGCTAATTCTAACATATTTACACATTTCATCTTATACGATTTTACAAACCCACCACCATGATGTAATGCCCAATCAATCGTTCTGTTAATTAACATAGCGGCGTCATTTTTCGTAAATATTAACCGATTCATATTTGGGTCTGTAAGTTTAAGTGGTTTACCTTCCTTTTTTAACTTTAACCAAAATGGTAATACCGAACCACTACTATGAGCAACATTAGCAAATCGAGTTACCGCAAATCTATTAGTATCATTATTACTATTCATAAAAACCCGTTCCATCAAATACTTTGAAGCTCCATAAACACTCTCAGCTAAACAAGCCTTATCTGTACTTATACCAACTGTAATTGGTATATCATTTATTATACTTGCTTCTACCACATTTAAACTTCCCATTACATTTATAGTACATCCAGCAATAGGATTAGTCTCCATCAAATCAATATGTTTCATAGCCGCTGTATGTGCCACTACATCTGGTTTCACATCTTTAAAAACTCTAAGTAAAAATCCCTTATCCTCAATGTTTCCCACATAAGACTTTACATCAGGATATTTTCTCTTCAGACTAGCTATCTTTTCTTCGTTTCTACTAACATTAATAAACTCATTATCATTATCTTTTATGAGAGCTCTACCTACTGTTCCTGTTCCTCCTGTGATTAATATTTTCATTCATATACCTCTTCAATCCATCTATTAACCCAATAAATTACATAATCAATATCTTCTTCAACCATTCTATTATTACAAGGTAATGAAATTAATTTAACCCACTCTTCCTCACAAACTGGATACTCTCTATCTTGTAACAATGGTGTATATTTGTATAATGGTTTAAAATGAACTGATGTATGTATTTTCTTATCTGCTAAATAATCAATCAAATTATCTCTGGTATATATTTTTACTGGTAATCTTGGACAATAGTATTGTACAGTTTCCGAATGCGGTGGTCTTTCTAATACTGGATGTAATTCATTATTATAACGTTCTTGAATATGTCTACGAAATTTTAAATGTTCAGGTAATTTTTTCATTTGTTCTAAACCAATCGCAGCAATAATATCTATCATATAATATTTGTAACCAAGAATATCTACTTGATAATCCCAAGCATATCCAGGTTTACCACTTTTACCTTGAGCTCTACTCCAAGTTGAAGATACTCCAAACCAAGTCATTTCTCTACATCTATCAGCTAACTGTTTATCATCTGTAGTAATCATTCCACCATCGCCACAAGGTAATGTTTTAACCGCTTGAAATGACCACACTGCACAATCTCCATCTAACCCAGCTCCTGGTGTATAACAACTGTGAGCTGTATCTTGAAGTATAAACCCATCAAATACTTTTCTTAACTCTTTATAGTCAGCAAAAACTCCAGCGTCATCTACAGCTATCAATAATTCACTATTAGGTTTTTTATATCTTTCAACTTCTTCAGGGTCAATACATAAAGTGTCTCGTTTTACATCAACAATATTAGAAGTAAAATTATTCCATAAAGGTATCATAGCAGTTGCTATAAAAGATATAGCTGGATTAATTACATCTATACCCTTCCAACCCATAGCCTTCATTACTAAATCTTGTCCATGTGAAGCACTTGTTACAGCTATAGCATATTTATGTCCAACCATTTCAGCAAACTTTTCTTCAAATTCAGCCACTTTAGGGCCTTTTCCCCACCATCCACTTTCAATAACTTCTTGTAGTGCTTGAACCTCTTCTTTACCACCTTTTGGCCCTAATACTGATAACATATTTTCTCTAATCTTCATTATCATCCTCTTCAAAAACTTCTATCATTAAAACATTATCATCATTAATCATAACCAATGCACCATTGTTTTGTAACTGACGATTTTAAATCAACTTCTAATTCTTCAATTATATTTTTTAGTTCTTTTTTTTGCATATTATCTACCCATTATATAATATTTTACTTTAAATCCTGCTTTTTCAAATGCTCTCTTACTTGAATGATTATCAGGTTTCACTTTAGAAAAACATTCGGGATGTACTTTCATTATTTCATTTATCATAAATGTACCAACACCTTGATTCCAATAATCAGGATTAACAGATAATGCAATTTCACCATCAATTTGTCTGATATATCCTACTGCTTTTTTATCCCTTAAACATATATAAAAATTATCGTTATATTTTTTCATATATTCTTTTTGTTGTTCTTCTGTCACGAAAGATGAATTATCAAATAACTCTTTTTGTACTCTTTCATCGTTTCTCAAATTTCTAATAAATTCGTGATACTTTTTTTCATTTTTTACAAATTTAAACATACAAACTATTCCGTAGGTGGATTGTTTTCATCTATCTGTCCTCTTGCACACTCATACATAAAATCAGAATCTAAATACCGATTACTTAAATATGTTATTGCATTTGAACCATAAACACGATTAATTTTATATGCAAATAAAATAATAATTAAATTTCCAATACCACCGATACCTTTATGACCTTCTGTATGCCAATTTCCGTCTTTATCTTGTATTGGTTCTACCCAAATTGGTTCAAATCCATGTATATCTTTCAAGTACTTATATTTTGTACAGAAAAAACTGGTTCTCAATGTTTTAATTTGTAATTCCCTATCAAATAAATGTTTAGTTTCATCTTTAGTAAAATCTGCAAACTGCTTACCACTTGCCTTTTCTATACCAAATGGATTAAAACTTGTTGGATAATTCATACAATTACCTATAAATTTATAATTAGAATCTAAAAGTTCAAGACATATATTTACACATTCCCAATTTTTTATTATCACATCATCTTGAAAAAATAAACATATTGTATCATCTTCTATATCTAAAAAATCTATTGCCTGTTGGAATCCACCATCAGCCATACCTAAATTAGGAAACAATTTCCAATCAAAATTTTCTTTAACTTCTTTTGGTGGTTCTCTATGACATGAATAAAATACATCTACAAATTCATTTTCATTTTTAAATTCAATTAAACCATCTATTAAATTACTTTCTCCAGGATAATCAGTATAATGCCAACCAACAACTATTACTTGTATTTTCATTTTTCCACATCCTCCCAAGTATATGTTTTAGATTGATTAAACATATTATATGCATTATGTTCACATAACTTATTTGCACTTTCATACCAACTATGTGCCTTTCTTAATGCACCTGTATTAGTTTTATCTATACCATCTTCTCCTAATACATAATTTCTTTTATTTGGATGTTTTCTATTATGAACCAATAATATGTTTTTTATTATAAATTGTGGAATTTTACCATCAAATGTTTTTATTAAACTATGCATGAATGCTGTATCTTCGTGTACAAAAAACACAGATTTTGGTATATTAACACCACTTTTAACTACATCAGATGATATCACTAAACCACAACCATTAAATTTATACTGGTGGGTAACTTGAATATCTAAATCTTCAACTTTATCATTAATTTCATCCATTTCTTTTCTATTCATTGTATATCTTAAACTCCACCAGTTTTCTGTATCACCATCTATGAATGGTTTATCTGTAAAATCTGGATGTTCTAAAACTTTCCAACTGTCATCCCACATTTTACAAGTACTAAAAAATCCAACATACTTTGGAGTATCTCCGTTAATAGCTGTCGTGTGTAGATTATCTAAAATTTCAAATGTTTGTTTTGGTATTAATGAATCACTTTCACCCCACATTAAAACATCAACCTTTTCACAATAATAATCATTAAACCATCTACGATAATCCGCTATTGTAACAAGTTTATCTGTAACTCTCCATTCAACATCAACATCAAATGATTTCATCATATCTTGAAACTTAAATCTTAATGCATTTATTTCGTGTTCGTCATCAATCTTTTCTAACTCTTGATTAGTTACAAAAGTAAAATCAACTGTTATATTTTCTTTATTTTCAATTTGTCCTAAAGATTGTTTTAAACTTTCTATATATTCTTCAATGATTTTAATTTCATACCATTGAACAAGACAACCTATTGCAATTGTATTATTTAACTTAACCATTTTTAATCCTCGATTTACAAATTATACCCTCTCTATCTTTCAAGTATTTATTCACACTTGTCGGATTTACAAGTTCATCTTTCTGACCTCCGATATACTGAACTACTTCTATCATTCCAGTATTTATCATATCATCAACTGCCGATTTTACTTCATCTAATAATCCGTAATCATCATAAACCAAATGGATATTACCAAAAGTTTTAATAGAATTTATAGTATCAAAAACAACTTGATGATATTTATGTATAGCATCAATAAAAACAACATCAACTTCTTCATCTTTAAATGTATCATAATATAATGAAGTTACACCAGGTACTATCCAATCATATATGTCACCTATATAATATTCAATATTATTTCTATCCTCATTAAGATTTCGTGCTAAATCAACCCATTCCTGATTAATATCAATAGTGATTACCTTATTAAATAGAAAACTTAATATTCTCGTTGTATGTCCTTGAAAAGTTCCAACCTCTAAACAATTTTTATTTTTAAATTCATCTCCAAAATAATCTAATAAATCATCTTTAAATTTATGTGTCGTTGTCCAATTCATTTCACTTTTATCAGGAACATTTTTAAATATTTCTTCTCTATTCATTTAATTCTCCATAAAAATGTTCATATGTTTTTTGCATAAAATAATTTGAAATTTGATTGTCTTTATTATTAGGTATTGCATTATACTGATAAATCCAACCGATTTTTGTGAACAACAAATCATCACCTAATATTTCTTTGCGTGTCATATCGCTCATATTATATTCATAAGGTAATAATTTTAAATCTATTCCTCTTTGATGTATTAACATATTAACCGGTGTTTGGTCTGTTCCAGTATGAAATGTTTCTTGTAATTGTATTAACAAATCTTGATTTGTAAAATAAAAGTTTACTATATCACGATAAAATTGTTTATGATTTTTATTAACTAACACGAATCCACAATCAAGATACTTCCACCATGGCATCATATAATTATCAAATGCGTGTTTTGAATAATTTTCTAAACTTCTTAAAACCCAATCCCAACTACCATCAAATTGTGCTCCACATAATTTACCTTCACTCATATCAAAAAAGTTAGGACACTCTGGATGTACTATTGTATCTGCATCAATCATTAAAACTTGGTCATATTCTATTTCATTTGAGTCTAATATGTCAAATAAATAATATCTTTGCCAACAAATAGCCATTTTCTCTTTTTCCAAAACTAAATCATTTAACACAAATAACTCACAATTATTTTTATCACACCATCTTTTCCAACTATCTATTGAATACTTGTAAGCATATCTTCTACTACTTGAATATCTACCATCACCACCTAAATCAATATCCATCATGAAAACTACATTTTTCATTTAACAGTCCTCATAATTACACCTTCTCTGTCATCCATATTCCATCCAGCTGATGTAGTAAATCCTGAATGTTCTCCTATATATGAATCAACTTTAAGTATTCCATCATTTATCTTTCTATTAATTGAATTTTTCATTCCCTTGTTTTTAGAATTACCATAATCATCCATCACTATAACTGGATTATCAAATAGTGATAATACTTTTTCAATTTCAAATGTCGAGCCTTCTTCGTTATGTAATGCATCTATAAAACAAATATCCATTTCTGGAAAATTCCATTCTTCATTAGATACATCCATTCTTTTAAATTCTACATTGTCACAATCTTTACATTTATCTTTAGCCTGTTTTATATTATCCTCACCCCAATCAACAGCATATACTTTCTTAAATAACTTACTTAATATTTTAGTTGTATCTCCGTGACAACATCCTGTTTCTAAAACAGTCATATCTTTATATTTATCATCATTAAAAAAATCTATCAAATCAGATTTAAACTTTTCAGATGTTGCATTTTTAAATGTAGTTTTATGTTCAACTGAACTCAATAATTGTTTCTTGTCACTCCACACATAATTCTGTCCAACCATATCCCAAACTTGTAACATAAATGCAGTTCTTTGATTCTTTGGTATTCCTGTTGCTCTCCATATATAATTATACTTCAAAAAGAAAGGTGTTTTATCATCACCGTCTTGCCAATTATGTGAAATCCAATCATATCTATGTAAATGATTTACATTAAATGCTCTTGGTAAATCCATATTAACATCTATCTTATTCATCTGTAAAAGATAATTGAATGGTGTTTGGTCTGTTCCTTTTTTTACTAACACATCTTGATGATGCATTACTAAATCCTTATAATCATCATAAAATTGTTTAACATCATTTAAAAATTCTCTGTGGTTTTCATTAATTATAATACCACCACAATTAATATACTTTGATAAGTCAAATTCAAAATGTGGTGAATCAAATGCCTCTCGCATTAAACTTTCATAACCTCGAATAGAATAATAAATCCAATTAAGATTGGCCATATCACGCCAAGCAACCATTCTATCATCACATAAATCAAAGAAATTAGGACAATCCCAATGCACCATTGTAGTGGAATCAGTAACAAAAACTTTATCAAATTCTATATTATTTTCATCTAATTGTTTAAATACATCGAACCATCTTTGCCAAGTAACTCTATATTCCATACCCATTTTTACAGATGTTGGTGTATCGTAGATATATAAAATACAATCATTTTTCTTACAAAAATATTCCCAAGTTTTTTTGGAAATATCCATCCATTCATAACCAGCAAACTTCTTCTGATGTATTTTACTTTTAACTGATGTTAAAAATACTACATTTTTTTTCATCTTAATAGTTCCTTTGGAAATGTATTAGTTTCAGTATCCATTGAATTAACCAATTCAGTATTTCTTTCTCGTATCAAAGATAAGAAATTACCATAATTATCTCCACCATTTTTACTCCACGAGAATGGATGAGTTAATAACTGTAATTTATCAATTTGAGAGAAATCAAAATCAAGTGGATATCCATATTTCCATTCATGATTTGAATCTGCCAAATAAGTCACTCTTAAATCATCTGGTCTTTTTCCAGAAAAGTAGTGAAAATATTTTCTATCATAACAATTAATTTTATTTGGAACTTCTACATACCATTCTAATAGATAAGGATTACTGCCGCACCTATGAAATGCAAATCTATCTATTTCAAAATCATAACAATATTCTAAAGTTTCAATGTCTCTTAAAATATAATCTACTAACTCACTTTTACTCATTCTGGGTGGATTTTGATGAAGTCCTATGTAATGCCCTAACTTCTTAATCTCCTTTACAGCATTTATATTCTTTTCAGATAACGCATTATAAGTATTATTCCTCACTTGAACTGTATAAGTTGAAACAACTCCAAGTTCTTTTTCTACTTTAGCCAATTCATAAGCCCTATCAACAGAAAATTCTATGTCGTGTCGTAATACACAAAACTTTTTATAAACTTTCGTTTCATCATTAAGGTCAGCAAAATCAATTATAGGTAAATGAGTTCTAATTAAATTTATTATATTTCTATATTCATTATAACTAAACATATGGAAACACCAATCCAGTATATAATTTATACTGATGTGATGCTTGTATAGTGGCTAGTCTTTTTCCCGTACCAGTTGATACGATACAATCAATCAATTTATTAGATTCATCAATGTGACCTCTTAAATTTTCAAGTGGAGTACAATTATAAATTACACCATCTTTCATATTAAGATTCCAATTATTTCTTGTAATAAGTTCATATTCAATACCAAGTGATTTAGCTGCTGATTGAACAGCCCTTGAATATCCACCATTACCCAGAATATATAAATTACTACCAACAAAATCTACAAGAACTTCTTTAGCCGCTAAATAATCTGTATTATGAGCTTTCAAAATACCATCATTTATCACAGTATTCGCCGCTCCTATATCTCTCACCTCATCTGTCATCTCATCTACATAATCAAGAACTTCAACCTTATAAGGCATTGTAATAGCAAAACCTTTTATGTTTAAAGTTTTAACTGATTTAACTGCATCTTCTATATCATTAACTGAAAATGATTTATATATTTTATTTAGTCCATGATAATAGAAAGCAGAGTTCATCATTTGACAACCAGTATTACCAGCTGTTT
>MPLX02270981.1_pt1 | contig 12101 bp, 10 predicted proteins | sample 1617341 | NCBI WGS metagenome assembly MPLX02 (sample SAMN05944804, study PRJNA350692) | marine metagenome | biome: marine; feature: ODZ; material: water; isolation source: 120 m water sample filtered on 0.2 um supor filter | place: Pacific Ocean | collected 2012-04-08 | depth 120m m | reverse complement strand
ACCACTGAATTATCATAATAATAAAGTCCAGGAACTGCATAATTTGATTTCGGATTTTGTGGCTTTTCTTCTAATGATAAAGCATGATGATTTTCATCAAACTCTACTACACCATATCTTTCCGGATCGTTTACATGATATCCAAAAATAATACCTCCATCAACATTTTTACACTCTCCTAATGTCTTAATTTTCATTTGAAAAATGTTATCTCCTAATACCAGGCAGACTTTATCATTCCCTATAAATTCTTCTCCAATCACAAATGCTTGAGCCAAACCGTTCGGAACTTCTTGGACTTTATATTCAAATCTACAACCCAATCTGCTTCCGTCCCCTAGCAATTTCTTAAAAAGTGGTAAATCGTGAGGAGTTGAAATAATCAAAATCTCATTTATCCCAGAATACATTAATGTAGATAAGGGATAATAAATCATTGGCTTATCATAAATAGGCAGCATTTGTTTGCTTATTGCCAAAGTAAGTGGGTGCAATCTTGTCCCTGATCCACCTGCTAAAATTATTCCTTTCATATCATTTTTCTTTTTACTTTAATTTGTGTTAATTCTACATCCTCCTCCTCATCAAAGATATCGAGTAATGGTTCCTTAAATGCCTCAGTTGTAATCACCCTTTCTAATGTCAATAAAAGGGCAGGTAATAACAACAAATTGGCCAACATTGCAATAAGTAGCGTAATGGAAACCAATAGCCCCAAAGCAACCGTTCCTCCAAATTCTGAGGCAATAAAGATAAAGAAACCACAGAAAAGAACAACTGATGTGTAAATCATACTTACTCCAGTCTCTTTTAGGGCCGCAATAACCGACCTTTTTATATTCCATTTTCTTGCGATTAGTTCCTGTCGGTATTTAGCCAAAAAGTGTATTGTATCGTCCACCGAAATGCCAAAAGCAATACTAAAAACTAGAATAGTTGAGGGCTTAATTGCAATGTTAAAATAGCCCATTATGGCTGCTGTTAGTAACAAAGGAATCAAATTTGGGATAAGTGAAACTACCACCATTCGGAAGGAATTAAACATCCAGGCCATAAAAATTGCAATAAGAATAATCACCAAAAACAGAGAGGTAAAAAGGTTTCGAACCAAGTATTTTGTACCATTTACGAACACAATGCTTGCTCCAGTAATGGTTACATTATACTTTTCTGAATCAAATATTTTATCCATTTTTGGTTGCAAAACATCCATTATACTATCCAATTTTGGCGTGCTTATATCTGACATCCTCATGCTTATTCGTGCTATTTGGTTTAAGGAATCTGTAAAAATATTTTTGCTTAACACATTATCATTTTGCAAATTGTTCGCATAGGAAAATATCCAGTTCTTTTCTTGTGAATTAGGTAGTGTGTAGAAACTGGTATCCCCATTGTAAAAAGTCTGTTTCGCATATTTAGTAAAATCAACAATGGAAATAGCTCGTGAAAATTCAGGAAAACTATCCAAAACCAATTGTAATTGTTCTATCTTTTTTATTACCGATATTTTCATTAAGCCATTTTTCTTTTTTGTATCCACCAAAACTTCACAGTGCATTACTCCTGAAAAATTTTGTTCAAAAAACTTTATGTCCTTATACAAAACCCCATCTTTGGGTAAGTCATCCGTAAGTTTTCCAGTAGTTTTCACTTTAAATACTCCGAAAATCCCCAAAATAACTACTGCTAATGTTACAATATAAATCTGTGTCCTTTTATACTGCACTAATTTTACAAGAGTTGCCACAGAGGCATTTATCCATTTTTTATCTAAATGCTGAGTGTGTTTTCTTTTTGGAGGAGGAAAATAACTAAGAGCAATAGGGATAATAATAAGTGAAAAAAGAAAAATGAGCATAATATTCATAGAGGCAATTACCCCAAATTCTTTAAGTGTTTGGCTTTTGGTGAATATAAAAGCAGCAAAACCAGAAGCAGTTGAAAGGTTAGTAAGTAGTGTGATATTCCCCACCTTATTTATTATTCTCGATATTGCTTTTATCTTGTTTCTGTGTCCTTTAAATTCGTTATGAAATTTGTTGAGTAAAAAAATACAATTCGGAATGCCAATAACAACTATTACTGGCGGAACCAATGCCATTAAAATTGAAATTTCATATCCTAAAAGGGACATAGTTCCAAATGACCAGATTACGCCAATTACTACCACAAACATAGATACTAAAGTCGCCCTAATCGAACGGAAAAACAGAAATAAAATAAAGGAAGTAATAAGCAAGGTAAGAATAATAAAAAGTGTTATTTCTTTGCGTACCTGTATAGAATCAACTGTTCTAATATATGGTAATCCGGAATAATGTAGATCTAAATTTTGCCTCTTAGCATACTCTTCTCCTTTGAGATGTATTAGCCGAATCAATTCTTCCCGTTCGTTTATTTTTAAAATTTCAGGATTGATACTTACAACTAAAAAAGTGGCTTTCGATTTTTCATTATAGAATAAATCTTTATAAAATGGCTGATTTAATAAATTGGTAACCGATTTATCAAATTCCTCTTGAAAAGTTAAATTGGAATTATGCCAGTTAATCATCTTAAAACTTTTGCTAATTGTGTCCTTTACAAGCAAAGATAAATTCTCAATGGAATTTGTCTTTTCAACTCCACTAATTTCGCTTATTTCATTACTTAAGTTTTGCCAAGCACTATATTGTTCAATATTAAATAAGTCAGGGTTTATGACACCAATAACCATGGCATTCTTATTGTCACCAAAATTATTTCTGAAGTTTTTATAATCATGAAAAACAGTAGATGTTTTTGGCAAAATCTTTGCCATTTGATAGGATAGCTTTATGCTATTTGCCTGATAAAGCATCAAGGTAGTTAACAAAATAACAGAAAGTAAAATTGCAAGACGAAACCTTAATATAATTCTAGAAATTACTACCCACATAAATATATAAAATGCTTTTTTATGATGCTTAAATTTTGTCCGAAAATAAGGACAAAATTTGATTATCCCTCTTCTTAACGAATTAATTTATACCAATCTTATGTCTTCAACAAAATATTTAAATAGAGATAAAAAAACGGCTAAAAATGAGCCAAAAAAATTTAATGATTAGGAAACTCTAAATGGTTAAAATTTCTTTTTCTTTGGCAGAAAAATGATTATCTGTTGTTGTAATATACGAATCCGTTAGTTTTTGCACTTCTGCCTGAGCATCTTTTTCCAAGTCTTCTGACAACCCCTCTTTTCCTAATTGCTTCATTTCATCATTCGCTTTATGGCGAACATTTCGAATGCTTACTTTGCAATGTTCTGCTTCTGCTTTTGCTTGTTTTACCAATTCTAATCGTCTTTCCTCAGTAAGTGGGGGAATGTTTATCATTATCATTTCCCCATTATTCATAGGCGTAAAGCCAAGATTAGCTTCCATTATTGCTTTCTCAATATCTTGCAAAACAGATTTATCCCAAGGTTGAATAGAAATGGTTTGCGCATCAGGAGTGTTTACATTAGCCATCTGACTGATAGGAGCAGAAGTGCCATAATAGTCAACTTGAACACTGCCAAGCATTTGCGGATTAGCTTTTCCTGCTCTTATTTTTGTCAATACAGCTTCCAAGTGCTTAATGGATTCTTCCATTTGCTCTTTGGCAGCCTCTAAGTGAAATTTTACTTCTTCTGTCATTGGTTAAAAGCTTTATACAAGATTATTAAAAATTAACCAAAGTTCCAACTTTTTTGCCAGAACATACTTTTTTAAGGTTGCCGTTTTGGTTCATATTGAAAACTTTAATCGGTAAATTGTTTTCCCTGCAAAGGGTGAAAGCCGTCATGTCCATTACTTTCAAACCTTTTTTATACACCTCATCAAAGGAAATAGAGTCATACATTTTTGCCGTTTTATCTTTTTCAGGATCGGCCGTGTAGATACCATCCACTCTGGTCCCTTTCAAAATTACATCTGCCTCAATCTCAATAGCTCTTAAAGTGGCAGCCGTGTCGGTTGTGAAATAAGGATTTCCTGTTCCTCCTCCAAATATTACTACTCTCCCCTTTTGTAAATGGCGAATGGCTTTTCTTCTGATGTAAGGTTCAGCAACTTGTTCCATTTTAATTGCGGTAAGCAACCTTGTTTGGATGTTAATTTTTTCTAGTGCCGATTGCAAAGCCATTCCATTTATGATGGTAGCAAGCATCCCCATATAATCGCCCTGAACTCTGTCAAATCCTGCTCCTTCCGATTGAATTCCTCTATAAATATTGCCACCCCCAATTACAATAGCAACCTCAACGCCAAGAGATGTGATTGCATGTATTTCATTGGCATAATCGGTTAATTTTACCGAATCAATACCGTATTTCTTTTTCCCCATCAAAGCTTCCCCGCTTAATTTTAATAGAATCCTTTTGTATTGCATAGTCTAAAAAAGTTTTTCAAAGATAAATAATTCAGCTAAAGAAAAAATAATGTAGTTTAGAAATTTTGAGCCATAAAAAAGCCACTCTGAAAAAAAGTGGCTTCTTAAAATTATATAAGTGTTTTTTAACCTAATGAAACTCTTTTAAAACTACTAACTTCAACATCACTATAAGTTTTAATGTAATCTGAAACAGATTGTTTTTCATCTTTAATGAAATCCTGATCAAGCAGACACATTTCTTGGTCTAAAGTAGTATTATCTGAAATGTATCGGTCCATTTTGCCAGGAATAATTTTATCTAAAATATGCTCTGGCTTACCTTCTGCTATTAATGCTGTTTTTACAGTTTGTTCTGCTTCTGCCATTACCTCATTTGTTAATTGCGACATAGAAATGTATTGCGGAACATTTTTAAGTGTTTTTCCTAATCTTGCTAACTCTTCATTGTCTTTTTCAATTACAGCAATTCTCGCCTGTGTTTCTGAAGAGACAAATTCTGCATCAAAATCCTTGTAAGATAAAGTAGTTGCCCCCATAGAGGCTACTTGCATTGCCAAATCTTTGGCTAATACCTCCGATTTTTCAACTACATTAGTCAACCCAACCAAAACTGCAATTTTCACCCCATGAATATAAGAGCCAACAAAAGGAGCTTCTACTCTTTCAAAAGCGGAAATTTCTAACTTTTCTCCAATGACTCCTGTCTGTTCAATTAATTTTTCTGCAACAGTCATTCCACCAAAATCGGCTGTCATAAAAGAATCCTTGTCCTTATGATTTAGTGCTATATCGGCAAATTGACTAGTTAATTCTTTGAAAGAATCGTTTTTAGCAACAAAGTCTGTTTCGCAAGCTAATACAATTGCAATACCTGCTGTATTATCTGCATTTATTTTTGTAATTGCCACTCCTTCAGAAACTTCCCTATCGGCACGCTTTGCAGCTACTTTTTGTCCTTTTTTTCTCAGCACATCAATTGCCGCATCAAAATCGCCATTAGCTTCTAATAATGCATTTTTACAATCCATCATTCCTGCACCTGTTTGCCTTCTTAATGTGGCTACATCAGCCGCTTTAATCGCTCCCATTTTTACTTTTCTGTTTTAGTTGTTTCTTCTTTTGTTTGTTTTTCCTTTTTAGCTTTTAGTTTTTTAGCATTTTCCATGGCTTTCTGTTCAACCGCTTTATTTTTTTCTTCTAATCCTTCTGCAACAGCATTGGTAATAATTTCCATTATACACTCAATTGATTTTGTAGCATCATCATTGGCAGGGATAGGAAATTCAACCAGGCTTGGATCTGAATTGGTATCCACCATCGCAAAAGTTGGAATATTTAGCTTTCTGGCCTCAGCAACTGCAATATACTCTTTATTAATATCTACAACAAAAATAGCAGAAGGCATACGATTCATTTTTGAAATACTGCCTAAATTCTTTTCCAATTTTTCTCTAGTTCTTGAAATTTGAAGGCGCTCTCTTTTTGATAAAGTATCAATAGTTCCGTCCTCCTTCATTTTATCAATAGTCTCCATCTTTTTTACTGCTCTTCGGATAGTAACAAAATTGGTTAGCAAACCGCCTGGCCATCTTTCAGTAATGTACGGCATATTGATTCTTTGCACTTTTTCAGCGACAATATTTTTTGCTTGTTTTTTGGTTGCAACGAATAAAATATTTTTTCCTGATTTTGCAATCTGTTTCATTGCAGAGGCAGCCTCTTCAATTTTTGCTACTGACTTATTTAAGTCAATAATATGGATTCCATTTCTCTCCATAAAAACATAAGGGGACATTGCTGGATTCCACTTTCTTTTTTGGTGTCCAAAATGCACACCTGCGTCTAATAGTTCTTTAAAATTCGTTCTTGTCATGTTTACTTTCTTTTAGTCAGCAACCCTTAGGTAGAAGCCTTCTGGCTTGTCCTAAAAGTTTAGATGCTAAACATTGATTAATAATTAAAATTCTATCTTTTAACCCACTGGAATTTCTTCCTTGCTTTCTTTTGTCCGGGTTTCTTTCTTTCCACAACTCTAGGATCTCTCGTAAGTAAACCTTCTGCTTTTAGTGCAGGTCTATTTTCAACATCTAGCTCACATAAAGCCCTGGCAATAGCCAACTTTATTGCATCTGCTTGACCAGTAGTTCCTCCCCCTACAACATTTACTTTTATATCAAATTTACCTTCCATATCTACTACTTGTAATGGTTGATTTACTTTATAAAGCAGTATTTCAGTTGGAAAATATTCTTTACTATCTTTTTTGTTTATGGTAATTTTACCTTTACCAGCCGACATATATATCCTAGCGACTGATGCTTTTCTTCTTCCTATTGTATGAATCGTATCCATATTATTTTAAATCGTTTAAATTTAAGCGTTGTGGTTTTTGTGCCTCTTGCCCATGCTCAGCACCTGCATATATATAACAGTTTTTTAAGATTGCTGCTCCCAATTTATTTTTAGGAAGCATCCCTTTAATGGCATGTTTTACAACTGATGTTTCATCTTTTTTCAGCATCTGAGCAGGTGAGATTCTTTTTTGCCCTCCTGGAAATCCAGTGTGAGAAAAAATTTCTCTTTTTTCCATTTTGTCTCCTGTCATTACAATTTTACCTGCATTAATTACGATTACATAATCACCACAATCAGCATGAGGGGTAAAATTTGTTTTATACTTACCTCTTAAAACTTTGGCAATTTTTGATGCCATTCTTCCAAGAATTTGTCCTTCAGCATTAACTACAAACCACTCTTTGTTTGCTGTCTCTTTATTTGCTGATAATGTTTTGTAACTTAATGTATCCACTATATATATGTTTTTTAGTCCTTTATAAAAGGGCTGCAAAATTACACTTTTTTATATTTCTGCAAAATATTATTACCTATTATTGCTTACAACATTTAACACCTTTCCTATCTTGGTAAAAGCTGTAATTGCTTTATCTAAATCTGCACGACTATGTGCAGCAGAAATCTGAACTCTAATTCTAGCTTTTTCTTTTGGCACAACAGGGAAGAAAAATCCAATAACATAAATCCCTTCATCTAATAATTTATTTGACATTCTCTGAGCTAGTTTTGCATCATAAAGCATTACAGGAACAATAGGATGTACTCCTTCTTTTATATCAAATCCTGCAGCTGTCATTTTCTCTCTAAAATACTGAGTGTTTTCTTCTAACTTATCACGCAAATCAGTAGTATTACTTAATAAATCAATCACCTTAGTTGCCGCACCAACAATAGCAGGCGCTAATGAATTTGAAAATAAATACGGGCGAGATCTCTGACGCAACATATCTACAATTTCCTTACGGCCAGAAGTAAATCCTCCCATTGCGCCACCCAAAGCTTTCCCTAAAGTAGAAGTAATAATATCTACCCGTCCTATTACGTCACAATGCTCGTGCGTACCCCTGCCAGTTTTACCAACAAAACCTGTAGAATGAGAATCATCAACCATAACTAAAGCATCATATTTTTCTGCCAAATCACAGATTTTATCCAATTGTGCCAAATAACCATCCATTGAGAAAACCCCATCTGTAACAATAACCCTATTTCTTTGTCCCTGAGAAAGCTTCAGTTGCTCTTCCAAACTTTCCATATCATTATTTTTGTATCGATATCTTTTTGCTTTACACAATCTAACTCCATCAATAATAGAAGCGTGATTCAACTCATCAGAAATAATAGCATCTTCTGCTGAAAAAAGAGGTTCGAATACTCCTCCATTCGCATCAAAAGCTGCTGCATATAAAATAGTGTCTTCAGTTCCTAAAAAATTTGATAACTTTTCTTCCAAATTTTTGTGTATATCTTGAGTTCCACAAATAAAACGAACGGAAGACATGCCATATCCATGTGTGTCTAAAGTTTCTTTTGCAGCCTGAATCACTTCAGGATGAGAAGATAATCCAAGATAATTGTTTGCGCAAAAATTCAAAACTTCCTCTCCTGTATTTACTCGAATAGAAGCTCCTTGAGGATTCATAATTACTCTTTCATTTTTATACAAACCTTCTTCCTTAATATTTGAAAGTTCTTCTTGTAATTGACTTTGTAGCTTTCCGTACATAATTCTATTTTTTTGGACGGTAAAAGTACACAAATATAAAAAGGAGGCAAAGCCTCCTTTTTATAATATCTTTAATAAATACTTATACCAATCCTTGGTCTAACATAGCATCTGCAACTTTTACAAAACCTGCAATATTAGCTCCTTTTACATAATCAACATATTCTCCTTCATCTCCATATTCTATACAAGAAGAATGAATGTCTTTCATAATTTGTTTCAATTTAGCGTCAACCTCTTCTCTAGTCCAGTTCATTCTGAGTGAGTTCTGGCTCATCTCCAAACCAGAAGTTGCTACCCCACCAGCATTAGATGCTTTTCCAGGAGCAAATAAGATTTTTGCATTTTGGAACACCTCAATTGCTTCAGGTGTAGATGGCATGTTTGCTCCTTCAGAAACTAGCATACATCCATTAGCCATTAAAGTTTTTGCTTCCTCTCCATTTAATTCATTTTGAGTTGCACAAGGTAATGCAATATCACAATTTACTGACCATGGTCTTGCTCCTTCATGGAATTCACAACCAAATTTATCAGCATATTCCTTAATTCTTCCTCTTCTTACATTTTTAAGTTCCATTACAAATGCTAATTTCTCAGCATCAATTCCCTCAGCATCATAAATATATCCTGAAGAATCAGAAAGAGTAACCACTTTAGCTCCTAATTCAGTTGCTTTTTCACAAGCATATTGAGCTACATTACCTGAACCAGAAATAGCAACTACTTTTCCATTAAAGGAATCGCCTTTTTCCTCTAGCATGTTTTGTGCGAAATATACATTTCCGTATCCTGTAGCTTCTGGGCGAATTAAAGAACCACCCCAACTCATTCCTTTCCCAGTAAGTACTCCAGTAAATTCATTACGGATTCTTTTGTACTGACCAAACATATAGCCAATCTCTCTATCACCAACACCTATATCACCTGCTGGAACATCAGTATTTGGCCCAATATGACGACATAACTCCGTCATAAATGATTGGCAAAACTTCATTACCTCATTGTCCGATTTTCCTTTTGGATTAAAATCCGAACCACCCTTGCCACCACCCATTGGCAATGTCGTTAAAGAGTTTTTGAACACTTGCTCAAATCCTAAAAACTTCAAGATAGATAAGTTTACAGAAGGATGAAATCGTAAACCCCCTTTATAAGGGCCAATTGCAGAATTGAATTCAATTCTATATCCTCTGTTTAATTGAATATTGCCTTTATCATCCAGCCAAGAAACCCTGAATGTAATAGCCCTTTCTGGCTCCACCATTCTTTCCAACAACATTTTGTTATTGTACTTTGGATTGGCTTCCATAAAAGGAATAATAACTTCTGCTACTTCTTCAACTGCTTGTAAAAATTCCGTTTCGCCAACATTTTTTGCAGCTACTTCCTTTATAAAATCATGGATTCTTTGTTCCATTTTTTCTTTTTTTATTAAAGTTTTGGTTTACTACATTTTCGGCAAAAGTAAATAGTTTTTATAAAGTAGATGTTTTTTTTAATAAAAATAAGATGCTGCTTACTCCACCTTTTTATACATCTTTCCGGGCAACACCATAATTACTCCTTTAAACTCTAATTGAAGTAACATTTGAGCTACTTTTGATGAAGACCAAGCGATAGTACTAATAATACTATCAATATGCACCACTTCATCCGATAAAATATTTAGTAATCGCCTTTCATCATTTGATAATTCGATTAATAACTTTTGACGCACATTATTTTGTTTGGTTTTTGCATCCCAATTAAGCTCGCGAATAATATCATCTATACTTTCAAGCAAAACTGCTCTTTGGGTTTTAATTAAATAATTACAACCTGCCGATTTCTCATCTTTGGGTTTCCCAGGCATGGCAAATACTTCTCTGTTATAGGAATTAGCAATATTTGCAGTGATTAATGAGCCGCCTCTGTTAGCACTTTCAATTACAATAGTAGCATCCGAAAGGCCAGCAATAATTCTGTTGCGAGAAGGAAAATTTTGCCTTTCTGGCTTTGTTTTGCTTATATAGTCGGAAAGCAATGCTCCGCTATTAAGGATCTCATTAGCAACATTAGTGTGCGAACTAGGATAAATTATATCATGACCATGGGCAAAGACTGCCCAAGTTGGCAATCCATATTTTAGTGCTGCTTTGTGGGCGCAAATATCAATACCGTAAGCCAAGCCGCTTACAATAATGGTATTGAACTGTGCCAATTGCTTTATCATTTTATCACAAAAAATCTTCCCTTCTGTGCTGGCTGTTCTTGTACCAACTATGCTGATAATTTTATCAGCATTAAAATTATTCTCACCCTTATAATATAGTATAAGTGGTCCATCATCACATTGTTTCAAGCGATAAGGATAATTTTTATCGGCATAAAACACCATCTTCACCCCTTGCTTTTCCATAAACGTCAACTCCTGCTCTGCCCTATCCAAAGTATCAGATTCTTTAATTATTTTTGACAGCTTACTTCCTATCCCTGGTATTTTATTTAGTGCTTTTACACCTTCCGAAAACACCGCTTCCGCACTACCACAATAGGCAATCAGTTTTTTACCTATTACATCTCCCACTCCTGAAATTAAGGACACTGCAATTTGATATTTTTTTTCTTCACTCATTTAAGGTTTTGTGTTTTTTTTTATCTTGCAGAAACTTTTTTGGTAAATATATGAGAAAAATATATACTTTATTACTACTAACGTTTTATGTGTTTTCAGTAACTCATGCGCAAACTATTTTAGGAATTGTAGCTGATGATGCTACATATGAAAAATTAATTGGCGTAAATATTATTACACAAGACGGGAAGGGAACTGCAACTGATATTTTCGGTAAGTATTCTTTAAAACTAGAGGAGGGAGCACATCAAATTACTTATCGATATATTGGTTATAAAGATGTTATAAAAGACATTACACTCAAAAATGGAGAACAGAAAACAATTGATATTAAGCTAAAAACAGCAAGCGAACAACTAAGCACAGTGGTGGTTTCTGCTGGGAAATTTGAGCAAAACTTAGAAGAAATTACCGTATCTATGGAAGTGCTAAAGCCTTCCCTTATTGAGAATAAAAATACGACCGATATACAAACTGCATTAGATCAGGTTCCTGGAGTAAACATAACTGATGGACAAGCAAATATTAGAGGAGGTAGCGGTTGGAGTTATGGATCTGGATCTAGAGTATTAGTAATGGTGGATGATATGCCACTTATTTCGGGGGATGCTGGGCAAGTGCAATGGAAATTGATTGCCACCGAAAACATACATCAAGTAGAAGTAATAAAAGGAGCCTCTTCCGCACTTTATGGGTCTTCTGCCTTAAATGGGGTAATCAATATCCGAACTGCTTTCCCTTCACAAAAAGACATTGATAAGAACACAACTTCTTTAGTCTCTAAAGTTTTACCCGGATACACAAAGGTAAATATGCATTTTGGTTTAATTGATAAGCCTAAAAGAGAGGAGATAAATTGGAATGGCGATAAAAGAAGGGCATTTAAGGGTGTTGAATTTTTGCATGCCATGAAATTAAAGAGTCTAGATTTGATATTAGGTGGGAATATTTTTAAAGATGACGGCTACAGAAAAGGAGAGATTACTGATAGGAAAAGATTCAATT
>MPLX02322719.1_pt1 | contig 12104 bp, 8 predicted proteins | sample 1617341 | NCBI WGS metagenome assembly MPLX02 (sample SAMN05944804, study PRJNA350692) | marine metagenome | biome: marine; feature: ODZ; material: water; isolation source: 120 m water sample filtered on 0.2 um supor filter | place: Pacific Ocean | collected 2012-04-08 | depth 120m m | reverse complement strand
CGAGCGTGCAACTGGTGACCGAGGAGTTGATGCTGGCGATGGCGGCGCACGCCAGGGAAGTCACCGGCAAGGACAAGCTGTGCCTGGCGGGCGGGGTGGCGCTGAACTGCGTGGCCAACGGACGAATCCTGCGGGAGGGCCTGTTTGAAGACATCTGGATCCAGCCCGCGGCGGGCGATGCCGGGGGCGCTCTGGGAGCGGCCCAACTCGTCTGGTATCACTACCTCGACAACGAGCGCATCGCCGGGGGCGAGGGCGACCAGGGGAACAGTTGGTTCGGGCCGGAGTTTAAAACGGAGGAGATCACGGAGTTCCTGGACGGGGAAGAGGCGGCCTATGAAGTCTGTGCGAGCGAGGAGGAACTCTGTGAAAAAGTGGCTCAGCTCATCGCGGATGAGAAGGTGATCGGTTGGTTTCAGGACCGCATGGAGTTCGGTCCCCGTGCGCTCGGTGCGCGCAGTATCCTTGGTGACGCCCGCTCGGAGAAGATGCAGCGCACCATGAATCTCAAGATCAAGTTCCGCGAATCCTTCCGCCCCTTCGCGCCCGTCATTCTTCGCGAGAAAGTGGAGGAATACTTCGAGATGGAGGCGAACCAGGACAGCCCCTACATGCTGCTGGTGGCGCCCGTGCAGGAGGACAAACGCTTCACCCTCAATGACGAGGAGGCCGATCTGATGGGGTTGAAGAAGCTCAATCAGAAGCGTTCGGTGGTGCCCGCAATCACCCACGTCGACATGTCAGCCCGCGTGCAGACCGCGGACACGCGACACGGGATCTATCACAAACTCCTCGAGGCCTTCCACGCCAAGGAAGATTCTCCCGTCCTGATCAACACCAGTTTCAACGTGCGGGGGGAGCCCATCGTGTGCACGCCCGAGAACGCCTACCGTTGCTTCATGGGCACCAACATGGACGTGCTCGTGCTGGGCCACGTGATTCTGCGGAAGGAGAAACAGCCCAATGCCGGGGAGATTGACAATGCCAAGTATCTCAAGGAGTTCGCCCTCGACTAGAAACGCCATGACGATTGCCGATTTCAAAATCAACCCGAGCGCCAAGATACTGCGCGAGTTTGGCATCATTGCGCTCTTCGGTTTCGGCCTCGTGGGGGCTCTGCTCGGACTGAAGTGGGAGGCCTGGACTGCGAGCTACATGCTCTGGGCGCTGGGTGCGGTCTCGTTCGTGCTCGCCCTGGTGCAACCCAGGTTGCTCCTCCCCCTCTACGTGGTGCTCATGGTCGTGGCCTTTCCGATCGGCTTCGTGATCAGCAACGTGATTCTGTTGGCTCTCTACTTTGGACTGTTCACGCCCTTTTCAATGGTGTTTCGTCTCATCGGCCGTGATACCATGAAGCGGAAGTTTGAGCCGGAGGCGGAGAGCTACTGGATCAAGCGGACCGGTTCGACGCCGGCATCCCAGCGCTTCAAGCAGTACTGACCCTCAATTCGAGATGAGCGACAAAAGCAAAGAGAACGAGTTTGAGCAGGCGAGCCGCGAGGTGAAGACGGGCTTCCTGGCCGAGATGGTCGGATTCCTGAAGGACAACAAGCGCTGGTGGCTGACGCCGATCGTGGTGGTCCTGCTTCTCCTTGGAATCCTGCTGCTGCTGGCGAGCACGGGAGCGGCACCGTTTATCTACACCCTGTTCTAAGAGGACGGGAGAATTTCGAGATTCGGCCGCGCCCGGGTCGGGGCGGCTCCCGCAGAATCATCCTGCCACCCCGGGGAGCTGGGACTCACCCGGGACCCCACCTGAAATCGTGTTGGCAATTCAGCCAATCGGGCTGACAGTGCCGCCCCATGAAGTGCCGTCCCATGAAGATCCCGCTTTTCGCGTCTTCTGCCCTTCCCCTCCTTGCCCTCGCCCTTCCCCTCCCGGCGGCTGAAACGGTCCTGGTGGCCGACGACCCGGCCGCCGCGGCCACCGCCCTCATTCCCACTGCCGCCAACGGAGGAAGCGACCTCTCGATCGCAGACTGGGCCACCGTGACCGCCCCGTCCAACGCCGCGAACTGGAGCGCGGGAACCACCGGGGTCGGCTACGAGGCCAATCCCGGGTCCGGCACCAGTTACGCCGGGCTCCTCGGGCTGGATCTCCAGGATGTCATGGAGGACATCAATGCCACCGCCTACATCCGGGTTCCCTTCACCATCGATCAGTCCGCTCTCAATTCCGCCCGGGGGCTCTTCCTGGAGATGAAGTATGACGACGGCTTCGTCGCCTACCTCAACGGAGTGCAGGTCGCGGCCGCCAATGCCCCCCTGCAACCAGGCCCCTCCTCCGCTGCCAGTGCCAGCAATTCCGATTCCAACGCCCTCCAGTTCGAACGATTCGACCTGAGCGCCTTCCTGCCCCTGCTCAATCCCGGCAGCAACATGCTCGCCCTCCACGGATTGAATAGCGGGGTCGGCAGCAGTGACTTCCTCATCCTGCCCCGCCTCGTCACCAGCGACCTCGCGCCTCCGGTCTGGCCCGATCTTCAACTGGGCAATCCCGTCATCACCACCGCGAACAGTCCCGTTGATCTCATCAATGCCGGCGATGGCAGTGGCCGACTCTTCATCGTGGAGCGAGGGGGCCGCATCCGGATCTGGGACGGCGGGGCTCTGCGGACTTTCCTCGATATACGATCCAGCGTGAACACCAACGACAGCGGCGGCGATGAACGTGGTCTGCTGGGACTCGCCTTTCCCCCCGGCGATGCCGCCAAAGGGCACTTCTACGTCAACTACATCAGCAGCAATGCCGCCCGCCGGGGGAACACCGTGATCTCACGCTTCTCGGTAAACCCAGCCAATCCCGACGACGCCCTCGAAGCCAGCGAGGACGTTCTCCTCGTCATCGACCAGCCCCAGTCGAACCACAACGGGGGCCAGATCCACTTCGGCCCGGATGGCTATCTCTATATCGGGATGGGTGACGGGGGTGGGGCCGGGGACACCGGAAGTGGCCATGGCTCAATCGGCAACGGGCAGGCCACCAACACCTTCCTGGGAAAGATGCTGCGCCTCGACGTGGAGGGCACTCCCGACCCTGGATCCAATTACGCCATCCCGCCCAACAACCCCTTCCTCCTCGACCCCGAGGTCCCCAATGAGATCTGGGCCTTCGGCCTGCGCAACCCGTGGCGCTGGTCGTTCGACCGCAGGACCGGTGACATGTATATTGCCGACGTGGGACAATACGAATGGGAGGAAGTCAACTTCGTCCCAGCCGCCAGCACCGGTGGCGAGAACTTCCAGTGGCGCCGCCTCGAGGGCTTCAACACCTTCAACTCCGGCACCTCCCTCACCAAGGGAACCTCCACCGACCCGGTTTACGAATACGACCACAACGCCGGCAGTTCCATCACCGGCGGTTATGTCTACCGGGGGCGCCGTTTCCCCCGCATGGAGGGCATCTATTTCTTCGGGGACTACAACTCGGGACGGATCTGGGGGATCCAGCGGGACCCCTCCGGAAACTGGATTGACCGCCAGTTCCTCGACACCTCGCTGCGCATCTCCGCCTTTGGCGAGGACGAGGAGGGCGAACTCTACGTAGCCTCCCTCTTCACCGGCGAGATCTACCGGTTCGGCGACACCCGCGACGCGAACTACCTGCAGATCATCGATGCCTCCTTCAGTCCGCAGGGCACTGCCCGGGTCCGCTTCGGCACTGAGACTGGCAGACGCTATCAACTCCAATGGTCCACCGGCCTGCAAAACTGGGCCAATCTCGGCACGCCCCGGTTGGCCTCCGGCTTCGAGCTCGAGCTCACCACCTCCCTGTCCCTTCCCCTCCCGGACCAGGCCTACTTCCGGGTCGTCGAACTCGCCAATTGAGCCCGGGAGGTATTGCCCCGGGACAACCCGAGAACCGGCGCCTGTCCGACATGTCCCGATTGCGGGAACATCCGCCTGCTTCAGCCTGACCCGGGGACCACAGGAACATCGCGGCTACTTTCTCTCTCGCCTTTGGCTGTTCCCGAAACCACCCTCCCGATCCTGAACGCTGTAATACTTCCATGATTTGGTCTGCACTGAAAAACAACCTCGTTATTAGCCTGTCAGCACTCTGTTTCAGCCTCGCCTTCCTGTCTTCGTGCGGCAAGAAGGAGACCCCCTCCACCGAGACCCCCTCCAGCAAAGAGGAGACTACCAGCGGCAGTCCCAAATCCAGCACTTCCTCGAACAAACCCGTTTCCGAACCGGCCGCTGAAGAACCCGTACCGGTCGAGCCCAAGGCCCCAAAGGAAGCAACGGGCAACGAATCCGATACCCCGTCCGCGGATGAACCCGCCACCGTTCCGGTGCAAGACCCGGACAACGCGGCGGACTTCACCGGTTTCGGTGCGGTCTCCTACTCTTATAGGATCGGAAAATACGAGGTGACCAATGCCGAGTTCTGCGCCTTCCTCAACGCGGCTGCCAAACGAAACTCTCATGATCTCTACGACGATCGGATGGCGGGGGAATACGGCGGAATCATCCGATCCGGCACCCCGGGGGACTACCGCTATGCCACCAGGACGGGGTGCGGGAAAAAGCCCGTCGGTTATGTGACCTGGGAGACCTGCGTGCGCTACTGCAACTGGCTTTCCAATGGCCAGGGTGAAGGTGACACCGGGAAAGGGCCCTACCGCATCGAGGGAGGATCCATCGCCCTCCCGGACCACTCCACGCTCGCCAGGGGAAAGACCACCAGGTGGGTCCTCGCCAGTGAGAACGAATGGTACAAGGCTGCCTATTACGATCCCGCCAAGGGAGAAAGCGGTGGATACTGGCCCTACGCCTGCAAGGGCGGTTCCGCCCCGGCCTGCAATCTCAACTCCAACGAAATCCAGGAAGTGGGAGTCTTTGCGGTGGCCACCGCCTATGGCACTTTCGACCAGAACGGCAACCTGTGGGAATACAACGAGCACCGAACCGGAAACAAGGTGGGCCTGCGCGGAGGATCATTCTTCATCGATGACAACGACAGCTACCTGCGTTCAACAACGCGTTATGATGTCCTGAGCGCCAAGTGGCCCAACTACGGATTCCGTGTGGTTGCCCTCGGCACCGGAAAGTCACAAGCCTCCTCCCCTCCCCCGGTGCCAGAACCCGAACCCCGGTCCAGCCGTAGCAAAGCCAGAACATTCTACATTAGCAGTTCAGAGGGCGACGACGAGCTCGATGGCGGGTCGGCCACGGTCCGGGGTGGGTCCGGTCCCTGGAAATCACTGGCCCGGGCCTCCGTCGAATACATTCCCGGCGACACCATCCTGCTCAAGCGCGGCGACACCTGGGACGACGAACTCCGCCCCGCAGGCAGTGGCACGCCGGACAATCCCATCACGATTTCCGCCTACGGCGAAGGACCCCGGCCTGTGATCGACCGGCAGGATTTCCGGAAGGATCTCGTGGGTATCCGGCTCACTGACCAGGGCGGCTTCAGGATTGCCGGAATCGAATTCAACCGCTGCCTCACCGGGATCTACGCGGACTACCCCGACGACTGCCCGACCCGGGAGTTCATCTGGATCGAGGACTGCTACTTTCACGATTCCCTCCTCTACCAGCACTACGAGGATTACCCCCGCCGCAAGATCGGGCTCGGAATCTGTTTCTTCTCCTACGAACGCGACAACCGCATCGTCCTGAAGGATATCACGATCAAGGACTGCATCTTCCGCCGACTGGCCTCCGGGGTCTGGACCAACAGCCCGGATAACTTCAACAAGAACGCCTCCTACATCTACAACTTCGCGGACATGAACTTCGAGGGCTGTCTCTTCGAGGAAGGATTCCAGTGGCAGCAGGGCATCCGCGGGGTGGCCGGTGGGTCCATGCGCCACTGCGTCACCCACGATATCGGCCGGGGTTTCCGTTCCTTCAATGGCGTGGCCGGTTCGATGTTCTTCCGCTGCAAGGACTGGGTCTTTGAGGATTGCGAGTGGGGCTTCGTCTCCATCGGCCTGGGCAGCGGGGACGGTGAATCCTTCGATTTCGAAGGGAACTGCGACGACATGACGATGCGCAACTGCCTGTTCCACGACACCGATGGCCCCGGATTCCTGCTCTGCTGCTACGCCTCCGACGGGCATGCCCACACCGGGATCCTCATGGAGAACTGTGTCATCAACGGCAAATCGAAGCGGCCCATCGGGTTGCCCCGTTGCGCGATTGTCAACACGACGGATTGGAACGAATCCACCTGGGAGGAATGCCGCTTCTACATCTCCAGGGGGGAAGCCCTCATGAGGGTGATGGATCCCGAGAAGGAGAAACGGACGAAGTTCGTCGATTGCCTCGTGACCGACTTGAGTGCCGCCTGCTCCACTCCAAACCTCGCACTCGGAGCGAAGGCCTCCTCAAAGACAACGGGACCATCGGCAGGAAAGGCTAATGATGGAGATCCGGAAACCGCCTGGACGGGTGGGGCCGGCACCGGGGAATGGCTGCAACTCGTCTTCCCCCGCACCCAGACCGTCAACGAGATCAGGCTCAGGGAAGCTCCCACCTCCTCGATTACCCGCTACCAGATTCAATATGCCGATCCCGCCACCGGGACCTGGAAAAGCTGCTTCAACGGCATGAAAATCGGCGAGGATTTCATCGCCCCGATCGTGCCCCGCAAGACCAGGGGCCTCCGCCTGCACGTCATGACAACGGACAAGGGAAAACCCTCACTCCGGGAATTCGAGGTCTACCGGGGCACGGGCCGGATCTTCAACGATCCCAATGGCGCCCAGGCCATTCAGGTGATGGGCCAGTGAGGCGCACTGGCCTTCTTCTCCACAAAGGTCTCCGACTGCAAACCCGGCGGGACACTCCCGCACGGGGCAGGTTGGTCACCCGACCGCTGCAGGCACAATAGCGCGGAATACTGATAAGAAAATCACCATACTCCACGTAATTGGGGTTTGAGCACACGAATAATTGTGTTCAGCCTCCTTCTTAGTTCCGGATTTACCGGCTCCATCACCATCGTCATGAACACCAAGTCCATCATAACATTCGCGGCCCTCGGCCTGCTGACCGGATCCCTTGCCCAAGCCAGGCCCAGGGTCTGGAAAGACGCGACCTCAGGGAGGACCCTCACGGCCGAGTTCGTGGAACTCACCAAGGACGCGATCAAGGTGCGCCGGCACGATGGCAAGGTCGTCAGCATTCTCCTCTCCCGTCTCACCCCGGACGACATCGCCTTCGCCAGGACGGCGGCCAAGAGCGGTGGCCCTCTGGCCAACGACTGGCCCAGCTGGCGGGGTCCGAATCGTGACGGCCATTCCGCCGACAAGGGATTGCTCACCAAGTGGCCCGATGGAGGACCCAAACTGGTGTGGGCCTTCGAGGATTGCGGCAAGGGCTACAGCTCTCCTTCGGTGGTGGGAAACCGCCTCTACTATACCGGCAGCAGGAAAGGAAAAGCCGAGATCATCTGCCTGGACGCCGGCAGTGGTGAGGAAACCTGGTCCACCATCATCGGGACCGATCCCGAGAAGGGCTACAATACCGGTTGGGGCGCGGGCACCCGCGGGGCGCCCACTGTTGATGACGGCCTGGTCTACTCCATGAATGCCAACGGCGATCTCACCTGCCTCACCGCCGACAAGGGAGAGAAAAAATGGACCCTCAGCCTGGTCGACGACTTTGGCGGGAAAATTCCCAACTGGGGCTACTCCGAATCTCCCCTCATTGACGGAAACAAGTTGATCGTCACCCCGGGCGGTGAACAGGGAGCCATCGTGGCCCTCGACAAGAAGACCGGAAAGGCCATCTGGCAGAGCAAGGATCTCAAGGACGGCGCGCAGTATTCCTCCGTGATTGTGGCGGAGGTGAAGGGCAAGCGGCAATACATCCAGCTTTTCATGAAAACGCTGGCCGGGGTGGATGCCGGAACCGGGGATGTCCTCTGGACCTCGAAGTGGCCCGGCCGGACCGCTGTGGTTCCTACTCCGATTTACTCCGATGGCCACGTCTACATCAGCTCGGGATACGGGGTCGGCTGCAAGCTGGTGGACATCAGTGGTGGTGAGGCCAGGGAAGTCTGGGTCAACAAGGTGATGAAGAACCATCATGGAAGCGTGATCAAGGTGGGCGACCATGTTTATGGATTCTCGGATGGTCCGGGACTGGTCTGCCAGAACTTCAAGACTGGCGAGCAGGTCTGGAGCGAGCGCGGCCCGGGCAAGAGCAAGGGCGCGGTTCACTACGCCGACGGCATGCTCATCTGCCTCGACGAATCGGAAGGCTCCTGCTTCCTCGCCAAGGCCTCCCCCGACGGGTTTGAGGAACTGGGACGGTTCCCAATGCCCCGCAAGACCGAGCTGCGGGAAGGGACCAGAGGCAAGGTCTGGACCCATCCGGTTGTCGTGAACGGCAGACTCTATCTTCGCGACCAGGACCTCGTCTTCTGTTTCGATGTGAAGGGGTAGCCTTCAGATTCAAAAACCCATCCGCGGAATCTTGTCAGCCGGGCCTGGCCATCAACGAAAGGTCACGAGCCTGCGGAGGCCCCTCTCTCAACCCGCCTTCCGGCAGCCTGCACACCCCTGCAGGGTCGCGAACTTGTCATTCCCTGACATTACAGGCTATTGTTCTTCAACGTTCCGAACTCTCCGTGCCTCCGCTCTCCCCGAATCCACCTCCCTGGTTACGCACTATCCTGATTGCCCTGGCCATGGGACTCGGGGCGGTGCTGATTCTGTTCCCGGCCTGGCTCCCGGACAAGAAGAGCGTCCCCCTCGAGAACAGCGTCGTGGAGATCATGCAATCCGCGCTGCTCGCCTTCTCGGCTGCGCTGATGTTTGCCACCGCCCCCCATGCGGGGCCTTTCCGAGCGGTCTATCGCTCGCTCGGTCTGTTGACGATTGCCTTCCTTATCGCCGAAATCGGAGGAGCCATCGATGACAACATCCACCCGCTCCGACATGAGTATCTGATGATCCCCCTCCTTTTCTGGACGGGGGTGACCTTGCTCCGGCGGAGAAGGGAAACCCTTCACTTCATTGGCTTCGCCTCCCGCCACCCAGCCTCCGGGTTCGTACTGGCAGCCCTCATCCTGAACTACGCCTTCTCCCGTGTCTTCGGTTCAAGTGTATTCTGGCGGGCCTCACTGGGTCCAGAATACAATCCGGACATCCCGCCCATATGCCGTGGCTACCTTGAACTGCTGGCCTGCTATTTCATCCTCCTCGGCACTATTGGCTACTGCCTGCCTCTCATTCGACGTCGCTACCGGATGTTCACTGAACCATGAGCCGCAGCAAGAAAAGGGGGCTGCTCAAGCGACTCCAGTGGGGGGGTGAGTACGCGGCTTTCCTTGTCGTCGAACGCTTCATCGCTTTCTTCAGCATAAACTCCCTCTGGCGAACGGGCGCGGGACTCTCCGGACTGGCCCTCCTCTTCCGCTCACGCTGGCCCATAGTGAGAAACAATCTTCGCACCGCCGTGGGGCCCACGACCAGCGAGGAAGAGATCTCCGTGCTTACACGCGAGGTCTTCCGCCACACCGCTGCCAATCTCCTCACTGCCCTGAAGAGCGCCCAACTGCCTTCACCCCTCGTCCGGGAGGTGCTTGATCCTGAAAACATCGAACTCTTCGAACGCGCCTACGGGAAGGGAAAAGGAGTCATTCTGGTCTGCGCCCACATGGGCAACTTCGAATTGCTGGCGCAGGGCCTGGGGGCCCTCCGGCCCGAGATCCGGATCGCAGGCATTTATCGTCCCCTCAACAACATCTACCTCGACACGGTCATACGTGAACGGAGGGCCCACCGGGGCATGAAGTTGTTCGCAAAGCTCACTTCTTATCATGGCCCCATCAAGTGGGTGCGCAACCAGGGCGTACTCGGGATTGTGGCCGACCAGCGGGCTGGGCGTTCCGGATCAATCACCCCCTTCTTCGGTCGCCTCATGCCCATGTCCCCCCTGCCCCCCTTCATCCATAAACACACCGGTGCTCCCATCATAGGGGTCTCCATGAAGACCACCTCTCCGGGAAGGTGGAAGATCGCGTTCCACGAACTTGAAATCCACGAGGGAGCAGATGTCACCACCGCTCACATCGCCGCTCTCCTTGAGACAATAGTCACCCAGTCCATCATCGACGTGTTCTGGATGCAGGATCTCTGGCGCATGAACACCAGGCGACCCCTGGAGATTCCGGGCCGGGAAGGGCCAATTCGCCTGCAGGGTGACCGCGACAAACCTCTCTACCCCTTCTCCATCCTGATCCGTGTTCCTGACAACGGGCCGGAATTCGCGCAAACGATCCCGGCTCTCACCGCCCTCGCGCATTCACGCCCCGACTGCGACCTGCATCTTCTCGCAAGGGAACGGATCCGGGACGAGGCAGACCGTTCCGGAGTAGCCCACACCTTCCACTCCATCGAGGGCAACAAACTCCCTTCCGGCCTCGTTCTCGCCATCGTCTTCACCGACCACGAGCGCACCGCCCGGGAACTCGCCCATCTCTACGCGGGCCCCACCTACACCCTGCCTGTTGCCATGCAATCCAGGGAAAACTGGCACTCCATCCCGATTGAGGAGAGTCTTTCCCCGGAAGACCGCTGGCTCGGATTGGCCAGATCTCTCGGCATGCACGATCCACCCCTGCAATGGACGTATGTCTAACTCCCGCACCATCGAGAATCCCGGTTCCAACCCTGAGGCTCCGCTCCTCTGGCTCGTCACCGATGGCAGGATTGGTCACGAAAATCAAACCCGCGCCCTGGCGGAGAATCTCCAGGCTCTGGCTCCATTTCGAATTCATGAAGCAGGCCCTTCCATGGGTGGATTGCGGCAGAGTGAAGAACGTGCCTCCCTGGTCATCGGCACAGGCCATCGCACCCACCTTGCCCTTCTCGCCGCGGCCCGGCGCTTCGACTGCCCCTCAGTGGTCATCATGAAGCCAACCATCCCAACGGTATTTTTCGATCTTTGCTTCATTCCCGAACACGATCTTGGCAGGCCTCCGAATCCCAATGTGGTTCCCACCAAGGGCATGCTCAACCGCGTCCCGATCGAAGCCCTCCCCAAGCAGGACCGCGGACTCATCCTGGTTGGAGGCCCCTCCAGACATCACGGGTTTGAGGCAGAACCCCTGATCACGATCATCAGGAAAATCCTGGCGGACCGCCCCGGACTGACCTGGGATCTCACCGACTCGCGACGGACTCCGGAGGAGTTTCGCGGACACCTGGACAACCTTGACCTGCAGTTCCATTCATCAAACGAGTGTCCGGACGACTGGCTTCTCGACGCCCTGCTGGCGGCCCGGGAGGTCTGGGTCACCGAGGACAGCATGTCCATGATCTACGAGGCTCTCACCGCGCAAGCCAGAGTAGGTCTCCTGCCCATGCCGCGAAAATCAAAACGCAGCCGGGTGGCGCGCAGCGTCGACCGGCTGATCGCGGAAGGCTGGACCTGTTTCCCTGATACCAGGGCGCCACATGAGCTCCCCGCTCCTCCAGCCGTCCTGCACGAAGCATCGCGCTGCGCGCGTGAAGTCCTGCAACGCTTCCCCGCTCTCGCATGAAAGTCCTGCAGATCCTTCCCGAACTCAATAGCGGCGGAGTGGAACGCGGCACGCTTGAGCTGGCAGGATACCTGGTGGAGCGCGGGCATGAATCGGTGGTGATTTCCAACGGTGGCAGCATGGTGGAGGCGTTGGAAGCGGCCGGAGCACGTCACATCCGGATGCCCGTGCATCATAAGTCGCCAAAGGCTCTTCTGCAGGTCCGGGCTTTACGACGGGTTCTGGCCGCGGAACGCCCATCGATCCTCCACCTGCGTTCCCGTCTGCCCGCATGGATCGGCTATCTCGCCCGGAAACGGATGGACCGTGACCTGCAGCCGGTCCTGATCAGCACGGTCCACGGCTTCAATTCGGTGAATGCCTACTCGCGGGTAATGACAATGGCAGAGCGGGTCATTGCTGTTTCCGATTGCATCAGGGAGCATGTGCTCCGGCACTATCCCGGTTGTCCCGGGAAGAACATTCACGTCATTCCCCGTGGCGTGGATCCAGAGATCTACAACCCTGGCCATGAGCCTGACGACCATTGGAGATCGAAGTGGAAGGAGGATTTTCCCGAACTGCAGGGCAGGAAACTGGTGACTCTTCCCGGGCGCAT
>MPLX02050633.1_pt1 | contig 12114 bp, 13 predicted proteins | sample 1617341 | NCBI WGS metagenome assembly MPLX02 (sample SAMN05944804, study PRJNA350692) | marine metagenome | biome: marine; feature: ODZ; material: water; isolation source: 120 m water sample filtered on 0.2 um supor filter | place: Pacific Ocean | collected 2012-04-08 | depth 120m m | reverse complement strand
CCATTCTTAAGATTTTTGATTCAGCAGCCAAAGTGCCTGGATGTGCGGGTGCGATAAAACTGACATTAATATCCAATGACACCGGATTGTATTGAAATTTTTCCAATGCAATAATCAAATGTGCCATTGAGGAATCGAGCATTCCTGTCACAAATCCTCCTTGAACAATCTGCGCTCCTGAATGGCAAAACTCCGGTATTGCATCAAATTCCATCAACATGGTCTTTTCGACTTCATTGAACTCTACAAGGCTCCCACGTAGTGTCTCCAAACATGGCGGCTTATTACTTTGAAGGAGCCTTATTATCTCTTTTTTTTCCATACTCTAGCTACCTGTATAGATCAAAGTGGCTGTTTTTTGATCGTCTGAACTGATTAAATCAAACTTAGTCAGTTTCAAGCCGAGTTTAGAGTGCATGGATTCTAGGAACCCAATGATTTGATCAAAGGTCTCAACATTCAGTTCAATAACAATTTTCTGATCCTTAAGCCTAATATCTAAAACCTTTAGATTCTGTTCGGAAGATAAAGCGTTGATGGAAGTATAGACTTGTGAAGGATTGCCCTTTAAAAGATTGCTGCTGGCTTTACCCAAAAGACGAATGGCTCCTTTATACACATATTCGTAATCATTTTTTGCAGCGATCATCTTTGTTTTCGAGCTTTTTGTATTTGATATAACCCAGCTAAACACTGAAAAAATAGTCATGAGAATGATTAAGGCCAGAGAAACTGAAATCAGATTTCTTTCTCTTTGAGATCTGAGATTCCAAAAATGAAAAAGATCATTCATTCGGATACTCCAATTTAAGAATTCCACTCACCTTTGAATCAACTGTTACTAGATCATTTGTGAGAATGCTTAATCCAAATTCCTCAATCAATCGCTCGATGAGGGTGTATTTCATCTGTCCGATGCCATTAAACTCAAGCTCAATTGTTGCTTTCTCAAAATCAATTGATGTTCTTGAAATGTCTTCCATATTTAATGCGCTCAGATATGTAAATGCGCTTAAATCAATATTGTTTGGCTGTGATGGTATCTGATTGCTGAGTAATTCATCCATCTGAGCTCTTGGGTTAATGACTCTTCTAGAATTAGGATTGATTGAACTGAATGTCCGTTTGATTTTCTCGCGGTACTCTCCTTCATAGGAATGCATAATTGATAAGTTGATAACTGGAAGGGCAACAAGGCTTAATATTAAGAGCAGTGATAAACCGAGTTGATTGCTTGAAAAATCAAATCTTCTATATATGGATCTGAATGATAAACGTTTTTGAAATATATTTGGAAAGCTCAATTGCTGCTCACTCATGAAATGCCCATGAAGATCTGCCAAAGCAGATTTCTCTTCGTTTCTGGATTTGGGGAATGCATCACGAAGCATCTTATTTTCACTCATGCATCGTGGGTTATAGTCTGGGTTCTCACGCTTGAGGAGGCTCAAATAACCCTCTGAATCAATCTCATTGATAGAAAAACCAGAACCATCTTTAAATGAAAAAATAAAACGACCGTTGAAATCCATGCATGCATCTTTTGAGTATGCGAACAAAAGACAATGCTCTGGAAAAATCCGAATATCGCACCCCAGTTCGTTCAATGAATCATTAATGGGTTCAATGAGCTTTTTATCGATTAGAGTAACGAGCTCCATCTCCCTGGAATGCACAAATAAATAATTGGAAATGTCATCGATTAATTCGTACTCATTTTCCATCAGGAAACGAGCCTTGAATTGCTCATCTGTCTCTGATTCATTATTGCTTCCCTTTAGGGTGATGCATTGATTAGAAGGCAGTAGAAAATTTACTATGGAATTGGTCGCAATTGCATTTTGAAATTGATCCAGTTCGATCTCAGATGAGGACAATAATTGTCCATTGAGATACTCATGTACCTCAAAATTCTCGTTGCTTTTACATGCATGAATAAAGTAATGCTTCATTATTAGCCTAATTATTAAAGATCATTATAAAATCTATTCAGAATGATCGTTTCATTATTTTTAATTTTGAAAAGCGTTCTGGCATTCATCATGCCATTTTCATGACCCAATTTTGTTTCGATCCAAACCAGATCTGTGGTCAGACTGATAGGCAAATAGGTTTGGTTGAATGCAATACTGGGAAAAGCCAGATATAAATCATTCATAGATTTAAAGCCTTCAGCCGGGATATCTAAAATCATTGATTCTGCATCTGTAATTTCTATTTCAGGGATTACCGATGCGAGCAATAGAGCGTCCTCAATTCCAAGATGATTGATGTTTATTCCTGAATCATCTATCAATGGATGTGCACATAAATAATGCTTAATTTGATTCCAGTCAAAATAGTCAATCGACGGAAGATTCAACAGCTCACTTGTGTGATAAAAAAGTCTTTGTGTGGAATACTGCTTCACTGCACTTGCGGGACCTGTGTAAAAATAGTCCTCTAAACCATAGGGTCTTGGCTGATCATCTGAATCAACCCAATCCAATATCTGATCGATCAAGGGGTCAATTTCAGTCTCATTATACTGAAGAAGCATAAGCAACTTCCTAAATCCTTTGATGCTTCTATCATTGGGAACAAATTGCTGGCTCTCATACAAAAATAAACTGTTTATATTAAAACAATTTGAGGCGTCTCTAGCGTTTGCAATAATGGTTCCATAGTCAGTTTGCGCTGAAATTGGTTCACTAAAAAATGGCATGGTTAGATTTGTGAAGGATCTCTTTGGTGTAAATTGTTTCTTCATTTCTTCTGCAGATAACACTTCAATTGTTCCGATATATTGCAAGGCATTGTTCTCGAAATTGACGTAACTCTCCCTCTTCAGCGCTAGAAAATAATTCTGGCTGAGTGAAACACCGATTGCTGACAAGATCAGCATGATCATCATTACGGAAATTAAGACAACCCCTTTAGTATTGGTAGACATGCTTGATCCTTGGGGCAATGAGCCATTCTATTTCTTGATCATCAAATACCAGTTTCACTTCGATCAATTGCGGGATAACTCTACTTGTGGTTTCGTCTTTTGGCCATTCAGAGAACCATTTATTGCCGTCTGAAAATCTGAATGAAATATCCTTCACTCCTTCAATCATTTTAGAGTCAAAAAAGTCTTCAGTCACATAAGGATTGACAGCATAATATTGCCTCCTAACGAATGAGCTATCTTGCAAAAGATATTCCACTCTCCTCAATTTTGAGGTTGTAGAGTTTGCGTGATTGACAATTGTGGTGAACATCAAACGATCCGACTGATTGGCCGAATAAAATGTGGCATCCAATGGGAGACCGTAAGTATCCCTCATGGGTACATTCATGGACTGCCTAAAGTCTCTTCGAAGCGTATTGGAAAGAATATTGAATTGCTTTACACCGTCTAAAGCATTAAGAGTCACAGATCTTGAGTTAATCGATGATTCTAAAATATTGGTTGATATTAGCAAGATTAGACTCACGATCATAATCGATATCATGACCTCAATCAGAGTAAATCCAGGTAAGGATTTTCTTGATTTATCTTTTTTCAATGAAGCCCTCTCTTACAAAGATCGCTTGCCCAGATTCATTCAGTGAAATGATGATGGAAAACTCATTCAGATACTCAGAAGCGTCTCGTGTCTCTTCTTTCCAGAACCATTCTTGACCCGCCATTTTAATGACCCCTGAGCGACTACCCAAAGAAACTGGATAATCGATGGTTTCCAACATGGCGTATCGATTATTCGCAACCTCTCTCGCAACCACTTTTTCTCTCATGGATTGGGAAGAGATCTGCGCTGAAACAATAATTTGATAAATGGTAACCACGCTAATGCTAAATATCAATAACGCAACCGCGACTTCGATCAAGCTAAACCCCTCTGTTTTTTTAATCTTCGACTTTTTCAATTTCACCATTGGTCCTTACAATAATTTTGTATGTGCCATTTGCACTGTCCATAGTAATGATTGCGCCAGATGTTTCTCCAGAGGGATAAAATGAAAGCATTGGGGCTGGGCTGATATCCTGATCAATTCGGTAATCTATCCCTTGTGCAGACCTGATCGTAACCTCTGTATCTGATGAAATCATATCCAGCAATCCTTTATGATTGGATTGGAGCAATGATGCATCGTTCAAATATTCATCCATATAAATGCCTTCTTCATTTGTGGTTAAGAACCAATGCAATGTCCGACCTTTCAAAATGCTTTCATCAGACATGTATTGGAAGAAATTTTCAGGGGCATCATCAGAAGAATTAAAAATGTTAACCAGATTTGTATTGAGCATCAGGTAGCTCGAGCTGATTCCAATCAAGATCAGAACAACAAGAAGCTCTATTAGTGTAAAACCTGAATTATTCTTGCCAGTTCCCAATGTCGGCATCTTCTCCTTCTCCTCCAATGGTTCCATCTGCCCCGAGAGAGTAAACATCATATTTGCTGTATTGGCCTGGAAATAAATATAGGTACTCATTGCCCCAAGGATCCTGAGGAAGGTTAGAGAGGTATCCATCTGAGGGATATAAGTTCTTATTTCTGAGCCCTTCTGGTGCCGAAATAAGCGATTCTATACCTTGATTGGTTGTTGGATAACTGTAATGCTGAAAACGATAAGTCTCTAATCCTTTCTCAATCTGGGCAATATCGGCTCGAGCTTTCTCAAAGTTTGCCCGATTCATAAATGGCGCCACATTGACAGCCACAATGGTCGTCAAAATACCTAAAATGACAATTACTGCCATCAACTCGATCAATGTAAAACCTTTTTGATGAGAAATCATTTTTAACTTATAGACATTGAATTCATTTGCATTATAGGTATCAGTATCGCCAAAACGATGAGCAAAATAAATGCCCCCATGAAAATAATTACCATTGGCTCAAGCAAAGCAAGCAATAAACTTCGCTTGGTTTCAATTTCTGACTTCATGAATGCGGAGACCTTTTCAAACATTTCAGGCAAATTTCCAGCAATAAAACCACTCGAAATTAACTGAATAAATATTTCTGGATAGATGGATGCCTCTTGCAACAAGACTACGAAATCCTTTCCCTCTTTTAAATCTTTATTGGACTTTTCCATGAGGCTTTCTAAATATTTGTTTGAAAATACTTTTGAGGATTCCTGCATTGCTAAATCCAGATTGATGCCAGAACTCAATAGAAGATGCATGGTACTAGAAAACCTCTCCAATTCAGACTTCAGTATAAAGTCACCTGCAAGCGGCAAAGAAAGCACCCGTCTATGCCATGAAATCAGTTTTGAGGGATTTGAGGATATTTTTTGATAACCAAAATAAGCTGCAATACAAAAAACAAGCATTGCAAAACCTATGAGTGGCAATTGGTTAGAAAAACCAAGCAATGCTCTCGTCAAAAGCGGTAAATCCATTCCCGCTCTGATGAATTGATCGACGACTTGAGGCATCACAAAAACCAATAAAGCCACGATCACCAAAATAGAAAAAGCAATCAAGATCAGAGGGTATGCCAGCGCAGATGTTACTTTTTGCCTGATTGAATCTGATTCCTCCAAATAATCTGACAATTTAGTGAACATGGAATTGAGATTTCCTGATGTATCTCCCGCGGAGACCAGTGAGGTGTATGTATTATCAAAAATATCCGGAAATTTACCCATTGCATTACCAAGCCTTATCCCCTGTATGAGATCTTCCCGAATTGAATAAAATACATTCTTTAAGCGTTTATCATCAATGTGATTGGCAACGATGTTTAAAGTCTCGTCCAGCGGAATCGATGAGCCTAAAAGAGTTGCCATTTGCCTTGTAGCCAAAATAAGAGACTTTTTTTTCACTCTGAGAATATTTCGTTTGGCCGAAAAAGACTGTGCAATCTCTAAGGGAACAAGATTGAGTTCTTTGATGAGTCTCCTTGCATCTCTCTCAGATAGAGCGCTGATATGCCCTGAGAGTTTTTTTCCTTGGGCATCAAATGCCGTGTAATTATATGCCGGCATCTTCCGAGTGATTATTCAGTCTGATGAGCTCATTAACAGAAGTCATGCCTGATTTGATTAGATCTGCCCCCATTTCATGTATGGAGTCACTGTTCTTGAAAGCAAATGATTGAAGCTCTTGCTCTGATGTTTCTTCGTGAATCATGTTTTTCATCTCTGTATCGACTAAGACAGATTCTGCTAGAGCAATACGGCCTTGATAGCCACTCCCATCACACTCCGAACAACCTTTGGGGAGGAAAACTTTGTCTCCGATTTTAAGCCAAAGCAAATTGGCATCATTCTCTGAAATATCACTGGGCACTTTGCAACTCTCGCACAACCGTCTAACCAGTCTTTGTGCGATGATGGTTTTAATGCTGGATGCCAATAGGTAGGACTCAATGCCCATGTCTCTGAGTCGAGTGATGGCGCCCACTGCGCTGTTAGTGTGAACCGTCGACAGCACCAAATGTCCTGTTAGACTGGCTTGAATGGCGATTCTTGCTGTTTCCTCATCCCTGATCTCTCCCAACATAACAATATCAGGATCTTGTCTTAAAATTGATCTCAGTCCAGTCGAAAAACCATACCCAGTTTTATTATTGACCTGCGTCTGTCCGATGCCTGCAAGGGTATACTCAATTGGATCCTCAACTGTGAGTATGTTTTGTGATTGGTCATTGATGTGGCGGATGCTTGAATAAAGCGTAGTGGTTTTTCCAGATCCAGTCGGTCCCGTAACCAAAATTATGCCTTCGGTTGATTTAAGTGTTTTTTTCAAGTTCGAAAGCACAGTTTGGTTAAAGCCCAAATCATCAATATTGATTTGAGACGACTCTTTATCCAGTAACCGTAAGACAATGCGTTCGCCATAAGATGAGGGCAATGTTGAAACCCTCACATCTACATTCTTTTTTCCCAAGGATAAGGAAACCCTTCCATCTTGTGGCAATCTTCTTTCAGAGATATCCAATCTGGATAGAATCTTGATTCGAGAAATGACAATTGGTGCAATCCTTGCATCTTGAGATAGAACTGTTTTGAGTATCCCGTCGATACGAAAACGAACGATGAAAGAATCTTCATAGGGTTCAAAATGGATGTCCGATGCCCTTTGCTTAATGGCTTGACTAATGATTCCATTGATCAGCTTAATGATTGGCGCATCGTTACTTCCACTTAAAAGATCCTCTGTGGGTGCAATTGAATTTGCAAAAGACTTGAGATCAAAACCATCGCCCAACTCTTCAGAGGATATACCCGATTCATTGTCTCCAGAAAAAACTTGGGTCATCAGTTGATCAAAAGTTTCGTGGTCACAATCTTTTAGCTTGAGATCTTGACCTAGGTATCTTGATAACTCGTGATAGGTATTGAGATTGATCGGAGCAGTGCTCAATACCAAACAATAATCATTTTCTTGAAACGCAATGATTTGTCTTGTTCTAACAAAATCATAAGGAAGCAGGCTATTGCCTGAACTATTGATCACTGAATCATTCATAACGATCAATCTCTCAATTATTGACCTTCTGGCATTAGATCAATGATTTTTTCTCGCTCCTCATTCAGTAATCCTTCTGCCTTGATGAAATTATATTTCTCCATGGATACCTGGTTGATGCTTTGTGAGTCGGCTAGAATTTTTGGCCTGAGAAAAACAGTCAGATTTCTTCTGACCACTGATTTTGATGTGCTGCTAAATAATTTGCCCAGAAGCGGAATCCTTCCCAACACAGGAACGCGATTGACTGTTTCCTGAACATCATCATCAATCAGCCCACCAAGAACAATCACTTGGTTGTTATCAACAAGCACAGTGGTTTCAATGGTTCGTTTATTCGTCACCACATCGGTTCCTGCTGTCAGCGCTCCCGCAACGCCAGATACTTCCTGCTTGATTTCTAGAATAACTGAATTGCCTTCATTGATTTGCGGAGTGATTGATAGCTTTACCCCAACCTCTTGTCTTGAGGTGGTTCGAAATGGGTTTGCATTATTCGCGCCAAGACTCTCTCCTGTCGTGATGGGTATCTCTTGCCCAATCACAAGATTAGCAGGTTCATTATCCATGGCAATGATTGAGGGAGTCGATAGAATATTGGAGTTTTGATCTTCTTCAATTGCATTGAGGATCCCCAAAAAACTATCGCCGTCTTTATCAATGTTACCAAATCCAGCAACCAATCCTTGAGTATTGAGGAGTGAATTGGTGGCAAGGGCACCGAGTGTTGCACTATCGCCGCCTTCGATTGCATTTCCTGTAATGGCCAATAAATCAGGCGTTTGACTGCTTGGAAAACGGGTAATGCCAATTGGGATATCAGAATCTTTGAAGATTGTGTCAATCCCAAGGTTCTTTGCCGCCGTCTCTGAAAGCTCGACAATGATGGCTTCCACTAAAACTTGTGCCCTTCTGATGTCAATCTTTGCAACAAGATTTCTGATCAAATCAAGATTTGAGTCTTCGGAAGAGACAATCAGTGAATTGGTCTTTTCATGAAAAGTAACCACGGGTTTTTGTGCATCAGATTCTGATTCAAAACGGGGTGAAACAGTATTAATAATCGCTGCAACCTCATCGGCTTTGGCATATTTCAGATAAATAACGGCCACTGTGCCATCGTTTTGCACATCCTCATCCAAGGTCTGAAGGGTTTTTTCTATATTCTTTGTAACCACCTTGCTTGCAGACAAAATAACGCTGTTGGATTGGGTGAATGGAATGGCAATAAAATTGTTGATCGTTGGATTGCTCTGCACCTTTAATTTATCTAAAATTCTGACTGCTTCAACCGATGATAAATTTTCCAATTTAATAATACTGATCTTTGCAGAATCATTCATATCAAGTTGGTTCAGCAGTAATTGAATCCGATCGACATTACTTTTTCGATCGACCAAGATGATTGAATTGATGGATGGAATGCTTGATAGGTGTGACTGCCTTCCTGTGATGGGTTTGAGCATTGGAAGCACTTCAGCAGCTGTGCGGTTTTCTAATAAGAAAATTTTTGTGATGAAATCGCCCTCTAAATCAGAGGTATTGTTGTCTCGAGTGGCTTCATTTTCAGGGACAATTCGAACAATATTGCCTTCATTAATCGTACTAAAACCATTGACTTGGGCCGTTCTTAAATACACCTGCCATACTTGTTGCTCATCCAGCAGTGAATCTGAGAATATAGTGACCTTGCCTTTGACTCTTGGATCCAAAATAATTGTTTTCTTCGAAAATCTTGCAATATCTTGGGTCACCTTTCTGATATCGACATCATCGTAATTGAGTAAATAAGTTTCCTGGCTTATGCCTGAATGCATGAACAATACAGCCAGAACCAATGGAAGTAGGACTAATCTTTTATACGCATGCATCATTGCCCTACTCTGTTTTCAATTTCAAAAACCCGGCCCGATGCACTGAAGGTGATTTTATCTTTCTCAACCGTTGTCAATGTGTATCGATTATCCAGAAGCTCGCCTTCTTGAATCACATATTCCTGATTATTTTTCTTAAGCACCACAGATGATCTTTGCCCACTTGATGCTCTGTAACCAATGACTTCATAATCAAAATCATCGGACACTTGCTCAGTGACCACTGGATTGACAGCAACAGGTTGGCTATTGATCATAGACTGGCCATTTGGAAACTTGAGATCAGCAAGATTCGGTCGAAGCGACCAAACATCATAACTGATATAGAGATTAACCATAAGAAGGCTAATAAGCATCAAAAATATAAAATGTTTTATCTGTCTGATTTTCATGAAAAAAATGAGCCACACATGCGGCCCAGGAAATAAAAATTAATAGGATTATTATTACATAAATATTTTAGTTAGAAAGAATTAGATTTATATAATATAAATGTGATGCAATTAGATCCTCTTATCTAATAATTGTAATGGATACTAATGCCTATTTCGCCATACTTCTTATCAAATTGATGCTCTGTTCTTTGGTTGAAAGTAATGGGCTGAAAACCGATTAAGTTATTTTTATAAACATCACCATAGAATTCAATTGATATTGCATTGAAATTCGTTCTTAAACCTAAACGAAGCTTGGCGTTGTATGAGGGAACATCATTAATCTCCTTATAATCATCAAACTTAAAGAATCTGAATTGCGTTTGGTAAAAAAGATCGAAACTTTCTTTGGAAAAAATTAACCCTTTCAGGTCAAGGTTCAGCTGATGAAGCTTCCATGGTTCTCTTTGTGGCAATCGGCTGAGTGTTTGATCAATGAGGCTTCCTAATGTTTGGCCATCAAATGACAACCCCAGTAAAAATGGTGAGGCTATGGCTTCAATGGGTGTTTTCCAATCATATTGATGGTCAGTTGATGTTATACCAATGCTAATTTCTTGGAAGAAATTAGCCTTTAGCTCTTTTATATATGAAGCGGTGTATGATTTTGTTTCAGCATTGAGGGTAATTAATGAACCGTTCATACCTTCATAGATTGGGTTGGTGGATGTAATCTGTATATCTGATTCATCACATGATCCAATAATTAAACTACCAAACCCATAACAATCAAATACTTGATCATCCGGCATTTGATTTGAATAACCAAAACGGAAATAACTTCCTTGATCTAAATTATAGTAAAAGTCTATTTCATCGGTTATAACATCCAGAGAAACATCTTTAGGCTCTGTGCTTCTCAATAACTCAAGCCCAAGATCTGATCGACCAATTATCAAGCCATATTTTTCGCCAATATATCCAATTGATAATTTACTGGATTTAGTAGATTCAAATGATTCAGGTGGCTCAGGCAAGAAACTCCAATCATCCTGCATGACTTTATACTCATAAGATAATCTTGCTCCTTCATTGGCTTTCGCATGAGAGCTGCAGAAAAGAAATGTGCCGAGAATAAAGGCGATTGTTTTTATATCTAGATTCAACAAAGCCAAATTTCTGTAACGACAACCCCTATAATGATTTAAATATTCGAGAACTCTATTTACCCTCTCACGGAATGGGTTTGGTTTTCAAGAGTAAAAAATCTGGATGGCAATAATCAATAAAGCAGACAATGCCAAACCGCTCCCAAACGGAACCCTGCCCTTATAGTCAGATCTTTTGAATACATAAATCTGAAGACTAAGAAGTGAGCCAAGGAGTATAACAAAGCTTAGCATTTGATACCCTAATAGAGCACCTATTGAAGCCAATAAAATAAAATCGCCTCCTCCTATGCCCTCTTTTTTTCTCAAAAGAAAATATATTTTATTAATCAAGTATAAAGAGAAATAACCAACCAATACACCAATAAGTGAAGATTGCAGATCCGTGAATAGACCCTGGCCTGAATTTAGTATCAGTCCCAATATAAGCACCTGAATACTTAGATAAACCGATAATGATAAGTGCTTAAAATCAATAATAAATTGGGCATAGAGCGATGAAACTACCAAAAAAAATAATATTGACTCTATAAGGGTAGGAAATAAATTCGACCATACAATCAATGCCATCAATAAAAGATGTAATATTTCATTGCAGAAATAAAATGGGCTGATTGATTTTTTGCAGAATGTGCATTTCCCTCTTTGTAATAAGAAGCTTAAAAGTGGAATCAACATGTAATATTTTAGGTTCTTCCCACATGTCTCGCATCTTGATCTTGGTGAATAAATGGTAACCCCTGATTCAGAGTCAATCATTCTCGGAAAACGAATGATGTAACTACCAACAAAGCTTCCATATGAGAGCCCAAGAAGGCATAGAAAAGCATTGATCAAAAACATCTGATTTTTTTACTACTGAGACTAGTCTTCAATATTTGGTAGTTGGTAATCTTTAAACTGTTGTCGTAATTCAAACTTTTGGATTTTTCCAGTTGCAGTGTGTGGCAATGAGTCGACAAAAACGACATCATCAGGAATCCACCACTTTGCAACTTTCCCATCAAACCAAGCAAGAATTTCTTCTTTTGTAACGGTCTCGCCTTCTTTGGTTTGAACCAAAAGCAATGGCCTTTCAGACCACTGTGGATGATAAACCCCAATCACAGCCGATTCGGCAACTTTAGGGTGATCGGTAGCAGTGTTCTCAAGATCGATTGAGCTGATCCATTCTCCACCAGATTTAATCACGTCTTTTGTACGATCGGTAATGGCCATGAATCCCTTTGGATTAATGGTT
>MPLX02118176.1_pt1 | contig 12121 bp, 5 predicted proteins | sample 1617341 | NCBI WGS metagenome assembly MPLX02 (sample SAMN05944804, study PRJNA350692) | marine metagenome | biome: marine; feature: ODZ; material: water; isolation source: 120 m water sample filtered on 0.2 um supor filter | place: Pacific Ocean | collected 2012-04-08 | depth 120m m | reverse complement strand
TCGGCACCACTATTCACCAATAATGTTTTCTTGGGAAAATCACCGGGCGTCATGGCGTTCAACTTTTCTGCCAGTGCCACGTAAGGTTCGTAGGGGGTCACAGTAAAACAGACGTGAAGGTAGTCGTCAACCTGACTTTTTATCTCATCAGTGATAACAGGATTTCCATGTCCGGTGTTCATGGCACCGATGCCTCCGGCGAAATCGATGAAAATATTCCCGTCAACGTCAGTGATAGTCGCTCCTTCCGCTTTCGCCGCATAAACAGGTGCCACCGATGAGTGGGCATCCACCACCGCTTTCGTCCGCCGCTCAGCCAACTCATTACTCTTTGGACCGGGGATATCAGTTTTTTGGTTTACCACACCCATCAGATCTTTCTCCTGCAACAACTAGATTGCTTCAATGTAACAAAGAAGAATTTCATAACTGGTCACAAAAATAACCTGTTTTGATCAATTATTTATTTCAGGAGCATCAGTTTTTTGACTGATTGGAAATCAGTTGACTTCATCCGATAAAAATACATTCCAGAGGATACAGATTGCCCAAAGTCATCGGTACCGTTCCAGGTAATTGCATATCGGCCGGGAGTAGAAATCCCATCAACTAATGTCCTAATCTTTCTGCCCGTTAGATCATAAATAATTATCCTAACCAAACCATTGTCTGGAACATCATACCGAATGGTCGTTACCGGATTAAACGGGTTGGGATAGTTCTGATGAAGGGCAAATGTAGATGGCAAAGGTGCTTCAAATTCCAGTTCAATATCCCTGTGTGACATTGAGTTGAACTGTATCTCAGATGAAAGTGTGTCACCATCATAAATAAATGTTAATAATTCACCCGCCTTCAAGCCATCTGTTTCCTCTGTGGTAAAGTCATCACCATAAACAGGTGAATTACGTAGCATACCACCTGAAGTTATTCCAACCGCACCAACCGTTTTCCCTCCCTCTGAAACTACCTTCACCACATCCCCTACAGTATACTCTCCCGTTATCTTACCCTTTAAAAACATAAAGGACGGTGTCGGCTTAACCTCTGTATGTCTAATGGGATGGTTTACAGCCAGCTTTCCAAATGCCTGGACCTGAGCAGGGAATGAAAAACTCGACACAGCTTGGTTTACCTCCACCCAGTATCCTCTGGTAGGCTTGAGGACATTCAGGGTATTGCTACCAGCCGCATTTGGCTCGTAAACCAAAGCACCCTGGTCAAAGCCTATAACATATCGAAGATTATCTGAAGAAATGAGATCAGCAAAAGCGTCTTCTATGTTTAAATCGTAATCAGGGTAATAAGAAATCAGGTTCCAACCCGCTGATAATGAGACTGATGCATCAGCTAATACCTTACCCCTGAAGTATATTATATTGGCAGACTTTGCAACCTTTACATAGTAACCATCCTTGCTGCTTAGAGTACCCAGTGTGGAAGAAGGATCATCAGGACTGTAATAACCCTTCGGACCTGAAACATATAATAATTGATCGCTATTGATTAAAGTACCCAATATATCTTTCGGGCGAGATTTTACACCATCAAAAGGAACAGAGATCAAGTTCCATCCCTCATTTAACGATATGTCATAGGCGACAGACAAACTATCCTGAGTAAATGAAAGACTGGGCCAGGCACTTGTTTTAGGAGCAAATCCAGACCAAACAAGATAAATGTCAGTCGGAATTCCATCTTTAAGCAATTTTTCTTTACTATTAAAAGACAAGCTATCCCCTTGAACTGATGTGCCCAATGCAAAAGAATGCTCTCCGCCTGATTGTATAACATTACTCAGATCCAATGAAAGAATGGAATCTGGTACGAGAGATATAAGGGTGTCAATTGGAGTTAGAAGACTGTGGTCAATAACACCAATATTGTCATTTCCGAACGATTCATTCCACCCTTTGTAATTATATTTGTACAATATCACTCCGCTATTGAGAGAATGGACTTTTTCAGGAACAAGATTAAGATTAATTCTATAGCTTTTATTGACTGATGATGGAATATCAAATCTTAAAAAAGCAAGATTCTTATTTGATATAGTTAAATTTTTTGTCTGGATCGGATTAAGGGTACTAGCTGCGGCCGTTATATCAACTGAACGATCATTTAATGGATGTACTTTGTCTTCTACAGTAAAAGTCCAGTTTCCACCGCTGATGCCATCTACCGTTACGGACCAGTTATAAGTTTGTCCAGGTAAAAAATTTCCAAATAGTACATTATTTGGATAATCAAAATTTACAGTCCGGTTTACACCGGGACCGCTTACCGTAACTGTAGCCGTTGTTCCTGAATAATCTTTCTTGTAGGGATAATTCCAGGCCAGACCATATTCCATTGAAACATCTCGAGCTCCATCTCTGGGTATAGGAACGCTGGGGTAGGCATAGCGGAAGCCTGGGATCCAATAAACAGAATCGCCATACTCATATGCGCCAATATCTGGAGCTGAGCCTATATATTTTCTATTTTGTCCCGGATATAATGGCGGATGATTTAAATCTATGTCTTGCCCATCGTTGACACCAGGGATTACAACTCCAGCATCAATCAGAACAGATCCTTTTTTGGGACGAAAATCATAATTCTGGACATGATCGTTATACCACGGATTTTCACCAAACATTTCCACGAGTTGTTCGTCAGATCTTCCGCGGTTATTAATAAATGGGTCTTCAAGCTCTAAATGTGGAAAAGAATATGATAATGTTCTATTATCTGTAGGAAATACCCTACCATACCATATACCTGAAGTATTAAGTAAGAATTCAGGGCTAGACAATAATGGTGACCCATTAGTTACCGCTGGATCACCACAATCTGGTGAATAACACTGTAAAGACCACCCTGCTAAACTATTGTGTATTTCACTGTTAAAGTTCCCTTTATTGTTGAATTGGTCTCGGCCCGAAAAATTAGTCATCAAACTATCTCTTTCATCACTTCCATGCTCTCCACAATACTTATGGTTGGGTAATGATATATCATGTTTATAAGTATCATATCCCATAATGTGATATAGCTTATGCTTATCACCTTTTAATCGGTATCCTCTTTTTTGCCCAGCTGAGATGACATTATGAATCATACCGTCATGCCCTGCACACCAACTATCAAAACGAATTCCATTCCTATTTCCATTGAAAATCCAACTAAAACGAGTAGTAGACTTTATTGTATTACCAGTGGTCCTCTGAATTGCTCCAGCATCAGTATCCATATATTGATTTTCAATTCTAACATATTCCATTAACCCACGTAAGCCAGGATTGAGACCTCCGTTGCGAACATGATTTACTGTAATATATCTCCAAATACTAGGCCCGATATTATTGTCGTTGATCCAGTCAAGGTTATCACATTCCCTGCAATTACCAGCTGTTGAGGGAGAAAATGTGGTGTTGACAAACCAATCGTTATATTGGAATAATACATTCTCTACAAGTGGATATAGTACACCCATCATTTTAAAGGGATGACCATCAACAACATATTGAAATATGCAATTTCTAAAGGTATTGTTTCTACCGGCATGAAAAATATTACCCCTCCAATTCCAATATAAACCAAGTTCGTAATGTCTTAAACCCGCTTCCCAGCTATGAGAAAATTTTGAGTCTTCTACTGTAATATAACTTGAATGCTCAAAATAAATTGCACCTGCAAAAAAATGGATGTTTTTAAATACAAGATTATCCGAATATGCAAAATCTAGGATGTTTGATCTCACGCGCACTCGAACATTTGTAGGATTGGGCATATTATTACCTGGATAAAGATATAATGTATTTGTTTGCGGGTCGAATGACCACTCTTCGAGAGTATCCAAATTTCCCAACTCACCAGGATTGTAAATAGGCATTGTCCTAAGTGCGTACTCGTAAGGAGCAGTATAGTCTATTGACCAAATAGAACCTGGCTCTGGATTATCAGGGTTTCCTGTTGTTGGATCGGTAGGGTTTTTGAAATTGACTGGCATTGCAGGTATCATGAACCTATCATCAACCCAGACACCATAAATGCTGTCTACTTTTATTCCAGCTTGATAGGAAATATCATGCATATCTAATTCAGCTTTATATATGCTATGGCCATTGAGAGAATAAGGCTCCCAATTAGCTTTAGCAGAAACTGTGCCATCCAGGATTACATTAGCATTTTCGCCTTCTATGGTTATTTTGGGTCCTTCTGTTTCATAAGACGGATTTAGTTCGTGGCGAAACAACAATTCAGGATAACGTCCTTCCATTATTTTAATGTTATCTCCCGCCTGAACATCATCTAAAGCATTGTTAATTGTTAGATACGGACAATCAAAAGTGCCATCAGGAGATGGACAAGAATTTGAATAGTATCTTTGACGAATTTCTGCATGCTTAATAGTTGCATGATTATTATTTGATGTACGATCAATAAGTTTCCATTCATTATTGGTATCCATAGGATAATAGGCCACTAAACCAGTCTCATCGCCATTTAAAATATCATCCATAGATGATTCGATTTCTTGTTGAGTCCTGGCCAAGCTCCAAACTCTAACCTCATCAATTTTCCCTCGCATCTTTTTGCCAATTACATCTAGCGGCTTTTGAACTGGGGTCTTTCCTTCTGCAACACGAGAACTGTCAACCATTATGCCATCAACATATAATTTTGAATCTGTTCCATCAAATGTGTATGCAACATGATGCCAAGTATCAGGAGACCTCACATTGTTAACATTAGATATTATTTCGTCACTGCCTGTTCCGAATCCATACTTAATTGAATTTGACTTATGTAAAATGATCATTGGAGGTTCATCAATGTCAGATCCATCACCAATACTCTCAGTCCCAATTATTGTTATATTACCCCCCCAATCTCTGGCATAAAACCAGGCTTCAAGTGTAAATGCATTACCTAGAATTGGGAAGGTTTCAGGCAAAAATATTCTATCACTTGTCCACTTGGGTTCATAACCATCAAAACCCCCATGATAATCAAATTCATCAAAAAAGGCATAGTTATCGATCTGATATTGTGAAAAAGCTTTGTTGTCAACAATTAACTCACTTCCAATCAATAGAAGTGGGCTAATAAATAATAATAGAGTTTTTCTCATCGAATGAAATTTTTATGGTAAATCTGTAATAATATGAAAAAAGGTTATCTATTTTAGTAAAAGCATTTTACGCGTTTGCCTGAATGATCCAGCTTCAATACTGTATAAATAAACACCACCACTCACAGTGCGACCAAAATTATCTCTTCCATCCCAGACAACTGTCCTGTTGCCACTAGTCTGTGACTGATTGACCAAAGTCCTTATCCTTTTACCCGTTATATCGTAAATAGTAAGCCTGACGTAACTGTTTTCAGGTAAATCATAATTTATTGTAGTTGAGGGATTAAATGGATTGGGATAATTATGGTGAAGTGCAAATTGCTCAGGTAGCTGGGAAGGTATCTCCTGATCTGGAGAGTGAATGCCTAGTGATGTAACTGTAATAAGAAGGGAATCATTTGCAGTTAATTCACCATCGCTGATTGAAAAGGGCACGATTAAAGTGCCGGAAAAATCCAATGAAGGTTTAATGGTGTCTCCGGATATTGAGTAGTAATTGCCCTGTTTTATAGTCAATGTGCAAACGTCATTATCAGGGTCATTATAATTAACAGAATCAATGATGAAAACATAAAGGCTGTCATTATTTATGGTGGGGCTGGGAACGTCTGTAATCTGGGGCGAATCATTAACTGAAGTAATTGTGATGTTGAGTGTAGTTGTGTCAACTCCATCATACCCATCATCAACCCAGACTGAGATATGAATAACCGAATCAGCCCAAACTCCAAATTCATCATAGGGAGTGAAATAATTTTCTACGAGTGTTGATAAACTCAAAAAATGACCGTTCACAAAAGATGATCCTATCAGACCGGAAACATCCATGCTGTCTGAATCAAATGTTATTTGAGATAAAGCCTGTTCTTCATCAGAAATGTAATCAGCCAAACTGAATAGCACTGAATCACTGTCCTCTAACAGCGTTAGTTCAATCGGGGAAACATCCAGCCAGGCAGGAGGCGTATTCACTTTACATATAATGACTTTATTGGATGAAACAGGATCACCAGAGAGTTCGTCGTCTGAAGCATATACTTTAGCAAGCCAGGTATCATCACAAGACAGCAGTGTTGGAAGTATTCTTCTTGAATTATTCATTTCCGCAACCAAAACATCATTTTTGTACCAGGATATGTATACAGTTGTATCAGTTGAACCTTCAGGATCAGAAACCATGTAAGATAAGATCAATGTATCGCTTGCAATCACGATAGATGGTGAAATTGCAACTTGGGTAACATCTGGAGGGTCATTTCTATCTAAAACACTTATCTTACTTGAAAAAGTAGGCCCCAAATTTTCTGATTGATTTCGATCATCCGGCTGAATATTAACATTGAGCTCGCCCGCATAATTGTAATCAGGAAAAAGTGTGTCACCAGCAAAAGTGTAATTATCACCCTTCTGAATAACTATTGAAAATGGTGCCACATCATCTACATCTGTTATATTATAATAATCAGATTTAACTACAATAAAACTGTCCTCTAAAACTGTAATAGTGCTATCCTGCTTGGAAATCACCGGGGGATCATTGACAGCATTTATGTTTACGGTAAATGACGTATCCACAGTCAGATCGTTAGAAGTCCCTTCCATGGTAATGGTCACATTACCATTTTGGTTTTCCAAGTAATCCAGAGTGAGGGTGTCGCCGGAAACAGACGTTGAAATTTTTCCACTGGGTGAATTGCCCGTAACAGTCTTGGTTATATCACCGTCTTCATTGTCTACATCAGTAAATGTACTGGAAATATTAATGGACGTATTGGGGGCATCTTCGAGAATGATAAAATCAGCAATCGCATTCTTCACCTCAGGTGCATCATCCACCGGTAGTACTTCAATTTCCGCGGTAAAAACTGCACTGGTAGAAAGTCCATCACTTATCTGAAAAGGAACTTGGATCTTACCATTATAATTCTTCTCAGGCTGGAGTGTATCGCCATTTATGGTATAGTGCTCCCCCGCTGCTATCGTCAGTTTAAGCTTGCTATCGGCAATATCATCCTCATCTGAATATTTCAAATCATTAATACTAAAATCATAGGCAGTATCTTCATTGAATTGTGTAACAAGGCATTCCTCAATCACCGGGTCCACATTGTAATAGAAGTCAAAGATCGCAGTGGGATCATCATAGCCATTAATTGGAATAAAATTATTACTGGCCCAGCCGCTATGTGTTATGGGCTTACCTGTACTGTCTACTTGAACAAGAACTACATTACGGCTGGCATCCCATAGTTTTAGAGTGAAATCCTCCCCTTGATTCATCCCTTCATCAATATCACTTGTTATCGAATTATCACCGTATAAAATAAAGTTGCTACCATCAACACCAAACCTGACGTCATTATTTGAACTTACAAGAGGAGCTGACCCTACAGTATTTCCGCTGGAATCAAAGGCCGCAATCCAATCACCGGCTGATGCCATACTACCATTTAACCGAGCCGTACCCTGAACCACGCCACCGCTATTAGTAATAACATGTTGAAAATTATTCGGCACGTTTGGGTTTATTATTACCTTAAATGTAGTCAGGAGTGTATCAACGCCAGTATTAGCTCTACCACCACTATCCTTCACTTTTACGGTTAAATTAACCGTGCCGTGCGTTTCAGGAGCTGGTGTAAATGCAATACTACCGGTGGCTTCTGGCGATGTATAACTGACAGTAGGGTGAGGAATGAGTGTTGTGTCATCGCTTGTGGCCGTTATTGTAATACTCTGTTCAGAATGATAGTCTGCATCAGCAATGCCTGAAAGGTTGACTGTCTTCTCACCGGAATCTTCATCGACCTCAATATCCGAAAGACCGTCCATAAGAGGTTGTGCATTGGCAGGTGAATTGAGACTGTTCTCATAGGCCCCAATATCAGGGTTGTTGTCCGTAGGTCTTGAATTACCATTGAAATCCACTCCCACCGGTGTTGAATTCGGTGAAAAAGAAACATCATTAGTCCCATAGCCTATGGCTGGTGAATTATTCTTCAATGTAAAGTCATCAAACGTAGGGTTATTAAACAACGGATCAGTTACAAAAGTTGTATTGTCAATGTCGATGATATCATTATTATCCGATATCTTTATAGTTGTTAAGCCTTGCATGATGGAGTTCCTGGCCTCAAACCTACCTGCAGCAGTTCCAGTGCCTCCAAAAATCACCTGTTCGGATGCTTCATTATTCCATAGTATAGAGTTATAAAAATAAATATTTGACCCAGAATCTGAATATAGCGTTCCTTTTTCAGGTGCGGTATTCTTTGATATCGTAGAATGGTAGATTCTTACCACGGCTTGTGAATTAGCATAAATGACACTGCCATTACCTATACCAAGACTCCCCTCTTTAGCAAGATTCCCGTAAAAAATTGGGTTGATAAGATTCAATTCCGCATTTGATCCTTCAATGTTAATAGCGCCACCATATACTGATGTATTACGTACAAACAATGATCTTTCAATCCTTGGCTTTGCTTCAGTGACAAATATTCCGCCACCTTTGGTGGCTGCAGAATTTCCAGTAATTAAAATATCATATAGCTCAATTTGATTTGTAGCATGTATCATATAAAAACCGCCACCATTACCAGTAGCAATGTTATTTGCTACCTTAGAATTATAGATTTTCAAACGACCAGATTTTCCACCACCCCACACTCCACCGCCGTTAATTGCTTCATTTGAAATAATTTCGACCCTTTTAAAAACAGGATTAGCTTTCTTTATTTTTTTGGGAAGAAATACTCCACCGCCTGAATTTGCTTTATTATTATTGACCTTAACGCTATCCAATAATAGATCACTATTATTGCCAATATAAATACCGCCACCATAACCAACATTGGATTCGCCGTTATTACTAATTAGTGAGCTATCAAGAATTGCATCACTAGTATTAAAATAAATACCTGCTCCGTATAAAACGGTTACACCAGTAGAATTAGCATTATTGATTATTACAAGATGTTTTAAGGATGGACTCGAAGATTTAGTATAAATCCCACCTCCATATTTTGAACCATTAATCATCAATCCATTCCCATTTTGTAAGGTAAAGCCCACAAGCTTTGCTGATGAGGTCTCACCACCAATAAAAGTAACCACCGACGCACTATCACTATTAGATGGAGAACCACCATCGATAATTGTCTCGGATACATAACTCTTATCGCCAGTAGTAAGCGTAAGAGATCCTACAGTTATATCCTTACCTCTGAAATTGATGTTCTCTGTGTAAGTCCCCGGTCCAACAAGAATGATATCACCGTTGGAAGTATTGTTGTGTTCGATGGCGAACTGAATTGTCCTGAAAGGACTGGTCACGGAACCATCTCCTGAACTATCTGATCCAGAAGTATCCACACTGACCTGCTCGCAGAAAACAACTGAAACTGAACACAGTAAAATAGAAATTGATTTTCTCATCATTCTCTAACTTCATCTATCTTACCCTGAAATCTTGTTCCAATAAATTTAACAGGGGTATTTATTGGAGAAATACCTGCTGCAATACTAGAATTATTAACTTCACTGCCATTAACAAATAATTTGTAATCGCTGCCATCAAAGGTTACAGCTACATGATACCAGCCTGGCGTTGAAATAACATCGTTTACAACTACACTGTACCAATTTGAACCATCGCCAAATCCATACCATATACTTTTACCGTAATCGTGAGTCCTAATGTAAGGTGATAGATTATTATTGTCTGACGGTGAATAACCTATAACCTCTTGTGTATTGTATCCATTTTGGTCCGAAAATATCCATACTTCCTGTGTAAAAGTTGAACCCAAGGTAACAGCTTTATTTGATAGATCAATGGTATCAGGAGTTATCCAACCGCTATTGTGTGGTGTTTGATTATTGAAATTAAAAGGATCAAATCGAAGGAAGTTATCTGTTTGATACTGTGACAGGGCGTTTTTGTCCACAACCAAATCGCTGGCAATAAGTAGAAGCGGACTGAAGATAAATATTAAAAATTTTTTAATACTGGCAGTATCCTAATAGAACTTATTTTTCGGCAGTAACATAATCAAAATTATGGTGGATAAACCGGGGTGACGCTACGGCATTACCACGTAAATGACGTAATTGACCCTATTACAGGGCTTTTATGAAGCGATGTTACTGGCAGAAAAAAATATAGATCATTGTCAAGGATATATATCTAACCTATGGAACTTTTCCTTTGAACACAGCGTAACAGAATAAAATGATCAACAGAGGCTCGCACGGGTTGAGTCTCCGGCGAATTCGTGAGAGGAGGGAATGTCCCACGACATTTCCTCCTTTTTTATTTGCCCAGCTTAAACAATAAACCAAGGAGACCCACTATGGATTCAAGAAAAAAAGAAATCATTGTCCTTACGACCTTCACAGCAGTTGCATTGGCTGCCATTGGCATCGGAATTAATCATAACCAATCCCGAAAATCGGAACCACACAAAGCTGTTGAAAAAGCCGTGGAAAGATTCACCCCTACCTCAGAAGTGGGAAGCATCCTCATTTCACACTCGAAAACGGCTTTCGAAGAACCTGTCTCCGATGAACCGAATGAGATGAATGTTGGCCTGACTGATTCCTTCCAACCGGAATACAACGGTGAAAACAACGTGGACTGGACATTCTCAGAAGCTTTTGCTGATGCCCGCTTGCAACTGGGACCGGGTCGGACGTTCATCTGGAATTCCCGGCCTTTTACCACCTTCTATGCTGAAGAACTATCCATTCTGGCCGGAGATCAACTGGCTGCATCGGACAGTCTCCAGCCTGGAGAAAAAGCAGACACTACAGCTCTAGAAGAAGAATAACTGATCGAGGCGCTCCCCCTCCTCGCGCCTTGATGCCACCGGGCCGGCTTTTGTGCCTATGGTACCCGTTCTTGCGAGCGGAGTGTCACAGGCCGGGCCGGCCCTATTAATTTTCAATAATCATTTGACATCCGTCCAATAGTCAAATTGGTCTCTGAATAACATTATTGTGATCATGGAGGCGATCATTGAAAAACCTTTTCCAAATTATATTCAGCCTCTGTGGCAAATCAGTCTTAATTATGCTATATTGAAATACAAGACAAAAAGAAATGGAGACGAAAGTGCTAAACAGATTTACTAAAAAAACAGAATCAAAATTTTCCCGCCGTTCATTCATTAAAACAGGCCTGGCAAGTGCTGCGGTTTCAGCCTTACCTGGGTGCGACTCGCAGATTGATGTTCAAATCCGTCGTAATTTGATAAAACCGGTCGGTCTGGATGACGCTGCCTGGAAAAATGTGAGATCCCAGTTTATGTTAAAAAATGGCGTCACCTACATGAATAACGCCAGTCTCGGAATGCCCCCGGCTGTGGTAGCGGAAGCTGTCTGCAAAGGTTATGAAGCTATCTCCAGAGAACCCCTTCACGGAAAGCATGACCTCCAGGATAATATTGCCAAGGAAGTAATTCCCCATCTGGCAAAAACCTTTGGTGCTGAAGCAGATGAAATGGTTCTCACCCGGAATGCTTCAGAAGCGCTTCATCTCCAAGCTATTGGTCTTGAATTAAAACGTAGGGATGAAGTGATTATTACCACCCAAGAACATCCAGCTGGACACAGACCGTGGATGTTCCGGAAAGAAAATGAAGGTGTTAGGATCAAGGAAGTGTTCATCCCCAGTCCCCTGGATAGCGAGAATGACGTGGTAAATCGTTTGGAAGAGGCTATTACTCGAAAAACCAAAGCACTCAGTTTTTGTCATGTCACTCGGGGAGGGCACAGATACCCGGTAAAAAAATTGGCTGCCATGGCCCGAGATCGGGGGATAATCACATTAGTGGACGGTGCCCAGGCGGCGGGACAGTTCCCTATTAATCTCCACGATCTGGGATGTGATGCGTACGGTGTGAGCCTTCACAAATGGATCCTGGCTCCGGCCGGCACCGGTTTTCTGTACGTTCGACAGGATGCAAGAGAAAGGATCAGATCAGCCTTCGCCCCTGA
>MPLX02011323.1_pt1 | contig 12124 bp, 16 predicted proteins | sample 1617341 | NCBI WGS metagenome assembly MPLX02 (sample SAMN05944804, study PRJNA350692) | marine metagenome | biome: marine; feature: ODZ; material: water; isolation source: 120 m water sample filtered on 0.2 um supor filter | place: Pacific Ocean | collected 2012-04-08 | depth 120m m | reverse complement strand
CTGTGCTATGCCACCATATAGCAATGTTCGCAATACCGGGCGCAGTGAAGTACCAACGACATTGAAGCTTTCCCCAACCTCGAGGCAATCCAATGACACGGGGAATATCCCACGCGCAGGAAACGCTTTAGTTAAAGATAAGCCGTGCAATTGCATCATTGATACAAACCCAACAAAGCGTCCGGTTTGATAACATTTCTTCTCTAACGAGATCGACCCCTGGCAGATTTATATCTCTCTTTGCAAATGACATCTGTGAAGTCCCGCGCTGTTTCAATTTACCGCCACAGCCGTCGCAGACTACCGTTCTGCAGTTAGATGGGGTGAGGGTTTTAGGCATTCTCGACCAGCTCTTTAATACACGCTGCACACTTTAGAGCGTTGCAGAGGAGTCCTTCAGGAAGTGGGCCACACCCTCTGGCGTATTGACCATTCCCTCATCCCCTGCCTTCCACCCTGCGGGACAGACCCGGCCGTTTTCCTCAAAGAACTGTAGGGCCTGAACCATCCTGAGAAGTTCATCCATATCCCGCCCCAGCGGTTCATCATTCACCACCATGTGTCTGATGACTCGGTTGCGATCTATCAGAAACGTGGCTCGCATGGATACACCTGCTGGATAGTAACTGCGCCCCTCACCTGCCAGAATCCCATACCTTTGTGAAATCGCCCTATCAAGATCCGATACGAGGGTGAAATTGATATCCCCAATCCCCCCCTGATCTTGAGGGGTATGCCGCCAAGCGTTGTGCGTCCACTTCGAATCGACACTGACCCCGATGGCCGCGCAATCCAGACCCTCTAACGCAGCAGTCCTGCTGGATAGCGCGAGAATCTCTGACGGACACACAAACGTGAAGTCCATCGGGTAGAAAAATAAAACAGCATATCGTCGGCTGATCTGGTCGTGCAGGTTGAAATGTTCTACCAATTCACCCGTTGCGGTACAGGCCTGGGCCGTAAAGTCTGGCGCTTCTTCGCCAATGAGTAATCCCATGCATTGCTCCTTGCTTCGAACGCTTGCTCTTTGGATAAAAGGTGGACCCAAAGTTCATGGGTTGACAGTTCCTATGAGTATTATCATAATACGAATCGTTCTCATTTGCAATACCACTCTACGTATAAACCACAAATCTGAAGAGATGTCGAGTGCGAAATCGACCGAATGCCCATAACAAAGTACAGATGACACACAAAACCATTTCAACCGCTGAAGGTTCACAAAACGATTCGGTAGAGGCTCTGTGCGCGGCACTGCTCTACATGATGTCTTATTACCCCCGATCTAACGACCCACAGTTGGCGACTGAAATCGCCAAGCATCTGACATGGCTGGAACAAGTCGCAAAATCCAAAGGCTGTAAGGCCTTGGGGGAGACTGCCCACCGGCTCCTCGCATTGCACTGGAGTCCGGGACAGACCGTGCACTGAGGCTCACTGCATGTGCCTAGAAAGTAGCTCAAGATTCTCGACCTTCGTGGCAGATTCTCTCCCCCCGGCACAAGGCCTGGGTGGCCCTGCATTGAATCGGGCGCAAGCGACCCCACCGGCATCGGCTGGGGGTCACAACAACACGACCCGGACCCGGGTACATTTATGGAATCTCGAGGCCAAGTACCTGTGTGCGATCGTCGGGACGTGCACAACAATCTCCGAGATGCGAAAACTGGCCATCAAGTCTCAGATCGACAGCCCGGGACAATATTCAGACTACCAACTACACAATATTTTCGTGAATGCGGCGCATGATGGCAGTCGTCCTGGCAGGTTGCTGGAAAAACTACTTCAACAGAAATTTCGAACTACCATCGCGCGCTACCGGGTGACCCCTGAGTCGGAATTCGGCGCTCTCTGGGAAAATGCCTTAAAAGGCGGGGATGTCGCCGGGTCCTACTATACCCTGCTGACCAACTCGCGAACTCCAGCCGTGGTTCAAGAGAAGGCGGTAGGCGATATTCACATGCTGTCCCATATATCAGGGGCATCTTGTCGCATAGATCTCAAACAGCTTCCTGAATTGAAGAAGAAGAATCGTGAGTTAACTGCCCACGTTAATAGGCTCAACCTCAACCACCGCAAAGCGATTCAAGGTTGGGAGAAAAAACAGGTCATATTGCAAAAAAACTGCGCCGAACTGAAATCTCATCTGGCCCGCCAGAGAGTACCCGATATAGATTTATCCACAGAACAACGCGAACTCACCAGGCTGCGAAAAAAGAACAGCGTACTTAGCAACCTGGTCGATAGGCTACGCCAAGAAAAAAATCAGTTTGCACGACAAGTCTCCGATCTGCAGCGGCACGCCCTGGTGCCGCAAAATGGCGCCCAGGGTGCAGACCCTGCAGTGTTTGCAAACAAACCCGTCGACCCCATACCCCGGGAATCGGGTGCATCAGACATAGGGCACGCCTCGGGGTCACGACCGGAACTCAACCTGAACGGAAAAAAGGTTCTTTACGTAGGAGGACGGTATCGACAGGCGCCTCACTTCAGGGAGTTAGTAGAACGACGCAATGGGTGTCTTTTCTACCATGATGGTGGCCGTGAGGACGGTGACAAAAGACTTGCCGCGATACTGTCAAGAGCGGATCTGGTCGTCTGCCCTATAGACTGCATCAGTCACAGCGCCATCGAATGCGTCAAACGTGAATGCCAGAAACTAAATAAACACTTCATCCCGCTTCGCCGGTCCAGCTTGTCTGCCTTTGCGCAGGCATTAGATAAGGTAGGCCCTTAACGATATGTCCTACCTGGGGGAGATGAGGGTTTTTCCTGTGCCAACACGAACCAGGCCATCTGCTCATGTCCGGCAAAACAACACCTCACAGGTGCGCATCAAGGTTGAAATTGCGCCTGAGAAACTTCTGGAACTGATTCGAAACAGGGTGTTGAGCGCTTCGGACCTACGGTGCCTGGATTACAAAAGCAAAAATGCCCTACGAGAGTTGTGCCTGTGGGCCTGTCTGGAATAAGTCAAAGCACAGGCCCCAAGTCAGCTGGAGTTTCTGGTTTTCAGCAGGCTGCTGATAATGCGTGATTGACTGATTGTGCCGCCATCATGGTACGACTCGTGATTGGATTCGATCTCTTTCAACCTGTAACGGTAATTCACCATCAGACCCGCCGAGCGCTGTTGCCCGGCACGACTGACATCCCCAGGGAAATTAACCCGCTCCACACTGGCGCCGTTTGAAAGATGAAAGTTCGCCACCCGGTCGCGCGCACCGTTACCGCGTTTTTCACGCAAAAGATAGTGCGCAGCAAGGATAGTTAAAGGCTGTCGGGCCTGCTCCAGCGCGGCGTGATCGCGTAGCCAACTGCGATCTGAGAACATCCGCTCCAGCGCTCCGGCGTCGCGTAGCGTCTGCAGGGCCTTTTGTACTCTGGGATGCACCTGGCCATGATCACTGGCCTGATCGAGTCGCTCTTTTATCCAGCGTTGAAACCCGGGTATCGGCGAAAGCGTGGCAAAATGCTTGAGTTGTTTGTGATCTCGGTTCAGGCGATCGACCACCCGCTTAATCAGGAAACTGCCAAAACCCACCCCATCTAAGCCCGGCTGAGTCGCAGAGATCGAATAAAAAACCGCCGTATCAGCCTTGTCGGGGTCCAATTCCCGATGATCTACCGCGAGCAAGTCATCGATGCGCTCAGATATGCCATCGGTGAGCGCCACCCAGACAAAAATCAGGGGATCATTGGGCATCTGCGGATGAATAAAGGCAAAACAACGCCTGTCAGATGCGGCCAGGCGGTGTTTAATATCCTGCCACGAGCGAATGGCGTGCACGGCCTCATGCTCGGCCAGGGTTTCCAGCAATGCGGCCGGCGCATCCCAGGTAATGCGACGCAGTTTTAGAAAGCCCACATCAAACCATGATGCAAGCAGATCGCGAAACTCCCGATCAAAAGCACGCAGATGGATGTCGTCACCTTGGATCTTGAGCAACTGAGCCCGCATATCTGCCAGAAACTTCACTCCCTCAGGCAAATCATTGAACTGGGTTAGCAGGCTCACCCTTGGTGATATGAGGGTGCGACGCAAACGGGCCTGTGCCTCAAGCAACGCTCGTGTATCTGCCGACGAAAGTCTGGCATCAAGCTCCAGCCATTCGCGTGCACATTGGCGCAAGGTATCATCTTTAACACCGTATTCCTGGGCCAATAATTTGAGAAAATTCTCCCGGCCGGATGAATTGAGATCAAGATAGACACCACCCAACCGCGCGGCCCGTGCCCGAGCCGATGCTGCGCCTCCCACTTCAGACAGACATTCATCCATCTGTCGGCGAATCAGGTGCAGATCTTCTGGCGGTAGCGCAGGGCGCACCTTGCCGGTGATACGACTGAGCGCCCCCTCCTCGACCTCAACCCAGGCCCGTCGCAGTTGTTTGAGGCTTTTTAATCCCAGGCTCTTTGGTAGATCCATAACGAATATCTTGACCAGCGTATTACAGGAAACGCCCTAGCGTACAAAAACCCTGCCTCAGGCAGATCCCAGTATTACCACCAGGCGGCTGCATTGACCTGAATATCTTCCATCGTGATGCCCCTGGCTTCTTCCCGACACAAAAATGCGATCAGCGCACCTATCTCGTGTGGCTGCACCAGGCGTTGCTGGGGAGACTGACTAATCAGTGCGGCGATTTCCTGCTCAAAAGTGGTGCCCTGCTTTTGCGCCTTAGCCATGAAGCTGGCGTTTAGCATGTCTGTCTGAACCCAGGTCGGACTCACCACCGTAGCCGTGATGCCATGGGCTGCCCCTTCCAGTGCGACTGCACGGTTTAGACCCAACAGACCTGATTTGGATGCGCAGTAAGCTGCATATCCCGGCACGGCCGTGCGCGCCGCAGTCGAGCCGACACTGACAATCCGACCCCAGCCCCGTGCCATCATGCCGGGCAGGCACGCGCGCATCATCCGAAAACATCCGGTGAGGTTAGTATCAATCACGTTGAGCCAGTCACTCTCATCATGCTCGGCTACGCTCTGCGAAGTACCAATACCCGCAGAGTTCACCAGAATGTCCGCCGCTCCGAGATTTTGCTCAACCTGCGAAAAAAAATGTGCCGCGCTGGCACTATCGCGCACATCGAGCACGCCCCCGTGCACAGGTTGCCCGTAATCGCGCACCTGCTGCAGCGATTGGTCGATCACAGTTCGCGCGCCCAGTGCAACCGAGACGCCCTGGCGCGCCAACGCGCAGGCTGCGGATAGCCCGATTCCTGAGAATCCGCCGGTAACGATTGCGACTCTACCCTTTAGTGACACAGTTTCATCTGACATAGATTTAATCTCCAGGCTTAGCTATTGGGAGGCTTGATCAAGCGCCTGCAGGATATCTGCCGAAAGATCTTCTATGTTTTCCAGGCCCACAGAAATTCTTGCCAGACCCAGGCTGATGCCATGGGCCTCGCGTTCCTCATCGGTGTAGTTATTGTGGGTCATACTCGCAGGATGCTGCACCAACGTCTCGGCATCGCCCAGGCTGACGGCTCGCTGTGCCAGTTGCACCGCATCCATGAACCGTACGCCCGCCTCGTAACCCCCTGAAAGCTCCAGCGCGATCATACCCCCGAAGGCACTCATCTGTTCGCAGGCAAGGGCATACTGCGGGTGAGATGCAAGCCCCGGATAAAGGACTGATTCCACGCCCGGGTACGATTCAATCTGGCGGGCCAACGCCAGAGCACTTTCACAATGGCGCGTCATGCGCAACTCCAGTGTTTTTATTCCGCGTAGCAGCAAGAAGGAGTCAAATGCCGAAAGCACTGCCCCGGTCATATCCTTAAGACCCACAGTTCGCACATTTAACATATCGTCAGCACTACCAATAATAGCGCCCGCTATCAGATCACCATGACCGCTTAAATACTTCGTCATGGAGTGCACCACGAAATCTGCACCCCGCTCCAAAGGCCGCTGTAAATACGGGGTGCCGTAAGTGTTGTCAACAATCACCCTTGCGTTATGTGCATGGGCAAGACGACAGATCTGGTCAATATCGATTAACCGCATATTCGGGTTGGTGGGTGTTTCAAAAAAAACGAAACGTGTCGCCGGAGTCATCACCGCTTCAAGGGTATCCGGCTGGGTCAGATCAATAAAATGAACCTTTACCCCAAAGCGCGAAAGACCATGACCCATAAAGGCAAAGGTACAGCCATAGAGCGTTTTATCGGCAATGATCTCGTCACCTGACTCGAGAAACGACCAGAGCAACGCGGTAATCGCGCCTATACCCGACGCCACTGCGACCGCGGCCTCCCCACCTTCGAGACTGGCGAGACGACTTTCCAGCACCGACTGGGTCGGGTTGCCGACTCGTGCATAGACATAGCCCGGCACTTCACCAGCAAAGCGCTGCTGACCCTGCGCGATAGACTCAAACGAATAGGTTGCGTTGAGGTACACCGGCGGATTGAGAGAACCGTGATGGCTGGCCGGATCGTAACCCTCATGGATAGCCCTTGTGCTGAATCCTGCTGGACGATTCAAACCATTCTTTTTCATAACGACAGTCTAATCACTCGAGCATGCACTGTGGCATCAGTCAAAACTTGAGGGCAGATGCCCAACCTGGCCCAAGATCGAGACAGCAAGATTACGACCAACAACCGTCAGTCGATCGAGACGCCCAGTCAGTTCGCTGTCCAGCGATGAAATCGAGCTGTGGCGGCATCTGTCACCCACGTCAATACACCGCCCAAAGCCCGTAGAAGAGCGCCCTGCCTGCATGCCCATCACCACACCGATCTAACGTGACGATTTTCCGTCGGGCGAAGTAGGTGCCCATTTGCCAATTTCCTTAAGGGTCATTCCATCGATCCCATCAAGATTAGCCTCCAGCAGGGTATCCAGAATCTCCTGCACGGTGACCCCTTTAGCCGCGGCGAGATGACGCAGCATCTGGTGATGGCTCACCCGCACAGCCACATTTACCCGCTTTCTTCTGTCTTTTTCGGCCATTCGATCAGATCCGATGATGGAGTCATTGCCCTTGCTTTTGCCTATTTACTGGCATCGATTGGTCAAAGGTGTCCCAGGTGTTGGATCACATTGCACCTACAGCGGCTTCCTTTGCCAATCAACATTATAGTGCTTTCATTTACGCTACAGATTGCCTTTTTCAGATATATCGTGTCGCTCTGAGAAAGGGCCTTTCAGGCCGGTTTATCCAGACTCATCACTTAGGAATGGGATTGATCACGCCCAGAAGGATTACTCTGTGAAACCGATTACGACTTCGGAGTTGGCGCAAGATTACACCCGCGATGGATTTATCAGTGGTATTGGTGTGCTTTCAGCCGAAGAGGTCACTACCCACAGAGCACAACTGGAAAAAGTAGAATCGCAGATTGGCCCGCTGCACTACCACAACAAGGTGCATACCGTGCTGCGCTCGCCTTATGAGCTTGCAACCCACCCCACCCTGGTCGATCTAGTCGAAAAGATTCTGGGCCCTGACATCCTCCTCTATAACGTAACCTACATCATAAAAGAGCCGGCGACACCGAGTTTTGTGAGCTGGCATCAGGACCTGACCTACTGGGGCTTTGATGGTGACGAACAGGTTACAGCCTGGCTGGCACTGTCACCGGCATCAGCCCATAGTGGTTGCATGCGAATGATCCCGGGGAGCCATCAAAGGGGGATCCGTGAACAGGTCACAGGCGATGATCCTGATAATGTACTTTTGCAATCGCAGACCATAGAAAATATCCGTGACGACGATGCGGTACTGTGCCCATTGATGCCCGGGCAAGCCTCCCTGCATCATGGGTGGACGATTCATGCCTCAAACCCCAACACCGGTGATGACCGACGAATTGGCCTCAACATACAATACATCAGCCCAAAGATGCGTCAGATAAAAGCCGCGTCTGACTCGGCAATGCTGATCCGGGGAGAGGACCGATACGGTCATTATGAAACCGACCAACCCGCTACCCAATGGCTGTCTCAAGATGCCGCCGCACGTCTGCGAGTGTCAACCCAGAAATACCAGGCTGTTTCAGGAGTGCCTAACAACCCGTAAGCCCGAGTCAAACGGCTAGAGAAATCTCAACCTTCGCTTGTTCGGTTGAAATCATCCTCAAGGCGTTCGATATCGTCCTCACCAAGATAATCGCCAGACTGTACCTCGATGATCTCCAGTGGTGAATCTTCACTATTCTCCAATCGGTGTACAGCACCCCGGGGTATGTAGGCCGACTGGTTCTCCTCCAGAATAAATACATCATCACCTACGGTCACCTGGGCGCGACCATGCACCACGACCCAGTGCTCTGCCCGATGTTGATGACGTTGCAGAGAAAGCTTCTTGCCTGGATCCACCACAATACGTTTAACCTGAAAACGCGCACCCTGGTCTATGGAATCAAAACTGCCCCAGGGACGATAGACTCGCCGGTGTTGGTGCGCCTCACTTCGACCCTGCGCAGATAGCTCTGCCACCAACTGTTTAAGCCCCTCGGTCTCGCTCCGATTTGCCACTAGCAGAACATCGGGCGTATCGACAATGGCCAGATTGCTCACTCCCATCATAGCAACCAGAGCGCGTTCGGAGATCACCAGGCTGCTATCGGTATCGCGAAAAACGACATCACCCTGGCTCGCATTGCCGCACTCGTCCCGATCAAGAGACTCCCACAAGGCATTCCATGAGCCGATATCACCCCAACCCGCATCCAGTGAAACCATCATCGCCGATGGCACTTTCTCCATAATCGCGTAATCAATGGAATCATTTGGAGCGGATTCAAAGTCGGGCTTGTGCAAACGCAGGAAAGGCCCATCGGGCTGTGCTACGTTAACCGCACCGGTGCAGGCGGTCAGCGTTTCGGGTGCATGCTCAGCAAACGCCGTGATCAGTGCTGACGAGCGAAAAACAAACATGCCGCCGTTCCAGAAGTACCCTCCCTGCTGCAGGTAAGACTTCGCAGTATCGACATCGGGCTTTTCAACAAACTCGGACACCTCCGCGGAGCCATTCTCCAAATCACCGTTGACATGAAGATAACCGTAACCTGTATGGGCGCTACTCGGTTTGATGCCAAAAGTCACAAGATGGCCATCTTGTGCCAGCGCAACCGCCCGATCCAGCGCTACCTTGAATGCATCCTGATCGGCGATAACTTGATCCGCCGGAAAAATTGCCATCACCGCATCACCATGCTGTTCCTCAACCACACGGGCTACTGCAGCGATAGCCGGAGCTGTACCCCGGGCAACCGGCTCAAGGATAATGCTCGCAGGACTGATGCCAACCTCGTCTAACTGGCCGGCCACCATAAAACGGTGCGCTTCGTTACATAAGACCAGTGGTGGGCTAGCATAGCCGGCCTCTCTCAGTCTCAATGCGGTCTGTTGGATAAGCGTTCTATGCCCTGCCAGCGCGTGAAACTGCTTCGGGCGCAATGATCGTGATAGCGGCCACAGGCGCGTACCGGAACCACCGGAGAGAATAATGGGAATCATGTCAGGTTAAGGATCATTAGTATTCGCATAATAATACACTCGCACAATCAAGGAATTATACCCGGGATACATTGTTCACCAGGCTCTCAACAGAAGGCTACTACATCAAGCGGGGCTCCCTTTCACACTGCCTTGGGCACCAATGTATGCTAGCCTCACCGCCGGCAAAAGTTTCACTACGACAAGGGCTTTAACTGTAACGAAAAACCATGGCGAAACTGGCTTACTTTCTTAGCGGGATTTCCCTTGGGATCATTGTTTTCCAAAGTGCCGTGGTTGCCCCTTTGGTGTTTACACAGTTGAAAAATGGTGCCAGTGGCCGTTTTCTGCGCGCCCTGTTCCCACGGTTCTTTCTGATTCTGGCCGGTCTGAGCCTGGCGACGGCTCTGAACAGTTACTTTGGAGATTTCAGCCGGGGTGCGGCTCTGGGATGTGTTGCCCTGGTATTGGCATTAGTGGCCTATGTGCTGATTCCCGGTACCAACCGCGCGCGGGATGAAGGCAGGACAACCACATTCAAGCGTCTGCATCTTGCAAGCGTCCTGTTGACGCTTGGGATCGGCGTCAGCAACCTGCTGATACTTTTTACTTAGCAGGTGGCGGGCGCACATTGCATGCGTCACGAGAATGCAACCTTAGAACTGCTGGCTATGCTTGCTGTCAGTTACAGGACTTTATATAGACTTCATCTATGGGACTAGCATCGCCTGGGGCGCAGGTCCACCCTGTAATCACACCAGAACTCATGGAAGGTGTCATTTTAAAACGTTTTAAGGCAATCAATGCGTTGACCCCTCTTGCTTCGTTCTTGAATCCCACTGTGATCACGCCGCCGACGCCGACCTGCATAAGGCGGATATAGTTGGTAGACCCTCGATGTACATTTTGCGCTGGAATTCCTAACGCATCGTGCCTCTCGAGCGCAGTGCCCATATCCGGAAACTCTCCTTTCTCCTGGTGATAAAGCGTCAGGGCCTGTTTGACGGGGCCTAACAAAGCAAAGGCTTCCGCCACCTGGGTACGCGCTACGTATTGGTTGTACTGCGGGATGGCGATGGCAGCGAGGATACCGATGATTGCTACTACGATCATCAATTCGATGAGAGTAAAGCCTTTTTGCTTCATCATCCCTTTCCCTGTTTGGCTAGCGTCCTGGCGATGTTTGGGGTCGGTGTGATCGATCATGTGGCGCTTTTCACTTGCCCTGGCCCGAGCGGGGTGACAGAAGCATCGTCAATTCCTCAGTCACACGATTTGATGTACTCCTCGTCGATCCAGGCGCTACTCCCCACATTAGTAAAACACTCCCAGGACGTGATTACACCCGAGCTGATCGTGGGTCGGAGTTCGAACATTTTGTCCTTTATGAGGTCATTAACCGGTGCGGTATTAAAAAATAGGACTCTGATAGATCCATTAGCCTTCGCCGCAATTCGCCGTACATAGTCGCCACCGAGGTCATCCCGACTGGCAAGCCCTAACGCTAGGTGCGTCTCAACATGAGTACCAGTCGGGAACTCACCGGTCTCCTGGTGATGCAGAATCAGAGCTGTCTTAACGGGTGCCATTAGGGCAAAGGCCTCAGCCACCTGGGTGCGTGCTACATACTTGTTGTATTGCGGCATAGCGATGGCAGCGAGAATACCGATGATTGCGACGACGATCATCAACTCGATGAGAGTAAAGCCTTTCTGTTTCATCACCACCCTCTTTCTTGCGAACACCTTGTTGAGCCTTATCAGTTGCACGATTGTATGTATTCCTGGTCGATCCAGGTGCCACTCCCCGTATGGTTATAGCAGGTCCAGGATGTGATTACGCCTGAGTTGACTGTCGGCCGAAGTTCGAACATTTTGTCCTTTATGAGGTCATTAACAGGTGCGGTATTAAAAAATTTGACTCTAATCCGAGCCAAAGGACTGACTATAATGTGTCGCACATAGTCGCCACCAAGCTCTGTCCAATGGGCGATCCCTAACGCATTGTGTCTGTCCATCGTGTCGGTGTCATCCGGAAAGTCGCCGGTCTCCTGATGGTAAAGCGTCAGGGCCTGTTTGATGGGGCCTAACAACGTAAAGGCTTCCGCCACCTGGGTGCGAGCCACATACTTGTTGTATTGTGGAATAGCAATGGCGGCGAGAATACCGATGATTGCGACGACGATCATCAATTCGATGAGAGTAAAGCCTTTTTGTTTCATCTCTTGTTGCCTGTTGGGCAAGCCTCCTGGCGAAGCTTGGGATCGGCGTGGTTAGTCTTCTTATACGCTTCGCCTGAGACCTCGCAGTCTGCCTATCGTCAAGGCCTGGCACCAGTTCAATTACATGCAGGACTTTATGTATTCTTCATCTATCGCCAGAGAACCGGTTATCGAGGCGCAGGTCCACGATGTGATCACGCCAGAGCTGATGGAAGGTGTCATATTGAAACGTTTTCGGGCGATCTCTGCATTAACACCGACTGCTTCAGAATCGAATCTTACCTGAATCCCCCCGGGGGAACTCGCTCCCATAACCCGAATCTGGTGAACGTAATCGGCCGAATTTCGAAATTCACCCCTTCTGGGAATTCCTAACGCGTCATGTCGGGCCTGATGGCTTGACTGGGTCGGAAAAGCCCCGTTTTCCTGGTAATAAAGCGTCAG
>MPLX02216162.1_pt1 | contig 12129 bp, 12 predicted proteins | sample 1617341 | NCBI WGS metagenome assembly MPLX02 (sample SAMN05944804, study PRJNA350692) | marine metagenome | biome: marine; feature: ODZ; material: water; isolation source: 120 m water sample filtered on 0.2 um supor filter | place: Pacific Ocean | collected 2012-04-08 | depth 120m m | reverse complement strand
TGCCAAGGCTTCTGCCAGGATTATTGCCAGTAGTAATGGGATGATTGATCGCGTGGCAGCCTCGCTACCGATGGTTATTGCGTCCAGTGCCACCACCATCAGCGCCGGTGCCAATGTAGTGCCCTGTGCGTTGGCATACCACGGCGTCAAGATAATCGCAGCCGCAATGGCCCGCAGCGAATAAGCTGTCCAGAGTACCCGCCTGAAGCGCGTTAGCCTCCAGAAAAAGCCATAAAACAGCGCGCTCGCGGCCAGGTAGATCATCCAAACCAGCCAATAACTGCTGTCAGCTTCCATAAATTACGAATCCACCCAGCGAATTATGTGTTCGTGATACCCATCAGGGTGTACATATTCTTCAGAAAGCACTTTTGCACCCACACTGATTCCAGCTTGTCGCATTTTATCCCGGGTTTGCGCTATCAGCGGATGCCAATCATACAGCGGCTTACCCTGACAACGCAGGCGATACGCACAGCTTGGCGGCATCCACTCGGTAGAATCGATATCCATAGCACGCACATTAAGACACGCCGGAACTAACTGCGTGCGCTGAGAATAGCACTGGCAACGGCTCGACTCCTGCTCAAAGAAACGGCAAATGACCCTGGTCCAGACTACTTCACCGGACCCCTCATCGATTAGTTTTTTCAGACAACAACGACCACAACCATCACAGAGTTGTTCCCATTCATGTGCATTCAATTCCTTAAGGGGCAATTCCCAGAATTGACTACGAAGCGGGTCAGCCTGTTCGTCTTTAGCCATTAACCTGTACTCGGCCGCTGTGGCAGAAGTATCTGGGTGAATGCTGGCTCCAGTAATTGCCGACGCCACCCTGACATTTCACCACTGAAGATTAACTCCCCACTCCGGTCAAACTCACGGATCAAATCCTGCAGCAATCTCTTACGCGCCAGTAATTCGGGTGCGAGTTGCAAATCTTCGGCCAGTTGCGCTACACACTTCTGACAGGCTTTCAAACTTGATCGCATTGAGGACTTGAATGGCACGTTGAGTAGGCTTCGATCGATCGCTGCAAACTTTTCCTCGTCGTTACTCAATACTGCAAGCAACTGAGAAGCGTTTCTGCTCACCAGTCGGCTGTCCGTCAATCTGATTGACCCCAGTGCTTCAATGGAGAGCATGTCCTTGTCAGGCAGCTGTTTGGCAATGGACAATAAATCGGCATCCTTGGCAATCCAACTCCGCGGCTTGTCTCTTTTCCTCGCGGTTACTTCTCGCCAGTGACAAAGATTCTGCAGATAAATCAGACCTTGCGCACTCAACCTCCAGGCATTGCTGATGCTGATATATTGGTTCTGCCAATTGCTGGTATCCTCGAATTGCATCGTCGCACCCAGCACAGCAGTGCATTCATCTTCGAACCATGCACTTCTGCCAGCTGTCAATAACTGATCGCTTAAGATACTTTGCAGCTGAAGGAGGTGGCAGACATCGTTTGCCGCATAGAGCAGCTGAGTATCGCGTAATGGACGCAGCAACCAATTCGATCGCGTCTCGCCCTTATCTATTTCCTTGCCCAGAATTTGACTGACTAAGGCTTGATAACTCAAGCTGAATCCCAGGCCTAGAAAGGCAGCGGCAATCTGGGTATCGAATAGATTGCGAGGAATACATTCGAGTGACGTCTGCAACAAATTTAAATCTTCACTACAGGAGTGAATCACAAATTGAACTTCTGGATCTTCGAGCAGGGATTTGAATCCAGTCCAGTCATCTATCTCCAATGGATCGATCAGGTAGCAATCGGTAGCATCGGCAATTTGTATAAGGCCAGTTTTGGCGTAAAACGTACTGTTTCGAACAAATTCCGTGTCGATAGCAAGCAGTGAGCGACTGCGCCACTGGTTGCATAGCTCCGCAAATCGCTCGGTATTATCAATAAGATGGACCGGCGTACCTTCCGTGGTAAACATGTCAGGCGCTATCCATAACCTTGCGGCCAGCGAATGCGTGGCTCAGAGTGCCTCCATCGACAAACTCCAATTCACCTCCAACTGGAACACCATGGGCTATTCTGGATACGACAACATCGATAGATTTTAATTGTTCAGCCAGGTAATAGGCTGTCGCGTCCCCTTCTACTGTGGGATTGCAGGCAATAATGACTTCCTCGAATTCAGCAAGTCTGACTTTTTCGAGCAGTTGCTTAACCCCCAACTGTTCGGGGCCGATGCCGTCGATAGGCGAAAGGTGCCCCATCAAAACGAAATAGATTCCTCGAAATGTCCCTGACTGCTCAATAGCAAATATGTCAGCAGGCGACTCGACGACGCAGCACAGCTTGTGATTACGTGAATGGCTGGCACAAATCCGGCACACCTCTTCTTCGGTCAGGGTGCGGCATTGAGTACAATTTCCAACGGTGTCCAGTGCCTCGGCCAGCGAATCACAGAGCTGCTTCCCTCCGGCCCGGTTGCGCTCCAGTAGATGCAGAGTCATACGCTGAGCAGACCTGGGTCCGACACCTGGAAGGCATCGGAACGCTTCTATCAGCTGATCAATAAGAGGGCTTGAATTCATCTAATCAGGGCTGGAAAGGAAACTTGAATCCCTCGGGCAGGTTAAGGTCACCCGCCATACTCCCCAGGGTTTCTTTACTCTTCTCCTCTATTTTACGAACAGCATCATTAATCGCAGCAGCAATGAGATCCTCTACTACTTCCTTGTCTTCCTGCATCAGAGAGTCATTAAGGTCAACACTGAGTACGTCATGTCGGCCATTCATGCTGATTTTGACCAGTCCGGCACCGGACTCTCCTGAGACAAGCAATTTGGCCTGGTCTTGCTGAGCCTTTTGAAACTGCTCTTGCATTTGCTTGGCCTGCTTCATAATTTCATTAAAATCAGTCATGTCTATCCTTGCTCATTTGTAGGTGCGATGCTTTCTTTCGCCAGTTTTCCTGAAAAATGTTTAAGTAACTGTTGCACGTTTTCATCTCGTTCAAATTCATCTACCATTTTTGAATGACGCTCTTGCTTGAGGCGTTGGCTTAACAGTGCTGGTGTTTCTTTGTGTATTTTTCCGATTTCAATATGCACAGCAATTTCTTTCTCAAACAACTCGCTAACAGCTTGAGAAAGTTTTGGGAGTAACTCCTGATTGAAGACGGCGCTTTGCTGTTCGTCCAATACAAAATACAGAGCGTTCTCCTCACTCTTGCATAGCTCAGAATTTGCTAACACGTTAGCGGCTATACCATTAGCGCGTAGATCTGAAAAACAATTCAACCACCGTTCATGTGTCAGACCTTCAATGGCGTCTTTGGCTAGCCTCGATGTTTCCTGATCTAATACCGAAGTATCGGACGATTGCTGGGTTGGCTTTACCACGGTCTCTTCCGTAGGGCTTTCCTCAGCGGAATCCGCGCCAGCGCTTGTCCTAGTTTCCTGGCTTAGCTGGGGACTCTTTTTTTTTAGTTCCTCAAGATTCTGATCGCCCTCAGCGAGTGAGTCAGAAGTTGGCAGCACTTGATATTCAGGAGAAAAAACCAACATGCGTAATAGGATCATTTCGAAAGCCGCGCGCATCTCACTGCCTAATCTGAGATCATCGCGCCCCTTAACGCCGAGCTGATAGTAGAGCTGAATATCCTCGCCGCTGAACTTGTTGGCCAGTTCCTGTATCTGTTGCCTATCGCCAAAGCTGTTATCGATTGCATCCGGTAGCACCTGGGCAATGGCAATCCTGTGCAACATCGAGAGCAGACTGTCGAGGGTGTGCACATAATCAGGAGTCTGCTCTGCCATCAATTCCACCAGCTTGATAAGCTCGACCGCATCCCTGTCGGCCATGCCATCCAGCAGGGCAGCTACCTGCTGCTGTTCCGGAACGCCCAACATTTCCACTACCCCTTGGGCTTTTAGTTTCCCCTGACAATAGGAAATCGCCTGGTCAACCAGGGTAAGTGCATCCCGCATGCTCCCGGAAGCCGCTGCGGCAATCTGCCAGAGAGCCTCTTCATCGTAATCGATCTCTTCCTTACCCAGCACGGTCGTCAGATAATCCACTATCATCTGCGGACTCAGGTTCTTCAGGTTGAATTGCAGGCAGCGAGAAAGAATGGTTACCGGTAATTTATGAGGATCGGTGGTGGCGAACAAGAATTTTACATGGGGAGGTGGTTCTTCGAGGGTCTTCAACAGCGCATTAAAACTGTGGTTCGATAGCATATGCACTTCGTCAATCAAGTAGACCTTATAGCGACCCCGCGCCGGAGTATATTGCACATTATCGAGCAACTCACGAGTGTCTTCGACCTTGGTACGAGAAGCGGCATCCACTTCGATGAGATCGATGAACCGGCCTTCACTTATTTCGACGCAGGAACCACATTCTCCGCAGGGGGTCGAAGTTATGCCGTTCTCACAATTGAGGCATTTGGCGAGTATGCGGGCAAGTGTAGTTTTGCCGACACCGCGGGTGCCGGTAAACAGATAGGCATGGTGCAGTCGTTGATTGTCGAGGGCGTTTTCCAGGGACCTCAAGACATGTGCCTGCCCGGCAACTTCGGCAAAATTCGACGGACGCAATTTCCTGGCAAGTACTTGATAGCTCATCGTGAGGGGTCGGTTAAGCAGGCAATCTTCAGCAAATCCTTCTCGGCGCAAGCTGCGTAGGCCCACTGGAGGGTGGTAGCCCTTGCCAGCCACACCGCGGCACATGAATCAGCTACTACCGTTGCTCCCTTCCGGGCCTGGCGGAGTTCATAACCTATCATTGCGCGGGGACCGACAAGAGATACCATGAAACATAATAGCACAGGCGGCTTGACACAGCGGCGGATTATGGGAAATTCAACGGCTCAGTTCAAGGCCTCACAACTTTACCGTCATGCTGAATATGCCATGTCGCAACTCTCTACAAAGCCGCCACTTGCTAGCTGAAGTCGACCTGACCGTGCTTACGGCAATGCCAGGGTTACCAATCTAGCGTCTCTACCTCCCCCTACAGCGATCGAGATATACTGCCGATCATCCACCATATAAGTCATGGGTGTGCCCTGAGGAGGTAAGGGCAATGCCTGCTCATGAATAATCTCACCGGTCGCCTTGTCTAAAGCTCGCAATAAATTGCGGCCGCCATCGGACTGCGCAACAAATAGTAAGGTCTTGGTCAACAGCGGCCCAACTCTGCTAGGACTACCGACAGGACCTGGATCCAGTATCCCCATGTCGATGATCTGCTGGCGAATTCCCTCACCGTGGGGAATCATCCATTCATGTTCACCGGTGTTCATATTAATAGCCGTGATGCGACTATAGGGTGGTTTGGTGAGTGGCAAGCCCTGGGGGCCACCTACTGATCTCGCACCTCCCCTGACATATTGCATCTCAACACGTTGGCCCCGTCCTTCCCGTAACTGCACCACAATAGGTCCAGAGGCGGATGGGATGTAATACAAGCCGGTGTCAGGATCGAATGCAGCACCATGCCACTCGCCCCCTCCAGCCCAGCCGGGGAACTGGATTGCACCTCTAAGCGAAGGCGGCGTAAATAGCGGACCATAGTCAAAGGCCTCTATGTTTTGCAGTGCCTCCTGGCGTAATTCTGGAGTGAAATCCACCAGGGTCTCGTCCGATATTCCCTGAGGCTCAAAAGGTGCAGGTTTTGTAGGGAATGGCTGTGTCGGAGAAAGTGACTCACCCGGCACTGTGCTTTGCGGCACTGCCCTTTCCTCTATTGGCCAAACTGGCTCACCGGTTATGCGGTCAAATACGTAAGTAAATCCCTGCTTGGAAATCGCGGCAACTGCCTTTATGGACCTGCCATCGACGTTGATATCGATAAGTGTCGGTGCGGCTGGCAGGTCATAATCCCATACTCCATGATGCACCATCTGAAAATGCCACAAATACTCGCCGTCTTCGGCCCTAACTGCCACCAGGCTCTCAGCAAACAGGTTGTCGCCCTTGCGCAGACCCCCATACCAATCGTTAGTAGGCGTGCCTATGGGCAGATAAACAATCCCCAGTTCATCATCGGCGCTCATAATGGTCCAGGAATTGGTATTTCCCGTGTATTCCCAGGATCCATCTTCCCAGGTGTCATTTCCAAACTCTCCCGCCTGGGGAATCGTCTCGAACATCCACTCCAGTTCACCTGTAGCCGGATTGAACGCTCTTACATGGCCCGGTGGCATCTCCTTGGATTGTGGGGCGTCATTGACGATCGAATTCACTATTACCCTGTTGTTGGTAACCAGTGGTGGCGAAACGACACCGTATAATCGCTTATTGATATCTCTACCAAGACCCAGTGATAAATCGATCTTGCCATCGTCTCCAAAAGCGGAATCAGGCTGCCCTGTTAAGGCATCGATGGACCACAGCATGGAATCGTTGGTTGCGTAGAATATCCGTTGCTCACCCCCACCTTCCCAGTAGGCGACACCGCGGGTGTTGTAACCCAGATTTGCCGGCTGTCCTGCTTCCCAGGCCCTGGTATCGAATACCCATCGTCCCTCACCGCTAACTGCATCCAGTGCCACGATACGTCCAAATGAGGTAGGAATAAACATCATGCCGTCTATGACGATGGGCGTGGCTTTATAGCCTGCCGGTGTGGCGCGGGCATTATCGTTAGCCACGTTGTCGGCGACAGTTGCATTGTCGACACTATCCCAGACCCAGGCATTCTGCAGGTTGCTTACATTGCTGGCATTGATTTGATCGAGTGTTGAATATTTTTGTGAACCGTTGTCGCCACCGTAGCTGGGCCAGTCGGCGGCTAGTATTGCCTGTGAAAAAGCAATGACAATGGCAGGTAGAATAAGATTTCGAAGCATACTTGCAAACATATTGACCCCTTTGACAGGCATTTGAAAACGCGAATTGATACTACCGCACCAGAGCAGGTTTGGAAATTACATTGAGAGGAAGCGAGTTAGAGTGGAGGTGGGGGATCAACGTTTGGAGAAATGTGAGGATTAAGGCACTATAAACAAACTTAGCGGTTGCTCTACGAGAGGCGTGCGATGCACGCCAGAGGGAGGGATTCATTCTCAATTTGGCTAACCCCAAAACCCCAACTCTTTCTTGTAAAGCTTACTGCTTGTATTTGCTCGGATTCAGTGACTATAAGGTGATGACATCCCTCCGGCAGCACCGACACTCTAAGTCATGGGCAATCAGCTACGTTCTGCGCTTTGGCTGACCATTCATCCACCATTTCTTTCCGCTATTCAGTTTGTGCCGTGCCTCTTTGAACTTGTTAGTGCGAATGTTGCTCCAGAGATACAGGCCGGTGAGTTCTTCGAGTTCATCAAGCGATATTTCATGGAGGTTGGCACCGCCCCTGCCATAAAACCTTTGCGAGTTTTCCATCAGCCAAGTCCACGACTTTGCAGTCTTTCGGTGCAGAAACATCGCCGATATGAAGAGAGCATCCGGGATCCACTGGGCGTTTTCCAGTTTCCCGTGGATTGGCTCCCGTCCGTACCAGACCGGCCCTTGCACCAAGTAACTGTGAGTTTGCTTTTTCGCGTATTCGAGAATCGCGGATTCCAGTGGCCCTTTGCAGTTTCGGTTCGTCTTACTGGCCTCGGGCGTGACACCAGCTAATGTGTCGACATCAGACTGTTCAACCACATCGCCCCGACGATATTAGGATCTTGCACTGTGGCCGTTGTCGACTGGGAACGTGGGGTTCTTTTTGTTCCAGTTGGCGTAGTGCTTTTCGGTCGTGCTCAGTCCATCCGGCAACGACACGTCCCCGCTGCTGAAATTGTCTTTGCGGTCGACATTGGTTTCGCCGGTGGGTTGGACTTCGAGCATCGTATATAGCGGACTGATCTTCTCTGCATCGAACACGATCAGGTGAGTGGACGGTCGAATCGGAATCAACCGTCGTTCGCTGAAGTGAGGTACTCCACAACGAAAGCTTTCGTGTGCCAATGTTAAAGCTCTTGCGGTTATTTCATGCATGATTCAGTCCCTCACTTCGGAGATTTAGCTTACGATTATGGTGACACCGCAGCCAGAAAGAACTAGTTAAGTGGCGGTGAGGGTGGGATTTGAACCCACGAAGCCTTACGGCTTACACACTTTCCAGGCGTGCTCCTTCGACCACTCGGACACCTCACCGTATTAGGGCGCGTAACTCTAGCTCAGCAAATGGGCGATTTCAAGCCACTACTGTCTGATCAGCCTGGGATTTACTGAATCCGATGTGACGGGCTGAGTGCTTCGATAGACGTTAATATCTATGCCTCCTCTGCGCAAGAAGTTGAGGCTAATTCTCAATTCGGTTGGCTTGCAACGCAACATGATATCGCGGTAAATCCTTTCCGCACATTCTTCGTGGTATCCCTGATGATCGTGATAGGAGCACAAATAACTGAGAAGGCTGGCCGGGTTAATTCTTGATCCTGTGTATTGCACGTCAAAGCTTGCCCAATCTGGTTGACCCGTTACCGGACAGTTGGATCTAAACAAATCCGAATGAAGTTCTTCGTCGAAGACAACGTCCTCCTCCACAGCCAGGAGAGATTCATCGGGTTCTGAAGCGACGCTTTCGATGCTTTCAGCATCGATAGACTTACCAATTCTTGCTGCGGAAATAGAATCCGCAACATCTTTCAAACTGTACAGCTCTACCTTGACCTCGGAACAACTTATTGCAGACAGATCGCTAACTATCCTCTCCCGCACACCGTTGGAATCTGTAAATTGCTCCTTATCATATGAATTGAGATAAAGTTTTAATGATTTAGACTCAATAATATTCTCTGATGCAGAATTGAAAAAGAATTCACCTATTGCAATCTGCGGCTTTCCCCTGTCATCCAACCACGACAACTCATAGGCGTGCCAATGATCCAATCCATACATCAAAATTTTCTTATCGATGTCCAATAGTGAACGCGCAGGCCAGCGCGGTATCGAATACAGGATACCGGGATCATATTTAGGTGGCGGTTCTGTCTTTTCGCCCAGTGGATTATCTGACATGGATTGGCCAGTTTAGTTTCGAATACCGGTGCTGTGGCGCAGCATCCAGATACAGCCGGAATACAGGAAGACGATGAAGACACCGAGAATCAGAAATGCCAAGTATACATTCACATCGGAGCTGCCCAATATCCCATAACGAAACGTATTCACCATATAGAATATCGGATTAATGCGAGAGACAATCTGCCAGAAGGGAGGCAGCATCTGGATTGAGTAGAATACCCCACCAAGGTAGATCAGCGGGGTGAGAACGAAGGTGGGGATGATGGATATGTCGTCGAAGCTGTTTGCGAGCACGGCATTGATAAAGCCCGCCAGTGAAAATACGATTGACGTCATCAGAATTACCGCAATCGTAATTAGTGGATTCTGAATGTTCAGATCGGCAAAGAACAACGACATGATGGTGACGATGGCGCCTACGGCCAGCCCCCTGGCCATTCCTCCCACTACAAACCCGGTCAGAATGACATAATTGGGAACCGGTGACACCAGCAACTCTTCGACGCTGCGTTGAAATTTATGGCTGAAGAAGCTCGAGGTAACGTTGGAATAGGAATTTTGAATTACCGACATCATGATCAGTCCGGGAACGATGAATTCCATATACTGAAAGCCGTCCATTTCGCCTATTCTGCGCCCTACCAAATTGCCGAAAATGACAAAATAAAGACCGATGGTAATTGCTGGAGGAACCAGGGTCTGCAACCAGATTCTGGAAAAGCGTCTTATTTCTTTTATGACGATCGTTTCGAAAGCGATAAATTTATGATTGCTAAACATAGCTATCGAATCGCCTCAGGCTGCGTTTAGTCGGGAAAGAAACAGCTCTTCCAGGCGATTAGTCTTGTTCCGCATGCTGCTGACATGGATATTCTGTTTATCCAACTCCGCGAACACTTCGTTAATATTTCTGCCGCCTGAAACTGTAACCTCGAAGCTGTGGGAATCGACCGGGCGAACGCTGATGTTTTCAAGATCAACCACGGGCTGCGTCGCCATTTCTGCTGTCGAATCGAGAATAAATACCTGTGAGTCCAATTCCGCCAACAGCTTCTTCATACTGGTATCTTCGATGATCCTACCCTCATCGATTATGGCGATGTTTCGACAAAGCTGTTCCGCCTCTTCCAGATAGTGAGTGGTGAGGATAATGGTCGTGCCGCTGCTATTTATTTCTGTAAGAAACTGCCACATGGATCGGCGCAGTTCGATATCCACCCCCGCCGTCGGCTCGTCGAGTATCAACAAGCGAGGCTCATGAACCAGTGCCCGAGCGATCATCAGGCGACGCTTCATACCTCCCGAAAGCGAGCGGGAACTGTCCAGGCGCTTCTCCCAGAGTCCCAGCTTGTTCAGGTATTTCTCACAGCGCTCCCTTGCCAGTTTCCTTGGTAGCCCGTAATAACCTGCCTGGGTCATCACGATATCCTGCACTTTTTCGAACTGATTAAAATTCACTTCCTGGGGCACCACTCCCAAATCCAGCTTGGTTTCATAGACATGGGCATCGACATTACGTTCGAACACCTCAACACTGCCTGCCGTCCTGTTAACCAGCGTTGAAATCACGCCTATGGTGGTGGATTTGCCTGCCCCGTTTGGACCTAACAACGCGAAGAAGTCCCCCTGCTCTACCTCGAGAGAAATACCCTTCAGCGCCTCGAAGCCATTGGCATAGGTCTTTTTCAGGTTCTTTATGGATATGGCTACGGTCATTAGAGTGTGTATTGCAGGTTAGCAAACTGCTGGAGTATGTCCATAACACTACCTAGAAGCAAATATCAGTATGTCGTGCTGTGATACGAAAAAGCCCGGCGGTCGCCGGGCTTGTGTATGGCGTCCCCTAGGGGTTTCGAACACCTGTTGCCGGGATGAAAACCTGGAACGGCCTTTTTTTCAGTATGTGAGGGGGTACTGAGGGAATACTGTGGCGTACTGAGCAAATGGGTGAAGAATGGGTGAAGACTAACGGTTAGACCCAATCGCTAATTGTTGCCGGGACTACAACCTGGCGACTCTGAAGCAGAGAAGATTCATTGTTTATATAGGGACGCAGGGAATACATCCCTGACTCTCTTATTCTTTCTCGTTAACCAATATCTATAGTATCTTCTCAGTGTGTTGATTACTAATCAGAAGCAATTTACAGTGCGAAGAAACGGCGAATGCACTTTGCCATTTTACATCAATAAGATTTGGAGGTTTTATGTCTGAAAAAATAGCGGATTTTTCACTTAAACATGTTGGTACCACCTACACGCGCAATGAAGAAGGGCAAGTGGTTAGTTATTTGAACTTCGAAGGAGAGGTTTCAGCTTATGGCGGAGTGTACGGAACTATGAAAGTTGTAGAGAACTTTACAGAAGCTACTGCAACTGGCGGGAATTGTAGTTGGATAGGCGAGGCATTGAACGCAGATGGTACGCGTCTTTTTGGTGATGGTGAGGGCACATGGGATCAGACGCCACCTGACCATAATTACAAAGTCAAAATGGAAGGCGAGGAATCTAACGGGCGCAAAACTCGCTCTGAAGGAGCGATAATATTTGGAGAGCCAGCGAGATTTGAAGGTACAGTTTACATTCGGGATTAATTTTTGGACCTGAGTTGCCGGGACTGCAACCCGGCAACTCTAAAACTGAGAAGACTTATTGTTTATTTAGGGACACCGGGAATACATCCCGGTAACACATTTAGTTGAAAGTTTGCACAGAATTTTAACTTAGCGTTAAATCAATAGTACAAATCATAATTTTGAGGATTAGACCATGCAATCAGGCCATTATGTCCAACTGGGGCTGACGGGGTACCATGAAACTGTCTTCAGCCGAATACAGCTAGGAACATAGGAATGAAAATTGTCAGGAGAATAAGTGTTGGCTTTGGAGTTATTGCGCTGGCATTGACTGGGCTCTACTACTCCGGTTATGGCGGTGATTTGGCCTTCCGGGCTTTTGTGGCCTACAGCCAACCCGCAAGCGAGTTTGACGCCAGTACTGCAGTGGCTGAACCGGATTACAGCGACGCAATTAGTTGGGCTGCGTTACCAGGGAAATATGATCCAGCAGATTTGGTGCCGGTGGGTGTTGATGGAGTTGATGGAGTTGTTCAGGGCGAGCAGCCGGCTGATACGTTCTTTATTCATCC